>TARA_R110002073_G_scaffold3906_4_pt1 | contig 16927 bp, 11 predicted proteins | sample TARA_R110002073 | Tara Oceans TARA_R110002073 (sample SAMEA4397174) | marine metagenome | biome: Polar Biome; feature: [DCM] deep chlorophyll maximum layer (ENVO:01000326); material: water (ENVO:00002006), including particulate matter (ENVO:01000060) such as... | depth 40 m
TTGCCCCTTCTTGTGCAGATCATAGAGGCGGTGCACGCCCGTGGTGGTTTCCTCGGATACGCCCTTGATGGCGGCGCGTGTCTTGGTGAACCAGCCGGGGCTGGCGGCCATGCGTTTCTTGATCTGGGCGAAGATGACTTCTTCCTCTTCCGAGGTCGGCACCGCGATCAGATCGGTTTCGCCCGCTTCGACACGCGCGCCAAGCAGCACATAAAGCGTCGCATCGCCGCCATCGTCCAGGATCATGTTCGCGCCGACGCCGTTTTCATCCTCGGGGAACAGGAAAGAGCGGTCCAGATAATCCCAGTGTTCGGCCAGGGTCTGGCCCTTGATGGCAAACACCGGTGTGCCCCCCGCGGCGATGGCGGCGGCGGCGTGGTCCTGGGTGGAATAGATGTTGCACGACGCCCAGCGGACATCCGCGCCCAGCGCCACCAGCGTTTCGATCAGCACGGCGGTCTGGATGGTCATGTGCAAGGAGCCGACGATGCGCGCGCCTTTCAGCGGCTTCGAGGCGCCGAATTCCTCACGGCAGGCCATCAGGCCGGGCATTTCAGTTTCTGCGATGTCCAGTTCCTTGCGGCCAAACGCGGCCAGCGAGATGTCCTTGACGATATAATCCGCTGTCATCGCGGGCTCCTGTCTGTCTGATGTTTGCGCTCAGATAACACCGGGGCCGGGGTTCGACAATGGCGGGTGGTCGGGCAAGGTCAAAGATACGGGCCCCGGTGTGCCGGGGCCCGCCCGGTGCTAAAGTTTGCGCGCCCATTCCGCCGCCTCCTGCGGGGTGCGAAACCGGACTTTGGCGAGTTGCGCGTCAACCTTCGTGTCGGCCGCGCGGCGTGGCAGGGAGTTTTGCCCCTTGTCCGAGCGGGAGGCGATGCGCAGAGTGCTGTCGAGAATGCCGAACATGATAGTTTCCTTTGCTGCTGACTGACAGCTTGATGCCATGTCTGAAGCAAAAGGCGAAGTTTCTATGGTTTCCTTGATGTAAGCTGTGCTAACAGGTGGCATGGACTGGTCTTCGATCCCTTCACTGGCGTCGTTGCGCGCTTTCGAGGCGCTGGCGCGCCATGGCAGCCTGTCGGCGGCGGCGCGCGAATTGAACGTGACCCACGCGGCGATCTCGCAGCATCTGCGCGCGCTGGAGGCCGATTTCGGCCTGACGCTGGCGCGGCGTGACGGGCAGGGGATGCAACTGACCGAAGACGGGCACGAGCTGGCCGCCGCGCTGGGCGAGGGGTTCGCCCGTATCTCGGATGGTGTCGCGGCGTTGCGCGACCGCGCGCGGACGCGGCCGGTTGTCGTTGCGCTGACGCCGTCCTTTGCCGAAGCCTGGCTGATGCCGCGCATGGGCGGGTTCTGGGCGGCGCATCCGGATGTCGAGGTGCGGCTGGTGCCCGGTGTCAACCTGATGGATCTGCGCCGCGACGGGGTCGATGTGGCGATCCGCTTTGGCGGCGGGTCCTGGCCCGGCGTTCAGGCCGAACCCCTTGCGTTGAGCGCCTTCGTGGTGGTCGCGGCGCCGGGGTTCACCAAGGCGCGCGGCATGCAGGATCTGGCGCGGCTGTCGGCGCTTGACTGGTTCTTTTCCGGCGCCTCGGTCGAACAACGGGTCTGGGGGCAGGCGGTCGGCGTGGATTTCGACGCCATCGGCGCGCGCGAGATGGCCAATAACGGATTGGTGGTCAGCGCGGTGCGGGCCGGGTTGGGGCTGTCCATCCAGGCCAAGGCGCTGGTCGAGCCCGATCTGGCCTCGGGCCAGTTGATCGCGCTGCATGAAGGCGACGCGGCGGGGCTGGGCTACTACATCGTCACCCGCCCGGATGCGCTGTCGCCCGGTGCCCGGCTGTTCGTGCGCTGGTTGCGGCGCCGGGCCAAGCCGGCCTAACCGATGTCCCGGTCGAACCGGGGCAGGAACGCCGCCAGAATGCCCAGCGCGGGCAGAAAGGCGCAGACCTGGTAGACGAAGGCGATCCCGTAGGCATCGCCCACCACACCCAGTGCCGCCGCCGCGATGCCGCCGATCCCGAAGGCCATGCCAAAGAACACCCCGGCAATCAGCCCCACGCGGCCCGGCACCAGTTCCTGCGCGAATACAATGATCGCCGGAAAGGCCGAGGACAGGATCACGCCTATGAACACCGTCAGGACGCCGGTCCAGAACAGATCCACATAGGGCAGGGCCAGGGTGAAGGGCAGAACACCCAGAATGGACACCCAGATCACCGCGCGCGTGCCGATCCGGTCACCGATCAGCCCGCCCAGGATCACCCCGGCGGCAGCGGAACCCAGAAACAGGAACAGCATGAGCTGCGCTTCCTGCGTGCTCAGCGCAAACCGTTCGATCAGGAAGAAGGTGTAATAAGTGCTGATGCTGGCGATATAGGTGTTCTTTGTGAACACCAGAAACGCCAGCAGGATGATCGTGACAATCACTTTGCGGCGCGGCAACCCGTGATGTTTGGCGGCAACGGTTTTCCTGCGGGCGCGTTCCTGCCGGGCATACCAGCGGCCGACCTGAGACAGCATGGTCATGCCGATCATCGCCATCACCGCAAACCAGGCCACCGACCCGCGGCCGAATGGCACGACGATGAACGCGGCAAGAAGCGGCCCGGCCGAGCTGCCCGCGTTGCCCCCCAGTTGGAACAGCGACTGCGCCGTGCCAAACCGGCGCCCGGCGGCGGCGCGGGCCACCCGGCTGGCTTCGGGGTGGAACACCGCCGATCCGATGCCGATCAGCGCCGCCCCGGTCAGCAAAAGCGCATAGGACGGAGCCCAGGCCAGCAGGAACAACCCCAGCATCGTGGATCCCATGCCCAGCGTCAGCGATTGCGGAAACGGGTGGCGGTCGGTGACCATGCCGACAATGGGTTGAAGCACCGATGCGGTTCCCATGAAGGCCAGCGACATCAGCCCGATCTGCGTGAAGCTCAGCGCGAACTCGGCCTGAAGCACGGGATAGCTGGCCGACAGAACGGATTGCATCACGTCGTTGATGAAATGCGACAGGGCAATGGCCGCGATCACCGCGAAATGTGTCGGCATCGGCGTGCTGCGCGCGTTGGGGGTGGTTTCGGTCATGGCGGACCCTTCACATGTGCATCAATAGCTGGCGGCATAACGAAACCGCCGTCAAGGCGCAATTCTACTCAAAGGCCCGGCATGTTTTCGCCTTTCCGGGCCCGGGCGGCGCGGGGCGGCGTGTTATCAACTTGAGACAATCGGGGGGATATGCGACATAATTCTCCAAAAGGCGGAAACAATGAGGACGACGCGTTGATACGCGCGATGGGCGGCTTGAGGGCGTTTCTGCGCCCGGTCGGACGAGCTTGCAGGCACCGGTCGCTTCCGGGGCGCGTGATTGGTGTAGCTGCCTTGGTTCTGTTGTCAGCCCAGGCGATGCCGCAGCCGGCCCGGGCGCTTGAATCGGTTACGCTGAGCGTCCCCGGTGCGTCGGACACCCTGATCGAAACGCTGCGCGCCAGTTCGTTGCTGATCCAGGCCCAGGCCGATGGCCGCACCGATCCGGCCGACCTGATGCCCAGCGCGCGGGCCGAATACGGGCGGCTGATCGGTCTGCTATACGAACAAGGGCATTATGCGCCCACCATTCGTATCCTGATCGACGGGCGCGAGGCGGTGGACATGTCGCCGCTGTCCACACCGTCGCAAATCGACCAGATCGCCATATCCATCGACCTGGGCCCGCTATTCAGCTTTGGCGAGATTTCCATCGCACCGCTGGCGCCGGGCACCGAATTGCCGGGCGACTTCGCCACCGGTCAACCGGCGCGCAGCACGGTGGTGCGCGATGCGCTGGCCGCCGCGCTGGATGGCTGGCGCGCAGCGGGGTATGCGCAGGCCGATATCATTGGGCGCGATGTGATCGCCGATCATCAGAACTACAGCCTGGATGTGCAGCTGCGCCTCGATCCCGGCCCGCAGCTCCGGTTCGGCGCGGTCGTTCCGCAAGGCAATGCGCGCACGCGCGCCGAACGCATCGTGGCCATTGCCGGGTTGCCGACCGGTGCCGTGCACGATCCGCAGGCTCTGGCCGATGCCGAGGAACGGCTGCGCGAAACGGGGGCCTTTGCCAGTGTCGTTCTGCGGACCGCGGACCGCGCCAACCCTGACGGCAGCATCGACATCGTCGCGCAGGTGGACGAGGCCCTTCCGCGCAGGTTGGGCTTCGGCGCGGAATACGATTCCGAAGCCGGCGTGCGACTGTCCAGTTTCTGGCTGCATCGCAACCTGTTCGGCGGCGCCGAGCGTCTGCGGCTGGAAGCCGCGGTCGATGGCATTGGCGCGCGCTCTGGCGGGCTGGGGTTCACGCTGGATGCGCGCTATATCCGTCCGGCCAGTTTTGGCCGCGATACGGACCTGGAAATGGGCCTGCGCGCGGTGCGGATGAATGAGCGCGACTACAACGCCGACGCCTTCGAGTTCGATACCGGTCTGTTGCGCCGCTATTCCGACGCCCTGCAGCTGCGCGGCGGCGTCGCGCTTCGGTATGAACGCGCGGGCTTCGCCGGGCTGAATCGTGACTTCGGCACTTTCGGCGTTCCGTTCCGGGTGATCCTTGACAACCGCGATACCCCGCTGAACGCCAGCAGTGGCCAGTATATCTCGGCTGAAATCATGCCCTATGTCGGATTTGGCGATGCGGAAAGCGGCGTGCGGCTGGAATTTGATGCCCGCCTTTACGAAGACCTGGGCACCGGCGGACGGATCGTTCTGGCCGGGCGCGCGCAGGCTGGCGCGGTCTACGGCAGTTCGCTGGCCGGCACGCCGCGCGCCTTCCTGTTCTATTCGGGCGGCGGCGGCAGCGTGCGTGGCCTGCCCTATCAGTCTTTGGGTGTTGCCGGGCCGCCGGCCTCGGGCGGGCAGGGCTTTGCCGCCCTGTCCGGCGAGCTGCGCGTGCGAATGAGCGACAGCTTGACCTTTGCCGCCTTCGCGGATGCCGGGCAGGTGTCCAGCGGGGCGTTTTCGGGCACCAGCGACTGGCAGGCCGGGGGGGGCTTCGGGATCCGCTATGATACGCCGATCGGCCCGTTGCGGCTTGATCTGGCGACCCCGATCCGGCGCAATGCCACGGCAGCCGGCAGTTCGGACCTTCAGCTGTATCTTGGTATCGGTCAGGCGTTCTGATGGCCCTGATCTTGCGGCACGCAACTCCGGGGGCCCTTGGTGCCCGCGCGGTCCGCTGGGGCTGGGCTCTGGTCTGGACCGCGGCCCTGTCACTGGGCGTGCTGCTGGCCTGGCCCGCGTGGTCCTCGGTCGATGAGGATGTGGGCGTTCTGGCGGGTATGTTGCAGGACTTGCTGTCGGATGCCGGGCGCGACGTGCGCATTCGCGGTTTCGAGGGGGCGCTGTCCTCTCGCGCGACGATCACGGAGATCTCCATTTCCGATTCCCGAGGGGTCTGGATCACGCTTCAGAACGTGGTGATCGACTGGAATCGCGCGGCGCTGTTCAACGGCCAGGTTGAAGTCAATGAATTCAGCGCCGCGACGATTGACCTGTTTCGACTTCCCGTCATCTCGGCCGATGGCGCGCTGCCCAGCACCACCGCATCCGAGGGCTTCAGCCTGCCAGAGCTTCCGGTGTCGGTGAATATCGGAGAGCTGCGCGCCGATCTGGTGCGCCTGAACCCCGAGGTCATCGGACAACAAGCCGAGATATCTCTTCTGGGAACCATGGCGCTGGAGGGGGGCGAAGGTTCGGCGCGGTTCGAGGCGCAACGCACGGATATCCAGCAGGGCGCGTTCCAGTTCGACGGATCGTTCAACAACCTGACGCGCGTCCTGTCGCTTGACCTGACGCTGGACGAAGCGCCGGGTGGCGTTGCCGCATCGTTGTTGGGCATCCCGGGCGAACCCGCATTGGGCCTGACGGTGCGCGGAACCGGCCCGTTAGAGACATTCAACGCGGATATCGCGGTGTCAACCGATGCCACACCGCGGGTGTCCGGGCGGTTCGCTCTGGTCGATCAGACGCCCGACAGCGGGGTGCTGCAAGGTGGTGGCTTCTCGCTGGATGTCGATGGCGATCTGCGGCCGTTTCTGAACCCCGAACTGCATCCTTTCTTCGGCGCGCGCAGCCTGCTGCGAGCGACCGGCCAGCGTTCGGAAAACGGCGAGATTTCGTTTCCTGACCTGACGGTTTCAACCGAGGCGCTGGATTTGCAAGGCCGGGCCTCGTTTGGCGCGGACGGGTTGCCGCGGCTGGTGCGGGTCACGGCAGCGGTGCAGGATCCAACGGGCGCGCCGGTTCTGTTGCCCGGCTCCGGCGGTCAGGTCCGGCTGGCGTCGGCATCGCTGATTATCCGCTATGACGAGTCCGTTTCGCGCGACTGGAGTGTGCGCGCTGAAATCGATGCGCTGGACATGCCCTCTGCCAGTATCGGCACCGCGGTTCTGGATGCGCGCGGGCGCCTGAATACCCTGAGTGCCAATCCATCGCTGGAAGAAGGCACACCAACCGCGCCCGCCCTTGAAGGGGTGTTCGACTTCATCGCCCAGAACATCGACGCGGCCGACCCGGCGATGCAGCGGGCGGTCGGATCCGAGATGTTCGGCTTTGCCAGCCTGTCCTGGCCCGGGCCTGGTGCGCCCGTCGACATCACCGGATTGGCGCTCGAAGGCGAAACGGTCTCCCTGACGGCCTATGGGTCGCTGGAGGGATTGACCTTCGACGGATACCTGGAACTGGAAGCCCCCGATCTGAGCGCCTTTTCCGGTCTTGCCGGGCGGCCGCTTGGCGGCAATGCGTATGCGGTCATGCAGGGCGCGGCCAATCCGGTGACCGGTGCGCTGGACTTCCGGTCCGATCTTGTGACCACGAATCTGACCGTCGACACCCCCGAAGCCGACGCCTTGTTGGCCGGCGAGTCGCGGATATCGGTGTCACTGCTGCGCGATACCGAAGGCACGCAGCTGCGGGATTTCACGCTGAGCGCTGGCACCATCGAAGCCACGATGCAAGGTGCGCTGACGCCTGATCTGGTCGACCTGCGCGCGCGGCTTGCAGCCTCGGACCTTGCGCGGATGGGCGAGGGGTATGGCGGGCGACTGGCGATGGATTTCCAACTGGCGACCCAGGGGGGCGGCCAGAGACTGCGCTTCGATGGCTCGACCATCGACCTGCAACTGGCCGATCGCCTGCCCGCTGCGGATATGCTGGGCGGTCTGCTGGACGGCGCGAACCGGCTCAGAGGCGACCTGACCCTGTTCAGCGACCGGACCGAGGTGTCCCTGCTGTCGGTCGAAGGGCCCTTTGTCTCGCTGGTTGGCAGCGGGCGCTGGTCCGACGCCGACCCCGATCTGAGCCTTTCACTGGAGCGGCTCGATCTGGCGGGACTGTCCGCCAGCGGCACCGGAGTTGTGGCCGGAAACGCGCAGATCCTGGGCATGGGGGACGGCGTGCGCAGGGTTGCGCTGGACCTGGGCGGAGACGGCGTTCTACGCAGCGGAGTCGCGCAGCTGGATGGCCTTTTGTCCGATGGCGCGCGTCTGTCGGCCGAGTTGCGGATCGATCCGCAGGGCGGCGTTCTGGTCGAGCGGGCCGACCTGACAACCGCCGGGCTGACGGTCACGGCGCAGGGCACCCAGGCGTCTTCGGGCGCGCTGGACATGGTCGTGCGGGGCCAACTGGATGACGCCGGTCTGCTGGTCCCCGGAATGCGCGGCGCGATGCAACTGAACGCCGCGGTCGCCCGCGCCGCCGGTGCCGGTTTCTACGATCTCCAGGCCGATCTGAGCGGACTGTCGCAATTGAGCCTGACCACGCGCGGCCAGATCGCCGACGATCTGACGCTGGCGCTGAGCTTCTCGGGGCAGGTCGATGGCGCGGTGGTCAATCCGTCGATCGAGCCTCAAAGCGTGCAGGGGTTGATCCGCGTGACCGGCAGCCTGGAGGGTCCGCCAGGTCTGGACTCTCTGCGGCTGGTCGCCCGGACCAGCGGTGGGCGCTATGCGCAGCCCGGGGCCGGCGTCGCATTCCGCGAGATCGAGGCCGAGGCCCGCTTGTCCGGGCTGAACGCCTGGGTCAGCCTGACAGGCGTTTCCTTTACCGGCGGCACGGGCACACTGGAGGGCACGATTGCGCTGGCCGATGACCGACAGGCGGACCTGACGCTGGCGGTGGACGGGTTCACGGTGCGCCAGGCGCGGCTGTTTGAGGCGCGCGTGACCGGGGTTGCGCGCCTTGTCGGTCCGTTGCAGACCGGCGCGCTGTTGAGCGGCGAAGTCACGGTGGATCAGGCCGAGATCTTCATCCCCAATTCGCCGCTGGGCCGGCAGGGATTTGGGCCGCAGGGCTTGGTTCACGTTGCCGAAAGCAATGCCAGCCGCCAGACACGAGAGGCCGCGGGCATCGCATCGGGCACGCGCGGCGGACGCCAGCCGGTGCCGCTGGCGCTGGACCTGACTTTGAATGCGCCGGGCCGGGTGTTCGTGCGCGGACGCGGCCTGGATGCGGAACTGGGTGGAACGCTGCGGTTGGGGGGAACCACGCGCGCGGTGGTCCCGGCAGGCAGTTTCGGCCTGATCCGCGGGCGGCTGGACCTGCTTGGCAACCGCTTCACCCTGACCGACGGGTCGGCCAGCATGATCGGGGATTTCGTGCCGATGGTGACTCTGGTGGCCAGCACCGAAAGCGACGGCGTCACCACCAGCGTTCGCGTATCCGGCCGTGCCGATGGCCCCGAGATCACCTTTCAGTCAATCCCCGAATTGCCACAGGACGAAGTGTTGGCAAGGTTGATCTTTCGCCGCTCGCTGATATCGCTGTCACCGTTCCAGGCCGCTCAGCTGGCCCTGTCGGTGGCCACCCTGACCGGCCGCGCGGATGAGTCCATCCTGAGCCGGACGCGGCAGGCCATGGGGCTGGACGATCTCGATTTCACGGTGGATGACCAGGGCAACACGGCACTGCGCGCGGGTCGATACCTGTCGGCCGATGTCTATACCGACCTGAGCATCGACAGCACCGGGCGCAGCGAGGTGTCGATCAACCTGGACCTGTCACCAAGCGTGACCCTGCGCGGGCGCGCGGATACCGAAGGTCGCTCGGGCATCGGCGTGTTCTTCGAGCGCGACTACTGATCTGACGCTGACCGTGGGGCAGGGGAAGGCGCTTCGAAGCGCCTTTCTTCCCTCCGCGCCCAGGCCAGGCGCCGCCCACTGGTCCCGAAGCCACGTGCTGCCAAATTGGCCATGTTCCAGGTGCTTCCCAACGGGCAGCGCGCCAAGAGTTTTCGAAAACTCTTGGCCCCGCTCCAACGGCCGTCAGGCGGCTGCCTTGCCGCGCTGGATCGCCGCTGCAAGGGCCGGGCGGGAGCGGATCCGCGCCTGATAGGCCTCCAGCGCCGGTTCGGTGATGTCGAATTTGGCGGATTTCGCCCACATCAGGCAATGCGACAGAATGATGTCGGGAACCGTGAACCGCTCGCCCATGACAAACGGACCCTCGCCCATGCGCTTGACGAAATTCGCCTGATTGCGCTCGAACTCCCATTTCAGCGATTCTTTAACCCCCGCCACGCGGCGTTCCTCGGGCAAGATGAAGCTGTGGCGGGCCGCGGCCCACAAAACGGCGTCGAATTCGTCCAGCAGGCAGTGGGTCATGGCGTCCTGGCGCGCGCGTTCAAGTGTGCCGGCGGCATAGGTATGAGCGCCATGCGCGTCGGCCAGATACTGGATGATCGCCGTCGAATCGGTGATCGGCTGATCCCCCACCAGCAGCACCGGCACCTTGCCGCGCGGATAATGACGTGTGACCGCCTCGGCATGGGGTTTCGTGCTGGTGTGCTCGTAGGGCAAGCCCAGCTCTTCCAGCATCCACATCGGGCGCAGGGCGCGGGTCGATGCCGCGCCGATGACGGTATAGGCGGGGTGGGTCATGGGGATCCTTTGCATGGCGTTCGCACCATCAAGCCACGCCGGATCATCGCGCGCAAGGCCCGAAGCCGCAACGTCACGGTGCCGCGCGGCGAGCCCGCAACCGGACCTGCGCCGCCCAGTTCACCGCCGCCCCGCCATGCGCGACAGGCGGATCAGAGCGCGTTCGGCCAGCGCGCGATTCGGGGCCGTGGTCGACGACCGAAGCGCCAGGTCAGTGGCCGTCAGATCGCGCAACGCGTCCTCCACCCGCTGCAAGGACCAGTTTTGCGCCTGCCGAAGCATCCGGTCGCGGCGCGGTCCGAAGACCGGCGGCCGCAAACTGCCAATGGCCTGTGCCGGCCCGCGCGGATCGCTGACCAGCGCGTGCAACAGCCTGAAATGCCGTGCGGCGCCGATGCAGACGGCCACGGGCTGCACACCCTGCGCCGCCAGCCGCGACAGGATCGGGCCCAGATCGGCCATGCGCCCCTCGGCGATGGCGTTGAGGATGTCGTCGATCTCGGCCTCGGCGCTTTGCGGGGCCAGCTGCGCCACCTCCGCTGGAGACAAGGGGGTAGCGTCATTCAATTTATAAAGGGCGATGCGCGCGAGGGTTTGCCGAAAGTCGCCCGGCTCCAGCGTCTGCGCCAGCGCGACCAGGTCGCGCATCGTGTCCTGCGGCAGGTTCGCCAACCCTTCGGCGGCCAGCATCTGTTCGATCTCGGCGCGGCCCGGCGGGTCATCATAGACCGCCAGGCAAAAGGCACGCTTGTCGCCCTCGAAAAGCTTGCGCAGCTTCGAGGCGGGCGTCAGCTGCCCGGCCGTCGCGACCAGCATCGCATCGCCCTCGGCCCATTCGCCCAGCGCGGTTTTCAGCGCGGGCGCGGCGGCATCGGTGGCGTCATCGACGATCAGCGCGCGCGGCCCGGGGAAAAACCCCTGCGCCTTGAGCGCGTCGATCGCCGCGGCGGGGTCCTTGCGCAGATCGGCACCGGGCATCCGCGTCAGGCGCATTTCACCCTCGGCCTCGGGGCCGACATGCGCCAGCACGACCTGCGCGCGACGTTCGGCCACGCGCATCGCATCGGCGCCGTAGATCAGAATGCCGGGGACGCGCGGGTCAGGCCGGTTCAGGAAACCGGCGGCATCGCGCGGGGACAGCTTCATGCCGGTGCGGCCAGCCCAGGCTCGGTGTAAAGCCGGGTTATCAGACCCTCGGCCAGCATTCGCATCAGGCGCAATTCGGCGTCTTCGGCGGCGGTCAGGGTCGAAAGCTGGGTGCTGGTGGCGGAATAGGCCGCGTTGGCCAGGATCTGCCCGGTCGCGCGCTCGGTGCCGGTTGCCAGGTCACTGACGATGAAATCGAGCGTGCCGAACAGCTGGATCCGCGTCGCACCGAAGTTTTGCAGGATGCCGCCTTCGACCTCGTCCTGGGTGATCGTGTAGGCCAGCGCATAGCGGGGGCCATCCGGGCGCCCCAGCACATCTTCGAACGCGGCGACAAACTGGAAATCCGCACGCGAGACCGGGTCATCCGCGCGCACCGCGCCGCGCAGCGCCCGTCCGTTGCCGCCGGTGCCGTAGACCGGGCGAAAGCCGCAGCCCGCGGTCAGAGTCAGCGCGCCCAGGCCCGCAAGAAATCTGCGTCGATCAGACAACGACATTCACGATCCGCCCCGGCACCACGATCACCTTTTTCGGCGTGGCGCCACCCAGCGCCCGTTGAACAGAGTGATCGGCCAGCGCGAGTTTTTCAACCTCTTCCTTGCTGGCATCGGCAGCGACAAGGATCTGCGCCTTGCGCTTGCCGTTGATCTGCACGGGCAGGGTGACGGTGTCGTCCACCAGCAGCGCCGGATCGGCCTTCGGCCATTCCGCTTCGGTCACCAGCCCGTCGCCGCCCAGCCGGTGCCAGAGTTCTTCGGCCAAGTGCGGGGTCATCGGCGCCATCAGCTGCGCCAGCACCCGGCCGGCCTGCTTCTGCGCGCTGGCCGAGGCTTTGGTCTTCGACACAATAGTGCTGAATTCATAAAGCTTGGCGATCGCCTTGTTGAAGGCGAATCCGTCAATCATGCGCGTCACGTCATCGATCGCGCGGTGCATGGCGCGGTCCAGGTCGGCATCGGCGCCCGGTTGTTCGGCTACCTGATCGGCGGGCATGTCGGCAATGCGATCGCCCATCGCGTAGACACGGCCCAGATGCTTCCAGGCCGCTTCCGCCCCGGCGCTGGTCCATTCGACATCGCGCTCGGGCGGGCTGTCGGACAGGACGAACCAGCGCGCGGTGTCGGCGCCGAACTGTTCGATGATCGCCACCGGATCGACGACGTTCCTCTTGGACTTCGACATCTTGGCCGACGGGATGATCTGCACCTCGGTGCCGTCAGCCAGATAGCCGCCGCCGTCGCGCAAGGTGACCTCCTCGGGATAGTGATAGACCGCGCGGCCCTTGTCGTCGCGGGTTTGGTAGATCGCGTGGGTCACCATGCCCTGCGTGAACAGCGCGTTGAACGGCTCAATCGCCTTGGCCGGCAGATGGCCGGTCTTGTGCATCGCGCGGGCAAAGAAGCGCGAATACAGCAGGTGCAGGATCGCGTGTTCGACGCCGCCGATATACTGGTCCACGTTCATCCAGTAATCGGCCTCGGTCGGGTCGGTCGGTGTGCTGGCATGTGGGGCGGTGAACCGGGCAAAATACCACGACGAATCGACGAAGGTATCCATCGTATCGGTTTCACGCAGTGCCGCGCCGCCACAGCCCGGGCAGGTGCAGTTGCGCCACGCCGGGTGCCGGTCCAGCGGGTTGCCGGGGGTGTCGAAACTGACATCCTCGGGCAGGCGAATCGGCAGGTTTTCCTTTTTCTCGGGCACCACGCCGCAGGTTTCGCAATGCACCACCGGGATCGGGCAGCCCCAGTATCGCTGGCGGCTCAGGCCCCAGTCACGCAGGCGGAATTTGGTCACGCCCTGGCCGATTCCGCGCGATTCGCAGTGGTCGATGGCCGCGTCGATCGCCTGTTCGCCGGTGGCTTCTTCGGGCCAGTTGAACGCCTTGGTCCAGCGCACGGTTTCGGATTTCAGCGGCACATAGGCCTCGCCGCCCTCCTCGGGCAGCATGTGATCGCCCGACATCGGCACCATGGTGCTGACCACGGACAGGCCGTATTTGTTGGCGAAGTCCAGGTCACGCTGGTCATGCGCGGGGCAGCCGAAAATGGCGCCGGTGCCGTAATCCATCAGGATGAAATTGGCGATGTAGACGGGCATCTCCCAGGCCGGGTCGAACGGGTGCTTCACGCGAATCCCGGTGTCCAAGCCCTTCTTCTCGGCCTTTTCCAGCGCTTCTTCGGTGGTGCCGGTCTTGCGGCATTCGGCGTTGAAGGCGGCGATGGCCGGGTTGGCGCCTTCCAGCGCCCTGGCCAGCGGATGATCCGGGCTGATCGCGGCAAAGGACGCCCCCAGCAGCGTATCGGGGCGGGTGGTGTAGACCTCCAGCGCCTCGAACCCCTCGGGCGCGCCGACGGTGTCGAAGGCAAATTGCAGCCCGCGCGACTTGCCGATCCAGTTCTTTTGCATCAGCCGGACCTTTTCCGGCCAGTCCGTCAGCGTGTCGATCGCCTCCAGCAATTCGCCGGCAAAGTCGGAAATCTTGAAGAACCATTGCGTCAGTTCCCGGCGCTCAACCTCGGCACCGCTGCGCCAGCCCTTGCCGTCGATCACCTGCTCGTTGGCCAGCACGGTCATATCGACCGGATCCCAGTTGACGATGGCGTTCTTGCGGTAGACCAGCCCCTGCTTGAGCATGTCCAGGAACATCGCCTGCTGCTGGCCGTAATATTCCGGGTCACAAGTGGCAAATTCGCGGCCCCAGTCGATCGACAGGCCCAGGGGTTTCATCTGTCCCTTCATTACCGCGATGTTGTTATAGGTCCAGGTCGCCGGGTGGCCGCCTTGCTGCATCGCCGCGTTTTCGGCGGGCATCCCGAAGGCATCCCAGCCCATCGGGTGCAAGACACTGAACCCCTGCGATTTTTTGTAGCGCGCCACGACATCGCCCATCGTGTAGTTGCGCACATGGCCGATATGGATGCGCCCGGACGGATAGGGAAACATCTCCAGCACGTAATATTTCGGGCGGGTCGGGTCGGCCTTGGCGGTGAAACAACCGCCGGTGTCCCAGGCGGCCTGCCAACGGGGTTCGATGTCTTGCGGCTGATAGCGGGCGTCGGTTTGGCCTGACATTGTCTTTCCCTGACTATGAAAACGCCGGGCCGTGGGGCCCGGCAGTGTCTTACCTGTGGTGTGTGGATGGGTCCAGTCCGCAGTATTACGCGGCCAACCGCGACACGGCGCCGGGGCCTACAGCCCCAGTTCCCGGATCCGGATCTGGCGCGCGCGGGTCAGAATGGCGTCTTCGACCGCGCGCACGGTTTCGTCGCTGGCCGCGCCATTGCGGGTCATGACGGCAACGTTCAGCGACCGCGCATCCAGCGCGGCGTCGGTCACGGCGATGGTGGCGCGATAGGGGCGCCCGCCACCCGGCGGTGTGCCAAACCCGGTGGTTATCACGCCCGAGAACGGATCGACGGTTTCAACCGGCAGGAAGTCCAGAACCTCCAGCGAGGCGGTCCAGATATAGCGGTTCACGCTCAGCACCGTCGACGGATCCTGACGATTCGCCATCAGGTCCCAGATCGACGACATCGTTCCGGTCTCCGCCGCGCGCTGCTCAAGCGCCTCGCTCTGCGCCGTGGCCTGATCCCCTGCGTCGCCGCGCAGCATGTCGCCCACGCGCCCGCCGCAGCCGGACAGAATCAGCAAGGTGCCAAGGGCCATCAAGGCTGCTGTTGCCGGTCTTGCCGCCATGTGCTTTCCCCGTTCAAGCGATATCCCACTACTAAAGCAGGCCCACATGCGCGCACACGCGCGCGATAGCGCATGGTGTAAATGAGATATCCGGGCCGAACAAGCGGTTTGCAGGCAATATCCGGATCGGACGGCGCGCCACCGCCGAACCGGCCATCCAGAGGGTTGTGGCAGGACCAAGGCAGCGGCGTGGCAAATCTGCACCACAAAATTCCCGGATTCCAAGTGCCGTGGTCTGTATCTTGCATTGCCGCCCCTCAAGAGAGAAACAGGCGATGACCCAGCTTACAGACAAGGTGGGCATGAATTCAGTAGACGAGGGAAAACACATGAAGAAGATTCTTCTTGCTTCGACCGCTCTGGTGCTGTCGGCCGGTCTGGCCCAGGCACAGGGTCTGTCCATCTCCGGCCAGGGCCGCATGGGCATCCAGTACAACAGCACCGGCATTGCCGGTGGTTCGAACTACCAGGCAGAAAGCCGCCTGCAGCTGAACTTCAACGTTTCGGTTCAGGGCGACAATGGCCTGACCTTCGGCGCCTACTCGCGCGCCCGTATGCAGACCGGTGCTCCGACCGGCCTTGGTGGTTTCAACGTTGCTCAGCCCGGCATGTTCTCGGGTTCGCGCGTTTGGGTTGAGGCTTCCGGCCTGCGCCTGACCATCGGCAACACCGACGGCGCACTGCGCGGACCTGGCACCGCATTCGGCTATGCCGGCGGTTGCGGCGTTGGCTACGAGGGTGGCCAGCTGTGTGCCGACTCGATGGGCCTGCTGGGCGTTTCGCAACGCTTCAACTCGACCGGTGCACCCACGGCTCAGCGTATTCGCGTCGACTACACGATGGGCGACACCCGTGTCGCGGTTTCGAACGACCGTTCCGGCGCGACCGAAGTCGGCATCCGCACCTCGTTTGACGCCTGGACCGTTGCTCTGGGGTACACCAACGGCAACGGCAACGCTGCGTCTGGCGGCTGGGCTGCCAACCAGGCTGTGACCACCGTTTCGGCTGGCTACAACGGCGGCAGCTGGTCTGCTGGCGTGGGCTTGGCTGGCGGCGGCGGCAATACCAACTACGTGCTGCAGGGTTCGGCCAACATGGGCGGCGGTTCGCTCTATGGTTTCGTTGGTCGCGTGGCCAGTTCGGCCACCTACGGTCTGAGCTATGGCTACGGCCTGGGCGGCGGTGCCACCCTGGTTGCCGGCGCCGAGCGCAACACCGCAGGCGCTGGCGTGACCACGGCTTCGCTTGGCGTCGTGTTCAACTTCTGATCTGCCTCACGGCATATCCAGCGAAGAGCGGGCCCTGGCCCGCTCTTTTGCGTTCTGACCGACAATTTGGCCATGCGACGGCAATTCTATGGCATTCCTGCAACGAAATCCGTGGTTCATTCCACTTTTGCAGGTCTGATGTTGCGTTGTTCGCGGCTTTCAACCAAAAAAAGTCCAGACAACTGGCCAATGAAGGCCGGGCCTGAAATTTGAGGAAAGAGAAACCATGAAAAACATCCTTCTTGCTTCGACCGCTCTGGTGCTGTCGGCCGGTCTGGCCCAGGCGCAGGGTCTGTCCATCTCAGGCCAGGGCCGCATGGGCTTGCAGTATAACAGCGCCGGCATCGCTGGTGGTTCGAACTACCAGGCTGAAAGCCGCCTGCAGTTGAACTTCAACGTTTCAGTTCAGGGCGACAATGGCCTGACCTTTGGCGCCTACTCGCGTGCTCGCATGCAGACCGGCGCTCCGACCGGCCTGGGCGGTTTCAACGTTGCTCAGCCGGGCGTGTTCTCGGGCTCGCGCGTTTGGGTTGAATTTTCTGGCGTTCGACTGACGATCGGCAACGTCGACGGGTCTCTGCGCGGTGCGGGCACCGCATTCGGCTATGCCGGCGGTAGCGGTGTCGGCTACGAGGGTGGCCAGCAGAGTGGCGACTCGATGGGCCTGCTGGGCGTTTCGCAAGCCTTCAACTCGACCGGCGCACCCGCTGGCCAACGTCTCCGCCTCGACTACACGATGGGGGATACGCAAGTATCTGCTTCCTACGATCGCGCCGGTTCGGGCGAAGTCGGCATCCGCACCTCGTTTGACGCCTGGACCGTTGCGGCCGGTTATACAACTTTGGGCCCTGGCTCGTACACCATCTCGGGTGGCTATAACGGCGGCAGCTGGTCGGCTGGCCTGGG
>TARA_R110002073_G_scaffold8612_1_pt1 | contig 16917 bp, 6 predicted proteins | sample TARA_R110002073 | Tara Oceans TARA_R110002073 (sample SAMEA4397174) | marine metagenome | biome: Polar Biome; feature: [DCM] deep chlorophyll maximum layer (ENVO:01000326); material: water (ENVO:00002006), including particulate matter (ENVO:01000060) such as... | depth 40 m
TCATCCATTCAACGTATCCAGCTCTCGCTATCACAATGCTATCCGCCCGGTCATAAGAGTCGGGCTTCGGATTGCCTTGTTTTGTATATTCTACCTTAAAAGTGGGCTCGTTGTCAAGTAAAAACTTTAAAACAACTTGTTTTGCCTTCATCCCTCTGGGAATAGAAATCCCGCAGGCTTTTCGGGCAGATGTCGCAGCCAAGTAATCCGGTTCTCGGTGGAACACCTGAAAGCATATCCATGATATTATACCATTATATCGGGATAATGTTGAGAGTGTTTTTGCTGATGAGAATCCCGATCTAAAGGACTGAAGGGATTGTTCAATGTAAACCTCTTCTATCTTATATTTCTTGCCAATGTCAATCAGGCGCCCCTCAACCCACAGGGCTTTTGCCATTAGGGTCGGGAAGTGTCTCTTGTTTCTCGTGTCCCAAGCAGTAGTATAGACGACTGCGCCATCTTTGTCAACAACCGTCGCACCAGTAATGCTGGTGCTGACGTCTAATCCTAAAATCATTAAAAATCCAGTTTAAGTTTGAAGGTAAGATCCCTATCCTCTGTCTTTTTGACAGGGGTCGCAACTTTAGCAATTGCAATAAGATTCCTATCCTCATCAAATACGCCAATCTTGGAAATAAAAGTTTGTGGCTTGTAACTTCCAGTAGGATCGGTATAAGGTGATTTTATCGTATTTTTAATCTTTTGTTCACTACTTTCAACATATGCAACAGAACTTGAGTAAAAAACCAGCGCATTGCTTTGAGTCAAGTTAATATATGTTGGGTTATTAGAGTAGTTCAATTCAGCACTGGGGGCGTGAGCCAACATGGTGATGACTGGAACGTAGTTTGTACCAGAAAAGTTTAGGTTAAAGCTAGCGGATAACCTAGACAAGTTAGAGTCCAAGTCTACAGGAACCCCATCATTCGCACCTACACCAAAATACAGCCAAGACGAAAAGCTTGCCGATGATTCGTTTGTATAATCAACGCTGGCGGAGTTGTCTAGGCTCCAGCTTCCCGTCAATAGCGCGAAGCCTTCGTTATATAATACCACGCCGGCGACACTACCAGAGCCCGGACTGCCGGCGGGACCGGTTTGCACAAGCTCCCCATTCTTATTCTGATCTTTTAGTTCACCGATTAGGGTGCCGGTTACATAAAATTTTAAGTTTACACTTCCCTTTTTTAAAGATGACGCATAAAATATAGACGGTATGCTGATTAAGTTTATTGCCTGGGTTGCCTTGTTCCACTCTCCCCCAGCAGAGGAGCTATAATCATACTGGTAATGGGTGCTCAAAGGAACATAATAATTTAGTGTGTTCTTTAAGGAAAGTACATGGTTAGACGAATTATCTCTCGTTGTACTAGCTGCAAACAGCTCTCTGCTGATACTGGCAGTCATAGGGTAGCTGCCTGTCATGACATCCCCATAGCTGAAGTCTTCGTTGAAGCTGGCAGTTCCAATGGTGGAGAAGGTCTCCAGTGTGCCGTTCTTTGTTAGGAATGGGTAGATTAGTCCATTGTTAATAACACCATCGGTCAACGGTATAAATTGACCAGTGCTCGATGAGACCCTGTCCACGTTCAGTTCGTATAGGCTAACCGAGCCGGTATATCCAACAGGCACGGAGCCAGTAAAGGCGCCGCTTATGTTCGATTGCTGATTTATAAAAACAGAAGAGTTATAAACCAAGAACTCTTGTTGAGGATAAGCCTTTATCCGATTGTAAAATATGTCAGTTTCTTTAAACTTATAATATGGCATAACATAAGTAAATAGTTTATGTTAGTAATCTAGACGCACTCTAAGAGTTAATTCGTTTGTCGGGTCCTTCTTGAGAGGTTCAGAGAGCTTAGCTGTCGCTAACAGTTCGTTATCAGGGCTGTACAGACCGACCGTCGTAATGTAAGAGACTGGCGGGTCTGTTACGCCCTCCTTCACTCGAATCTTACTAGCGGTAAGATACGTTGGGTTTGAAGAATAATTAAAGTCTCTATTGTTCGCACGACAGAAATATACAGTTGAGTTTAACTCTGTTGTGTTATTATAAGACAGATCGTACATCCTATGGCGGATTGAGTTTGCGGTGGATTGGATGGAAGCACCAGTTAGGAAGGAGTTAAAGTCGTTGCTTCCACTCATCTTTATGCTGCCACTAGCCCCCGCTCCGGTGACTCCAAATGTCTGGAATATAGAACCTGAAAGGACGGCGATGCCAGCTTGGTAAAATAGTAAGCCAACCTTTGTATTCGCCGGCATTGTCGAGCCAGTACCATAGAGAATACCGTACTCTCCTGCTGGAGAGTTGACTTTAAATGATGTTGCCGCGTCTGTGTCTGTAACAGTGACTAGACTATTAAACTCTGTTAGAGCGGAGGCACTGGCGAAGGAGGCACTGGCGCCGAGCTTGAGAGTGAATGTGCCCTTCTTAATCTCGTCCTTTGTCAACAGTCTAGCAAAATTTAAGAATACGCATTCTTTAAGTTTGGTGCCACCGGCTGATAGATCTCCATCTTCGTCAAACTGTTGAACAGAGCCAGTATAGTCAAACCCCATAAGAACCTGGGACATTTCACTATACAGGTTAATCTTTTTGTCCTGCTGGGTTCTAGCTGTTGTTCCGGATATGGTCGAGTTCGAAGCATAGCCGAGGGTGATATCGAAAATATGGTTTGCTGACGAACTCAGATAAGGATAATCGTATACACTTTGAAACATCCCATGGGAGTAGTTTTTAACGTTTTCATCGGAGTACGTTCCAGAAACAATTGAGCCAGTAAGCGGGATTGCTTCGTGCAAGAGGGATCTCGTCGAAACAACATCATCAGTTCTTAATGTCTTATAAGTAGTAGCCATTTTCTATCCTTTAAATTATGGGGACTTAATAAATCTAATTGGAATATCTAATCTATATCCCGTAGTAACGCCAGAAATTCTAACGTGCGTGTCAATGAACTTTACACTACTGACGGTGCCACCGCCTTGTGCCGGGAGGCTTGTAGTGCTACCTAGTCTAGTGAATAAGAAATCACTGGTTGCCAGCTCAACAGAGGAGGCAATCTTAAAGATAAATCTTGTACCCCTTGGACCAGATATCGCGGAGAGGATTGTAGTATCAGACATGTCCTCAAAATACGCAGCATCAGTTCCCACTGAGAAGAAGTATGTTGCGACGTTGTCATCGTCGACAAATGATACAGGGGCTCGATTGCCCCTTTGGTCGACGAGACCGCCAAACCTATTGTCGATCTCTACCATATATTGGGTTTCAACCAAATCGGCGTCAAGGGGATTCCGGTTTGAGATTTCCGAGGTATTTAGTCCCTGATCTATAGTTAGCGGACTTGGGTCGTTATCATAGCCACTAGCACCGTGAAAAATACCGGCAGTATTCATGGCGATTGCGTTGGTGGTCGACGGACCTTGCGTATTTTCATCAACTGCGACGAGATAAGACCCGGAGTAAAAGTCTTCACGACCCTGTGCCGCTTGAGCCACAGCCAATACCGGAAGATATAAAACGTTTGTTCTACCAACCGACAACAGCTTTGATTTCAAAAATGAAGAATTATTAGTAAAAGCCTCTAGTACGGGACTTTGTAGAATTTGAATATCATAATATGCACTGCCGCTAGGGTGAGCCCCCAGAGAACTGTTTGCATTTCTATATAACGAATAGTCAATTTCATCGTCGCCAAAAGCAAATTTGGTGATTCTAAAACTGCCGTCTCCTCTTGATAATCTTTCTCTGCCTAGATCTGTTAACACTGCGTCGAGGATTATATCCCCGGAGTTGTCCAAAAACGCCATCTTATTACCTCTTCATAAGTATAATTAGTGATTTTTCAATCATTTTGCCTTTTTATTTTAAATAGTATCTGGAATAGAAAATATGATTAACTAGTAGCCTGCGAGCCCGGCGGGACCGGTGACTGCTGTTGCGCCTGCCGTCGCGGATCCGTCGGCAGCCGCGCTATTGCCCCCTAGTTCAACTTCCGTTGGAACAAAAGGATCATATTTCTTCTTAAACGTGATGTTTAAATCCATCTTCTTACCTGTCTTCTTCGATGTTACTCTAATCTTAAATTTCTTTCCCCAAACCTTTTCTTGCTCAATACCCAAGGGAAGATCGGTGCCAGTGGGGGCACGAACTAGAGATTCCTCGTCGTTTGCCGCAACCAAAGCCGCAGCATCTAATTGAGCCTGTGCGAAGGTCGGCGAAATCTGTAGAAACCTATTAACCTTTTTAAGAGGTACCTTTACATTCTCTACGCTCTCAAATTCAATAACCTTGATTATCGGGTACACTGCACCATCATTGTTCACAAGCTGTATCTCGTAAACCGGGCTTGGGGGAGAGACATGTCCGTGTAAATCAATTGCTCTAAACATATAGTAATATTTTTTATTAGGCTGTATCAAATCCTTTAAGGCAGCAGAGCTGGCGGGTCTAAATCCATTTTGTTCAGATTCTGTTTTCACTGTTGCTCTAAAATTGTCTTTGAAGTCTTCGTAGCTGTATGGTTTAGCTTCCATCCGATATACTTCGAATTGCGTAGATGGGTCGTCATTCTTATAACGAATCTTCTTCTCAGAGGGATCGAGTATCATCTCTTGAAGTTTCAAGACATAAATTTGCTCTTCCGGATTAAACACAACTGGCTCAAAATCTTCTGCGCCGGCGCCGGTATTCATCAAGAGGAGTATTAGATAATCGACCCCACGATATGGCACGACATCTATTTCTGGCGGCATGGGAGGAGAATCGAGCATTGTGCCGCGTCCAAAGGAAAGATCTCCATCATATGGTCTCACAAAAGGTAGTTCAATTATTTTAATCGCCGGGGTTGTTTCCACAGTAAAGTCCGCAACATATGGAGTCCAAATAGAGCCTACTCCGTTAAAGTAGACGGTTGAACCGCCCATTGCGTCCTCGACGTCGGTCGTGCCTGCGGCGTAGTCAAGGTCCGACCCGGTGCCACCGCCACCGCCGAAGCCTGCTGGAATACCCGCGCCTTCCTCGCCGTAGATATCATCGGGGTCGGCGGAATCCCCGCTTGGCTCGGGGGCGGAAAATAAATTAAAATCTTTAAAATCCCCCGACAAAGTTTCCGCTTGTCTCGGAACGCCGGTGCCACTTTCAAATATGTTTGGAGGTCCCAAAAACCATTGCAGAGCCTGTCCGGAAGTGAACCGTGTCTCTGAGCCGATTACCAGTCTACAGTTGAAAATTTCATATTGGTATGTTCTGTTATATCTTAGCTGAGTGTCGATGAGATTTATTCTTGCGGATGACTCCGGAGTATTTAAAATAAAGTAACTCTTTATTGGATAGATCGACCTGGATCCGAACTCATTAACTGTATATTTGTTGATCCTGTAAAACAAATCTTCAGAGTAAGCCCTGTCTCCTCGAAGCAAATCCTGGTATGTTCTTATATATGAGCTTACTAAGTTAGCAGTAATGGTCTGGATCTCCTCCATATCGTTTGCCAAGCCGGGGTCAGCAGCGCTCGGATAAGGGATATCCTCGAAACCCAGACCATCAAAATTCTTTAAAAATATAAAATTAGCACCGTCCACGATGGTGGGGTCAATAGACCCAAAAGACTCCAGCCATTCTTGAAAGTCATACACCCTTCGCTGTGTCCCAACGGGCTGGTTTTCGATAAAAGGATACCGTTGTCCTGCCTGGTTAACGCGCTGATGTTTCTCGACAAACGATAAGTTTGAAGAAAACTGAGGGCTGGAAAATGCCCCTGCGGCGCCATCGAGCTGCTGAAAATCGGAGAGAGTGTCTCTCATCAAGTTATTTAGTGCTCGGATTTCACCGCCGGCGGTTATAAATTCTCCAGAATTAATCTGAGGGTAGTCTATTTCTGTATACATTGGGAATAGAACTTTATAAGAATTATAACTTTCCTGAGCGAGTCTTTGTGTGGTTTTTGGTACAATTATGTTTTTATATCGTAATGTAAGCTCATCCAACACTTCTGGAGAGTTCGGGTTCGATACTGGAACGCCGTTTGCGGCAACGCCATAGAAAGACGCCCACCGATCAAAGTATTTAGCCGCGTCACTTTCTCCAATCTTTTCTCGGGCTGGTCCGGTGCCCCTCATACTATTAATGAATACCCCTGGTATTGTCCTGTCTAGGGTGATAAAATCACTATAAATAAAATCCTCATTATATCCAGGGTTCAATAAATCCGGCGTAGTTGGGTTTATCTCATACGCATCGGGTGACAGGCTGGATAATGGGGATATCCCCTCGCCTGCGGTCTGCGCTCTATTTTTTTCAAGATAGAACACATACAAATCTGGGTACAAGGCTTCTTGAATCTGCGTTATTGCTTGCTCATATTGCCTCATATAATAATTGTAGGTATAGTTGGTCCTCGCAACAGAAATATTAGATAGATTACCATCCATATAGAACTCTTCCTGTGGAGTAAACGGCTGATTATATTCCAGAGCATGGTCCGAGTAACTACTGCCAATGGCGGGCTGATAGTGTTCTAAACAGTAATTAAACCAGGAGTAGAGGCTGGGAAACTGAGTCCTGTTGCCAAAAAACCTTACCATTTGCCTGTGTCCGCCAAAGGGAAGATCCACAGAAGGGGGCAGCGCCTCGGTGGACTTTACCTCACCTCTTACAATTGTATTTGTATTATTAAACCCCGGGGTGCCAGCATTAAAGCGAGCCCATTGGAGTGATGTTCCACCTTGGGGAGCTGCGCTGTACAGCCAGAGAGCCTGGTAGTCTCTTCGTATGGGGTCAGTAGCTGGACCAACACCATCAACTGTATTGTGCCTATCAACCACAAGACTATTTTTTGAGTTTGACGAAATGCCAAAAGCAGTACCCAAGCCCACGTCAAGATGCGTAATCGTCGAGATGATGGATCCGCCTGGTCCCGGGATGGCGGGCATGTCTGGTGAGCTGGGTGGGATAAAAGACATCTTTAATAAACTCCTCTGGATCTGTCTGGGCGTGGGGAAGCAGCAGCATCGGCACCCGTTCCATCCCCAACCGGGGATTGAGCGGCGGCGGGTCTGCCGCCTTGCCGTTGGCTAGGCGCTTGCTGTCGTGGGGCAGGTCCCTGACCGCCCCCTTGCGGGCGAGCGCCTTGTTGCCCGCCGCCCTGTGCGCGTGGAGCCTGCTGGCGTTGTTGTGCTGCGCGCTGGCGCCCTTGCTGTGATGCCCTTTGCTGGCGCTGCTCTTGTTGTGCGCGTTGGCTGCCAGCCACTCCAGTTATAACTCTTAAAGAATTTGTGGGTGCTCTATATGGAGTTGTTACAAGATACTCCACATGACCGTCAATAGACGCATCAGCAACAGCACGCTCTGTTAAGGTTGCTGCCGTCTCTGACTCTGAGCCGCCGTATATTGATCTAGAATCTATTGAGGGTACACCACCATCACGTCTAGGCTGGCTTCTATTTCTAGAAGCTGCGTTTTGCCTGGGCTGTATACTACTTGCGTTAACTGTTAGCAAGAAAAATTCATTATAAACCGGAAGTTGATCAAGCATATGAAAGCTACCAATATTAGTATTTGGATCAGTATACTTTCTAATCCTACAAAGCACCGCACCATTCATTCGATTTACAACCTGCTCGGTCAACACACTCCAAATTGGTGATTTACCGTAATTTGCTGTATATCCCGATAGATACTCTATTCTTCTTAGCATCCCAAAATTATACATGAAACCATCAGTTTCGGCGTCACTCTCCGTTGATACGGTTGCAGCACTATCATTATAAACGCGATTCCTGTTTAATGTTAAGGATTTTATTTGTTGAGGCAAGCTTCTGATTTGTTCAACTGAGTCTACAGCTTCAGCTGAAGATAGCATCCTGGTAGATATGAAGTTGTTTTCTGACGCTAGATCAAAAGAAATTGTCCCGCGCCTTGGGGTATCTAGTCCTTCGGTAGCGCTTACAGCTCTAGTCCTATTCCGGGTTGTGCGGCGAGTTGTGGCTGCGCCTGCTGGAGGCTGAGCACTAGTTCGCGAGGGGCGGGTTGCAGCGCCGGGTGACGGGGTATCACTTAGCACATCGCTAAGGGGCTCCGTGACTGAAGCAGCCTCTCTTGTAAACTCGTCACCTCTTCCAAAATACTCTTCCGATGAACGTTGGCTGTTTCTTCCACGAGTGCGGTCCTGCTGCCGGCGGGCACTCCTTGAAGGACGTCGACCATCGCCAGCTCGTGCCGCTGGAGGGGAAGGGCGAGAGCCCATGCCTTGATGCCGGGATGTCTCCGATTCAATGGTGCCTAAAACCTCTAGTCGGTCTGCACTTGGACCAGAGCCCAAATAACTCACTAAAGATTGCGCGGCGGTGGCGCGGGACGTAAAAGATCTAGAAGAAGGGTTGTCCAAAACATTTTGTATGATAGAAGTTGCTGAGATATAATCGAGGCTATCGGTAGAATCCCTTAATAGCGGTACCGAATTGCCGAAAAGGTCGACCGAATTAGGGGCAATATACGAAAATAACGTATTTTCAGACATCAGTGCTTCGATCGAACTACCGTTTAGGAATCTAATATTTTGCAGCTCTTGTTGCGAAAGGCTATTTCCTCGATATCTGTCTGTCTCTCTGACTACTCTATCTCTAATTTCTTCTCTTCGAAGCACCAAGACGCCGTTCGGGGGATCGATCTGCCTAGCAGTCGGGGACGGGACTTCAAAATAGTCAAAGCCCGAGCCGTTTAGCACATTACAGTTGAATACTTGCTGAAATTGGATCTCTTCAGTTAAAAAGCGCGGTGAAGATCCTTGGGAGGTTGAACTTTTCGGTGGTCCGCTGCCCTCCTGGTGGGCTTGCCGACCGTCACCAGTTAGCGAATTAATGTTAATACTTAGTTCGTTCATCAGTTGAAGAAGGAGTAAGACTCCCTCGTTAGTCCCGGTGCTAGGCGAAACCAGAGAATATAGGCAGTTTACTAAGGAAGATTTATGACTTTGCGTCATGTTGGTAGCCAAATCAAGCATCTCTATGTACTTAACAATCGCAGCGAGCCATGGAAGAGAAGCACTCTGTGATCTTCTATTGCTCATCCTATTAATAAAATCGACTGTATATCTTCTAGTTCTTCTGTTGTAGTTTCGTGGCAACTCCGCGATTGATAAATAATTTTCTAAAACGTTTATGGCTAACGACAGTTCTTCTGATTTTAAACTAATGTAGTTTGCCGCGCCGTCGTTAATACGAAGCCTTATAGAATATTTATATATTCCGGCAGAGAGGCTGCCAATGTTTGCGTCAGTAACAGAAAATGTTCTAAATCTGCCTGCGTTCTCAATTGCTACTTCTTGAATTTTTCCAAACATTTTATATTGGTCTGAAACGGGATCGCCCGAATTAACCTCGATATTCCTGTTATTGGCGGCGCCCGGAATATAATATTTCTCTCTAGACTGAATTACATTATTTGCACCATAAGAAGATACTACTACTTCCGGAGCTTCTCTCTCATTTACGTATAACACCTCTTCGCTACCTAGTGCGCTAGTTCCTCTTGCCTCTCTTACCTTTTGTCTAACAATCGATAAGTCTAAAATACTAGAGTCTTGAAAGAGTTGGGCTCTTAGTTCACTTGTCGCTCTCGTAAAGAGTCCTCCAAACCTAGAATTCTGCTCCATATACCTGAGGTGGTTGAACCCAAAAAGCAAGATAGAATTACCGTTCTGATCCCTGGTTAGGTACAAATCTGTTGTATATGTTGAATTTTGCTCCGTTAGTGGTATTAGCGGCGATATATCAACTTGTAGTTCTCTAACCTGGTCTATAGCCCTGATGTCGCAGACTTTACTATTAAAATATCTTCTTCTTGTTAGGGCACCATGTGAACTGTCGGTATGAAACGCGCCCTCCATCCAGCCAGAAGAACGGTGATAGTGTACTGGACCTGACCAGACATCACCGCTGGAATTGGTATAACCGTATGTATCTTTGACGATCGCGGCGCTACTTATAACTCTTTCTATTGCCACCGGACTATGTGCGTTTAATACGCCCCTTTGACCCTCACGGTAGAACTCAGTAAAAGCGAAATAGGTTAAATGAGCTGGTTGGCGTACCATTTGAAACTGGACTTCTCTCTCTAAGCTGAGTACGCTATTACCGCCAGTGCCCCTCTCAGTGGAGACTATGGCGTCTTCAGGAGTCTGCAAAGCTAAGGAGAATATCTTAATCTGGTAATCTATAGTCTCATTATAATCCGATGGTATACGAAAATTGGGCTGATCTAATATATCAGAGTTGATAAGGTAGTTCGTTAAATTCTCATTTGTGCTTTGGATTACTTTGTATACAATGTTTCTTCTAGAGGGTTCGTTGTAGACCCATGTCGTCTCGTTTGTAGTGGTATTCTGCAGATCTTTCAAGGAAATTCTAAGAATCGAAACTAATGATTGTTGTTCAGGGGTTACTCCCAGGGCAGCCGGCGGTGATGCCTCAAATTTTAAATCACCAAAACGGTCGGTTGTTCGCTTAACTGGTCTAGACTGATCGACGCTCATGTCAAGTCTTGAGTCGACAGCACCTCCGTTTGCGAGCGTAACTCTCTCTATATACACATTTGGAGTAGCAGCGCTGCGAATTCCATCTTGATTAATAATAGCCATTATTCACACTCCTCGGGCGTCACGTCAGTGGCGTATATATCAAATCTTCTTGAGCCAACAACGTCTGGGCAATCATATGGTATATCATCCACCTCGATGCCGCGTGTTCTTAGTTCTGTTATTAGAGAGCAAATCTCCTCCTCGGGAATTTCTAAATCTGCGTTAACATTGAAGAAATACTCCGCATAGGTAGGATCCATGTTAAAACTACGACGGCGTGAGCGACGTCCAGTAGGTTCATCTAATAATATTCCGTTAATAACTGTTTCAGTCCTCTTTAAGAAAGACAAGGGTGTTAAAACTGACTGCGGTCCCTGTGATCCGGACTCCATCAAAAAAACCTCAATGTCGTATTCAGTGTCATTAGAAGCGTTCTCTTCGTCGATACTGAAAATTAATTGGGGATCTTTCTCTGTCAAATAAATATATGTGCCATTGCTGTAAACCCTGCTGATAATCTTGTCGGCAAAATCTGGATTGTTAATGTCAAAATCTCTTGTGTTTCCAACTACAGCGCTGTACTCTATATCGAAATCCAATTGTGGTATCCTAAACGTGTTTTGTGATGCTGACGTGGTAGTAATATAATTCAATGCCCCAGATAGCTCGCCCTTTAAGATTTGCACGTTCCAAGAGGGAACGTCCCTCGACCCTAACTCCATAGTTCCCAGGGGTTCTGCAAGGGCGTAGTTTCTATCCATGGTGGGCTGAATCGGAATAGGCTCGGCGTCGCTTTCTCGATTTGCTATAATTTGAGGAGAAAGATCAGACTCGATACCACTAAACAAATATTGGGCTTTTAGCCTGGGGGTATCACTTTGAATTCTGGTTTCTATACTGTTTTGAGCCTCTTTAATGCCGGCAGAGCCAGAGGCATCATAGAGAATATCATCATCAAAAAAAGCGTAGTAGACGGGCTTAAATTTTCCCTTAGATAGCATTGTTTCCCCATAGGGGGTTAGCTCAATATCTAAAACATCTTCTTTATTATCAAAAAACTTCATGTTTGTTCTCTTTGTTTACTCTACTCTTGGGGCGGCTCGATGTCTATTTCTGCATCTAATTTAACTAGTTCCACGAGAGAAAAGAAATCATATGGCCAGTTATAGCTATACTTGGGGTTGAAGACCCTGCTTGAGTCTTCTCTTCCTACCTGGACGCCAAGAGATCGATCAAAATTTCCAACCTGTGTTCTGGAGTCTTTGATGACCTTGTCAAAGTAGTTCTTCTTTGCTTTTTGCTTAACCTTGAAAACCATCCACTGCAGCTTGCTCTCTAGGTTGCCAGATAAAAGCTCATTAGTTAATATTGGATGGTCTATCTCAACTTCCTTAATAACCTGCGAAGACGGAGGGTATTTGTTACTATCAATATCAAATGCATACCCTAATTTTGGAGGCAGATTCTGCCACATATCGACCAAGTCTTCCTGATCGAAGATGTGCTCAAATTCAAAGATATACATGCTAAACGGAGAGACCGCTTCTGGATTCGCTAAGAAATCCATTTTGGGAGGAAAGACGTATCTCTTCATTGAGCGAACCATATTAATGATACTAGTGCCAGGATTGTTTAAATCATTCGGATCCAACTCAGTGCCAAAGTCTACGACAGATAAGGCGCTGTCAATCTTTTCTCGGTCGATATCAAAGAATGTCTTTTGCCCCTCATTGATAAAATATGGTATCGCCACAACAGCCTCTCGAACAGCCTTTGAACTTGCAACCTCGCCAAGACGCTTGGCTTGCGTTCCAAACCCAACCAGGTCAACTAAAGAACCAGTGGCTGATGGGGTTCCGTTAAGACCATTAAGAATATAGTTCTCAGGTATATCGGTCACCTGTAAGAACACTCCCTTTGATGGATCATCCGGGAGTTGTCCATATTGATGCCACATTCCTGTGGCGGCGCTAGCGCTTCCGAAAGTTGGGAGTGTTATCGAAGAACCACTAAAGTTTAGCATTGGGGTTTCAAACTTTGGCTGAATAACCCATACATTTTCATTACTATCCTGCACGTCAGTTGGCTGCCCTGTGACGGGGTCATAGCTTAAGTCTTTAATTAGTGCCTTGCCAAATAGATTAAAACTTGCATCTAGTTGCATTGCATTAAACTCTACGTTGCCACTATGGTATATCGTATTTGGATTCATGTTATACCAAAGACTCCCAACTCTTCTATAGCTCACTGCTAAGTTTGCCGGGGAGAAGATCTCTTCCAGAGTTATTGGGTTTTCTGTAGTTGACGTCCTGGGAGATGTAAAAATTAGATCAGCCCAAGCCTCGCCGTTATAATATGGGGGGGTAAACGGCAGGTTATACCCCTTTGCCGCGGTCCCCTCAGGTGGCGCGGTTGGCGAGATTGCGCCCGCAAAGCCTCCACCACAGGGAGGACCAAAGGCAGTGGGGCGGCTATACATTGTAAATGTCTCAAATACAGTGCCGCGTTCCTCTCTAGGGATCATCGGGTTTCGGAAACCGAGAGTACCAGACCGGAAAGACGGAATATTAAGACTCTTAAAAATCTTTATTCTCGCAGCGTACTGGTCGCCGCTCTTAACCGCCTCGAACTGTGATTCTGGCTTGGATACCAATGAAGTAAATTGCTGCTGCGGCAAAAAGAATTCTGGCACTTCTGCTAGGAAGTTATTCGCCATCATCTTATATAGGTTATCGCCTCCGCCGCTCCATGACGCAGTTACATTCAAGGCGCAACTTGGGTGTGGCTCACAATCTGCCATCGATTTATCGATAATATAATTTTCCGGCTCCGCTAAGGCTTCGAACGGAATTCTATAGTGGAAGCGACCAGTTCCGTCAGCATTCCCTGAACCGCGAGAGCCAGACAAAAATCTTCCTGCTGCGACAGTACCCTTTGAGGCAGCTTGATGTGTGTCAACACTAGCCGAAAACATTGGATAGTCCACAGAAATCCCAGATTTGATCGTGTTGAACATAATACCCGGAGCAAAGAATGGCTTCATAAATGCCCTGTATCCGGCTTGAGCGAGGGTGCCTGAAGTTGAAGTGGGTGAATCACTTCCGGTGATAAACACATGGTCTGCGTATGAGCTTGAAAACTGTTGTCCAATTTGCACAGTTCTCTCAGCGGGATAAAATCCATCATAAGGTATGAATTTCATAAGCGCTCTACACTTGAGGGAGATGTTACTTGGCTCTGCGATGCTCGTGTGTTCATTTCTTACTGGTTCAAATAGTTTAAGGAAGTCAGAATTTGTGTATGTTTTGTAGAATTCTGCTGTGCTACCATTGGCTCTGTCTGCTGTCGCACCGGTTAGAGCTAAGAAGCTTGTATTATCAGCTAAAAAGTTGTTGTTCGCGGTCCTGCTGTAGAAAGATATGTTGTCACTTATTCTAAACTCTGGGACTACGGAATAGTCCTTGCCTAGAAGTCTCATCTCAGAGGCATAATCATCATAGCTATTATACCAGGGCGTCTTGCCCGACTGATCCCCGGCTTCCCAAAGAGTGAATCCTCCGTATAGCTCTTCTGTCCCACCGATCCCGGCATGAGTAAACGGAAAGTTTAGAATATTCATGTACTCCGAAGAAAGTCCGCCGGCATCGGACACCACGGAATGTACAAAATCAACGGTGTGTCTTCTGGCGTATTTGACCGAGGCTGTAAGGTTTGCCTTTGTTCCGCTATGGAACTGAGTATAGTTATTTTGCAATACACCCGCGCCGCCACTACCAGACACTCTGGATGTTATTCTTGCTGTCAAGAAATCCTCATCTGCGTCTAAGGACCACATGCTTTGCGAGCTAATTAGCACGCTAGTCACAGGAGACAAGCCCGGCTCTTTCATCCCTGTAACGTTGAGTTGAGTTCTGTTCGTGCGGTTGTTTCTCCAAAAAGTGTTTGAATAATCTTGCCTAACACGAATGCTACTTGAATACATATTTAAAATAGCAGGATAGACATTTTCCTTATATGTTAGTGAGATAAACTCCTCAACAGGGCTGTTAGGGTCTGTGGTTGCCCCGTTTAAGTACAGTGCCTTTAGCTCATCATAAGGTTGAATAGAATTGGGACTAAAATTGTAGAGGTTGTTCAACAAGTTGCTGTTAAAGCCGGTGCGGCTATTTGCATAAGTGCTATCATATATGGTATCCTGAATCGTGATTGTGCCGTCAGCGTTTAACGCTCTAACTGAAAGCTCTTGTTCAATCGGTGCGTACTTAGAGACCACAACCGATTCTGTGAAGTGGCTGATGGCTCCGAAACGAGGCTCTACGGAGCTTGAACGAACGTTTAACGGATAGTTGTGGCTTGCGCCCTCAACATAGGAAATTATGTTTCGTTTTCTTAGCGCTCGGGCAAGTGCGGTCTCTCCAGCCCTTATCTGTTTCCAGGTGTTGACGCCGTAGGCTCCGTTTCTATGAAGCAGTAGACCATGGAGGACGCCTGCTGGGGTCATAGTGCCAATGGCGGTATTTCGATATTCAGAAGTAGAAGAACTAACGATATTGTTAGCCACATCAATGGGATCAACTATCAAAGTATTTAGGTTTGCAAAATCAACACTAATCCCTGCAGCGCCAGTGTGGCTAGATGTAACAAAACTAATCGCTTGCTGAAAGCCACCACCAGAACTAGAGACGATACTATCATTCCAGGCATGTCCAACTATCCTGGATGTCTGGTAAGAAGCGGTAATCCAAGAGTATTGTAGGTCGCTTCTGGGGATTGAGTAGGATACGTTATCATTGTCGTGAACCGAGGCGCTTATATAAGAATGGTCACCAAATCCAGTAATTCCGGAAAAGTTTATTCTTTTAAGTGAGTTACGATTGTTTTTGTGATATGACGGTTGCGTAATATAATCAGCAGCCGTCACAGAACCATACGTGGCATCGTGACCAAACTGACCTGCATGCAGTGCTCGAAGAGTCCTGAGACCACGCTGTTTGTCCAGGTGATCCATAACTCTAATTGTGGGATTACTCTCACCACTACCGGAGCCAAGTACCGACAGATTTCGGAATGGCATTGCATTGTAGACGGATTTCTCAGATGCTGCGAGGTCAAGATAGCCTGCAGAATTAACTTCGGGTCCGCCCGGGGCGGAGAATCTATTAACAATAATATCTGAGTTTCTTCCACGATCCGGAACTGAGAAGTTTGTGGAGCCACTGAAGCGGTTGCTTATGGCGGCGGGGGCACTCTGGTGGTGACCAAAGAAGTTACCTCCGTTAACAGTCTGTGGGTTTACAGTAATTAAAGTATTGACGTTCGTCGTGGCTGGTAGAGTCGGATGGCGCGCATTAGTGCTCGGTGCGCCGCCGCCGACGACCAACAGGTCTGCAGCTGTTAAGGACACAATTGTCATCCCTGTTGTGTTGCCAATAGCGCTAGCATTATTTGTGTTCTTTTGGTCATAGATGCCGGGACGGGCAGCTGCGCCTGCTTGAGAAACGGGTCCATCGCTAGCCGCATCGCCCATTCGCCACCAGGATACAAGATCATCATATGCCGAGTGGTTAGAGAGATCTTGAGGTCCGGGGAATTGATTTGCGCCGCCTTGACTATAAATCTCTCCAACTTGGGTGGCATTTAGATTGGTGCCCCAATAGCTCATTTCGGCAGCGGAGCCACTATAGAACTGTGTACCGGTAGCGATGCCTCCGCCTGCTTTGCGTCCACAAAGTAGCGAGGACTGTTCAGTCGGGGTTTCGATGGTCCCTAGAGCGTTAGCGGTCAAAGCCCCAGCGACAACTGTATTGTCGACGTAAACCGCAGGGGTGAACGTGTCGGTTGCCGTTGCAATAGAGGCGGCTATGTGGTGATATCCTAGGGACAAGTCGATGGCGCTATTAGATTTCCATACTGGGTCGGTGCTATTGAATTGCGCGGTTAGTACGAGTTTGTTTGTGCTAGCCTCGATATACATGCCGCGATGCTTTGAGCCTGGCTGGGCACCGATTGCAAACAGGTATCTATTAGATGTTACTGCCGATGCATTTGAAGAGGATATCCAACATGAGAAAGAATAGTTAGTTGGCGCGTTAAGTGATGAGTGGTTACCTAATTCATAACCTGGGGCGGCTGGGGAGATAGCGCTGAGCCCGCTTGACGACGAGGGGCAGAATACAGCTTTTAAATTAAAATAGTCGTTAAAATCATATTCGTCCCCAGAGTGATAAAGTGCTGGTAATTGGATACCTTCATTATCAATAAAATATCTATTGTTTAGAGACCTACCAGTTGTTTGAACAATTTGATAATCTTTGTCGTAGTTTCCTAGATC
>TARA_R110002073_G_scaffold1471_36_pt1 | contig 16885 bp, 16 predicted proteins | sample TARA_R110002073 | Tara Oceans TARA_R110002073 (sample SAMEA4397174) | marine metagenome | biome: Polar Biome; feature: [DCM] deep chlorophyll maximum layer (ENVO:01000326); material: water (ENVO:00002006), including particulate matter (ENVO:01000060) such as... | depth 40 m
ATGATCGGCGACGCGCTGATAGCCCAGCACATAACCATGGTCATGCACCCCGGCGACCATCGTGCGCTCGAGCACGGTGACGTTGTCCATGCCGCGCAGATCCGCCACGGCACCCGAGACCCAGGTGTCGGCGTCCATTCCGTCGATCATCGCGCCATCGACCACGGCCCGCCCGCCGAAATGGGCGGTCTGCTCCATCACGATCACGCGTTTGCCGGCGCGCGCGGCACCCAGCGCGGCGCTGAGCCCGGCAACGCCACCGCCCGCGACCAGCACATCACAGAACGCATAAAGCTGTTCATACCGGTCCACATCCCGCGTTTCGGGGTGCGGGGCCTTGCCCAGACCGGCCGTTTTGCGCACGATCGGCTCGTATACATGTTTCCAGAAGGCGCGCGGCTGGATGAAGGTCTTGTAATAGAACCCCGCCGGGAAAAAGCGCCACAGCTTGCTGTTGATCGCGCCCATGTCGAAGTCCAGGCTGGGCCAGTGGTTCTGGCTTTCAGCCTTCAGCCCGGCGAACAATTCGGTCGTGGTGGTGCGTTGGTTCGGCTCGAACCGCTGGCCTTCACCAAGGCCGACCAGAGCGTTGGGCTCCTCGGCCCCGGCGGCAACGACGCCACGCGGGCGGTGGTATTTGAACGAGCGTCCGACCAGCGTCTGGCCCGCGCCCATCATGGCGGCGGCCAGCGTGTCACCGGCAAATCCGCGCATCGTGCGGCCGTTGAACGTGAAATCAAGCGGGCGGCTGCGGTCGATCAGGCGGCCGCCCGCCGGCAAACGGTGGCTCATTTCAGTCCCTCCCAGTCCGGGCGGCGGGCTTTGATCCTGGCGATGATCTCGGCGGGCGGTTCCAGCGTCTGCGCGGGATAAGTGCCGAACACCTCCAGCGTGGTGGTGCAACGCGCGGCCAGAAACCACTTGCCGCAGCCAAAGGCATGGCGCCAGCGCTCAAAATGCACGCCGCGCGGGTTCTTGCGGGCGAACATGTAGGCCTCATATTCGGCATCGGACGACCCGGGGCCGAAGCGCTTCAGATGCGCCTCGCCGCCGTTTGAAAACTCGGTTTCCTCGGCGCTGACGCCGCAGCAGGGGCAGGTTAGAAGAAGCATGTCGGGCTCCGTTCAATGGTGGTGAACGCGGGGGCCAGCCCCCGCACCCCCGGAGTATTTTGGGAAAGATGAAGCGGGCAGCGGTGACGGGTTTGCATCAATGCGCCACCCCGGCGGCGACGCTTTCGTCGATGAACTTGCCCTCGCGGAAGCGATACATGCTGAATTCGGCGGTCAGCGGGCTTTCACCCTTGGCCATCAGTTCGGCCATGCCCCAGCCCGAGCCCGGGATCGCCTTGAACCCGCCGGTGCCCCAGCCGCAGTTCACGAAGCAGTTTTCCAGCGGTGTTTTCGACAATATGGGCGAACGGTCGCCGGTCATGTCGACGATCCCGCCCCATTGGCGCAGCATCTTCAGGCGCGACAGCATGGGGAAGGTTTCGACCAAAGCGCGCACGGTTTCCTCGATATGGTGCCAGCTGCCGCGCTGGGTGTAATTGTTGAAATGGTCGGTGCCGCCGCCGATGACCATCTCGCCCTTGTCGGACTGGCTCATGTAGCCATGCACCGTGTTGGCCATGACCACCACGTCCATGCAAGGCTTGATCGGTTCCGACACCATGGCCTGCAATGCCACCGATTCCACCGGCAGGCGAAAGCCGGCCATGTCGGCCAGATGCCCCGAATGCCCGGCGACGACGAGGCCCAGTTTGCCGCAGCCGATCGTCCCTTTTGTCGTTTGCACCGCCGACACCTTGCCGCCGACGCTTTCCACCCCCGTGACCTCGCAGTTCTGGATGATGTCCATGCCCATGTCCGAACAGGCCCGGGCATAGCCCCAGGCCACGGCATCATGGCGCGCGGTACCGCCGCGTGCCTGCCACAAAGCCCCCAGCACCGGATAGCGCGGGCCGTCGATGTTCATGATCGGCACCAGTTGCTTGACCTCGGCCGGGCCGATGAAGCGTGTATCCACGCCTTGCAATGCGTTGGCGTAAGCGGTGCGCCGGTAGCCGCGCACCTCGTGCTCGGTCTGCGCCAGCATCATCACGCCGCGCGGGCTGAACATCACGTTGTAGTTCAGAACCTGCGACATCGTCTCGTAGAGGCTGCGCGCCTTTTCGTAGATCGCGGCGGACGGGTCCTGAAGATAGTTCGAGCGGATGATAGTGGTGTTGCGCCCGGTATTGCCACCGCCCAGCCAGCCCTTTTCGATCACCGCCACCTTGGTGATGCCGAAATTCTTGCCCAGGTAATAGGCCGTCGCCAGCCCGTGGCCGCCCGCGCCGACAATCACCACATCGTAATGCGGCTTTGGCTCGGGCGCGGCCCAGGCGCGGGTCCAGCCGCTGTGCTGGCGCAGGGCTTCGCGGGCGATGGCGAATGCGGAATAGCGTGTCATGGAGGCGTCTCCCCTGGCGGGCCGGGATGTGGGCCACTTTGGTGTCGGTCATGGCGGCACCCCATCCGCAAACCTTGGCTGCAAGCGGCATATTGCGGCGAAAACCGACAAGCCCCGTCTGTTAGAGCATACAGACGCGCTCCGTCAGGCGCGGCCCGCCGATGGCGCCTCTTTGTCGCGGTCGGAATTGGCGGGTTTCGCTTTTTTCCTGCGCCGCAAGGCGGTAAGGAAGACCCAACAAACTGGAGGAACCATGGCGATCTTGTCATTCTGGATTCCAGCGGCTGGCATGTCGCTGCTTGTGGTTGGGTTGGTCACGCTGGGGCTATTTCGCGGCGCGCGTGTGCGGGCGTCCGAAACGGGCACCAAGCGCGAGATGCGGGTCTATGCTGACCAGTTGAAGGAAATCGAACGCGATCATGCGCGTGGCCTGGTGTCCGACGACGATGCCGGGCGATTGCGGGCCGAAACCGCCCGCCGTTTGCTGGAGGCCGACCGCACGGCGGTCGCCGCCACGAACGAATCGCCCGGGTCGATGAGGATGGTGGCGCTGGCCCTGGTGGTGCTGAGCCCGATTGGCGCGGTGCTGTTCTACCTGAACTTCGGTGCGCCCAATTACCGCGACATGCCCTTGGTCATGCGGTTCAACGAAGCCGCGGCGATGCGCGTTGCCCGTCCACCACAGGCCCAGATGGAAGCCGATTGGCAGGCGGACCCGAACTACGCCGCCCCCCCGGACGCTGATCCCGAATTCGTCCAGTTGATGGACCGACTGCGCGCCGCCGTAGCCACCCGCCCCGATGATCTGACCGGGCTTCGGCTGCTGGCCGTGAACGAAGGAAACCTTGGCAATTTCCAGGCTTCGGCGGCGGCATGGACCCGCGTTATCGAAGTGCAGGGCGACGAGGCGCCGCTCAACGACATGGTCGCGCTGGCCGAAACCATGGTCCAAGCGGCCGGCGGGCGTATCTCGCCCGAGGCGGACGCGGTGCTCGATCAGGTGCTGAGCAGCGATCCGCGCAACGGCCCGGCGCGCTACTACAAGGGTCTGAGCCTGGGCCAGACCGGGCGCCCGGACCTGACCTTCCGCATCTGGCGCGGTCTGCTGTCCGACAGCCCCCCCGATGCGCCCTGGGTGCCGGTCATCCGTTCCGAGATCGAGGGCCTGGCCGATCTCGCTGGCGTTCGCTTCACGCTGCCGCCGCAGGAAACTCCGGCGCTGCGCGGGCCGAGCGCGGAGGACGTGGCAGCAGCCGCCGACATGACGCCGCAAGAGCGCCAGCAAATGATCGGCAACATGGTCGAAGGCCTGGCCGCGCGCCTGGCCAATGAAGGCGGCTCGCCCGAAGAATGGGCGCGCCTGATAACCGCGTTGGGCACATTGGGCCAGAACGACCGCGCCCGCGCCATCCTGGGAGAAGCGCGGCGGGTTTTTGCCAGCTCGTCCGAGGCGATGGCCGTGATCGAACCTGCCGCGCAGAGCCTTGGCTCGGCCGACTGACCCGGTGCCGGTCTGCGCGGATACCGACGCCTTCATCGCCGCCCTGCCCGTGCAGGGGGCGTTGATGGGGTTGGATCTGGGCACGAAGACGATCGGCGTGGCCGTGTCGGACCTGCGCCGCATGGTGGCGACGCCGCTGGAAACCGTGGCCCGCAAGAAATTCACCCTGGACGCAGGCCGCTTGATCGAGATCGCGCAGAACCGGGGGATTGCCGGTGTGATCCTGGGGCTGCCCCTGAACATGGATGGCTCGGAGGGGCCGCGCTGCCAGTCGACCCGCGCCTTTGCCCGGAATCTGGCCGGGCTGAGCGATCTGCCGATCGGCTTCTGGGACGAGCGCCTGTCCACCGTCGCCGCCGAGCGCGCCTTGCTGGCCTTCGACGCGTCGCGCGCCAAGCGTGCCGAGGTCATCGACCATGTCGCGGCAGGGTTCATCCTTCAGGGATTTCTGGACAGACTGGCCGCGCTGCGTCGCTAACGGGCTGGCGAAGGCGCATGGGCGGGCTATCTTGCCCACAAGGGACAACGGTGCGGACAAGGAAATGGCGATGGACGAACCCGTCTGGCGGCGCACGGAAATCGACAGTCCATGCGTGAAGATCTGCGTCATTCACCCGGCCGAGAAAATCTGCGCGGGCTGCTATCGCACTTCCGATGAGATCGCCGCCTGGTCGCGCATGTCCCCCGAGGCGCGGCGCGCGGTGATGGCGGAATTGCCCGGACGCGCCGGTCTGCTGAAAAAGCGCCGCGGCGGGCGCGGGGCGCGGCTGTCCGACAGGGCCTAGAAACCCAGCGCCTTGCGCAGCATGTTCAGCGCCATGATCATGATGAACACGGCGAATATCCGTTTCAGCGGCCTGGGGTCCATCGCATGGGCCAGCTTGACGCCCCAGGGCGTGGTGACCATGGTCATGGCGATGACCAGCAGGAAGGCCGGCACGTTTACCGCGCCCAGTGTGTAGGGCGGCGGCGCGGTCGGTTGCATCAGCAAAAAGCCCAGCACCGACGGCACGGCGATGATCACGCCGAACCCGGCGGCGGTGGCCACCGCGCGGTGGATCGGCACGCCGAACAAGGACATCAGCGGCACCCCGAACGAGCCCCCGCCGATCCCCATCAGCACCGACAGGAAGCCCAGCACCGTGCCCGTGCCCATGCGCACCGGTCCGGCGGGCATGGCCGCACCCAACCGCCATTCGGCGCGACCGAAGGCCAGATACAAGCCGACCGCCAGGCCCAGAACCCCGAAAATACCTTGCAGGACGATCGAACGCAGGCCGCTTGCCGCAACGACACCGATGATCGCCCCGGCAGCAATCCACGGCGCCCAGCCCTTCAGAATGGCCCAGTCCACCGCGCCGCGCCGGTTATGCGCGCGCACCGACTTGATCGAGGTGACGATGATGGTTGCCAAAGACGTCGCCAGGCAGACCTGCATCAACTGCGGCCCGCCATAGCCCAGAACGCTGAAGGCATAGAAGAAGGCCGGCACCAGCACGATGCCGCCGCCCACGCCCAGCAGCCCGGCGATGACCCCCGCACCCGCGCCGATCACCGCCAGCAGGCCCGCCATCTGGACCAGCAGCAACGGGTCAGGCATCCGCCCGCCCCAGATGCGCAGCGGCCACCAGCCGGATCCGCTCGACCATCGCCCGCACCCCGTTCGAGCGCTGCGAAGACAGGTGCTGATCCAGTCCCAGCCGCGCCAGTTGGGCGGCGGCGTCGATGTCCGGAATTTCGCCAACCGGGCGCCCGGAATACAGCGCGTGCAGAATGGCGATCAACCCGCGCACGATCATCGCATCCGATTCGCCGACGAAATCGAACCGCGCCTGCGCGCCCTGCCCGGTGATGCGTGGATACAGCCAGACCTGACTGGCGCAGCCTTCCACCTTGTTGACAGGCACTTTCAGCGCGTCGTCAAGCGGCGGCATTTCGCGCCCCAGTTCGATCACATGGCGATAGCGGTCTTCCCAGTCGTCCAGAAAATCGAACGTCTCGGCGATCTCGTCAAACTCGTCCTGCGCCATGTCTCCCCCGGGGTTGGCTGCCGCTTCTGCTGGCATCAGACCTAGGCCCGCGCGCGCCGAAGGTCCAGCCCCGCGCCAACCCGCCAACAGCACGAATGCCCAAGGGGCCCGGGCTTTTCTTGCCCCGGGCTTTGCGCTAGGCAAGGGGCAGTGTCGAACACGAAGGGGACATCCCATGAAACGCACAGTTGTGTCATTGCTGGTGGTTGCCGTGACGGTGTCGGCCTGCGGGTCGATCCGGGATTCGCGGATGAACCCGCTCAACTGGTTCGGCGAATCGCGCTCGCAGGCGCCGACCCTGGGGCAAATATCGGATACGATCGACAACCGGGCGCTGGTGGCGCGGATCAGCGGGCTGAGCGTCGAGAACACGTCATCGGGGGCGATTGTCCGGGCCGAGGGGCAGACCCCCAGCGCCGGCTGGTGGGACGCGGAACTGATCCCCGAGAATTTCGGCCGCCCGGTTGACGGTGTGCTGACCTTCCGCTTCGTGGCCGCCGCCCCGCGCGAACCCGTGCCTGGCACGTCCGAGGCGCTGCGGACCCTCACCGCAGCTTATGCGCTGACCCAGGCCCAGCTGGATGTCACGTCGTCGATCGTCGTGACCGGGGGCGAAAACAGCCGCCGGGCGCGGCGCTGACGCGGCGCCAGATCCGGCGTTGATCGTCAGACGATGTCGATCAGCGTGACCTGTTGGCCCCTGGCCGTCAGGGCGACCTCGCCCGCGCACAGGCGCAATGCGTCGTTGCCGAACAGCGTGTTGCGCCAGCCTTTCAGGCAGGGCACGTCGCGCTGGCCGGCGGCGATGGCGTCCAGGTCGCTGGTCGGGGCGATCAGCCGCTGCGCCACGCCCGATTGATCCGCCTTGGCCTTGAGAAGCACGCGCAGCAGGTCAGCCAGCGCCGGATTGACCTGCAACTGCTGGTCATCCTTTGCCACGTGTGGCCAGTCGGACGCGGGCATCTCCAGCGCGGTCCTGACCGCGTTCAGAATACCCTCGGCGACAGCGCCGCGCCGCGCTTCGCGCAGCAACAGACGCGAACGGCCCAGCGCCTCGATGCTGGCGGGCTTGGTCGAGGCCAGTTCCAGAAGCGCGTCGTCCTTGTAAACGCGGGATCGCGGAACATTGCGGCTTTGCGCGTGTTCCTCGCGAAACCGCGCCAGTTCGCGCACGATGGCCAGCATCTTGCCCGACTGTCCGCGCGTGCGAATGCGCCGCCAGGCGTCCTCGGGCTGGGTGATGTAGGTTTCGGGCGTCATCAGGGTTTCGATTTCTTCGGCAACCCAGCTTGACCGGCCGCTTGTCTCGATCTGTTCGGACAGGAACTCATAGATCTGGCGCAGATGCGTGACGTCATCCAGCGCGTAACTCAATTGCGCGTCAGACAGCGGGCGCTGCGACCAGTCGGTAAAGCGCGACCCCTTGTCCAGCGGCGCGCGGACGATCTTGCGCACCAGCGTCTCGTAGCCGACCTGCTCGCCAAACCCGCAGACCATGGCGGCGATCTGCGTATCGAACAACGGCTTGGGGATCACGCCGCCATCGACAAAGAAAATCTCCAGATCCTGCCGCGCGGCATGAAAGACCTTCACCACGGACTCGTTGCGCATCAGCTCCAGCAGCGGATCCAGCGACAGGCCCTCGGCCAGAGGATCGATGATATGAGCGCGTTCGGGCCCGGTTCCGGGCAAGGCCATCTGCACCAGACACAGCTTGGCGTAATAGGTCCGCTCTCTCAGGAACTCGGTATCCAGGGTCACAAAAGGCTCGGACGCGGCCTCTTTGCACAGGGCGGCCAGCGCCTCGGTGGTGGTGATGATGTTCATGATGCCTCGCAAGGGCGGGTTCGTCCCGCTGACTGGGCACGGCTATAGGGTGCGATGCCCGGAATGAAAAGGGGCCGGACCGGGCGATCATGGCGCCCACGGCATTTGGCAAATAAGTTTGGCCAGAAAGCCTGACCTGGACGGCTGGGCGATCCCGGCGCCTGGGTCAGTCGCGCCGGTTCAGAAAAGCTTCGCCGCGCGTCGGATGGCCGGCGCTGTCACCCTCGATACGGAACCGCAACTGACCCTCGACCAGGCTCAGCTCGAACATCTGGTTTGCCCCGCCCTGAAGCCGCACCAGCCCGGCGCTGGCCGAACCCGACAGGCGTTGCGGCAGGCTGTCGGGCGGTTGCGAGCGGTTTTGCGCGCTTACCGAACCGTCGCCGCGCTCGATCACCAGATAGGCGAAGGATTGCTGCCCCTGCGTCGTGGCGCAGCGCCCCGCGAACAGCGCGGTGCCGCTGCCCTCGGGCGACAGGCCCACACGGCAGCTGAAACGCACGCCGGGTTCCTCGTTCGACACGGCGATGCCCTCGCCCGCCCAACGGCCCAGCATCTGATCGATGGTCTGCGCGGCCAGCGGAGCAGGCAGCAGCAGCGCCAGCAAGGTCAGGATCTTGATCATTTCACGCTCCAGCGGATCAGCCCGGGCAACAGGAACAGAACGGTCAGCAACGCCAACAGAACGGCAAGCCCCATCAACCCACCATAGACCGCAAGACCCGGCAAGGCCGAAGTCAACGTCACCACCAGCCCCGAAAGCAGGATCACGGTGGTCGCGGTGATCGGCGGGCCGGCCTCGACCAGGGCCGAGGTGACGCGCGCACGGGTGTCGCCGGGCGGGGCCAGGCGCAGCCGGTTCAGAAAATGCAGCGTGTCGTCGACGGCGATTCCGAAGGCGATGGTCAGGGCGATGACATTCATGATGGTCAATTCCCGGCCGATCAGCACCAGCCAGGCCTCGACCCCCAGGATCGGGATCAGGTTGACCACCAGCGACAAAAGCCCCAGCCGCCAGGACCGATAGACCAGCGCCACCAGCAGGGTGATCGCCGCGATCGTTCCATAAAGTCCCAGCCGCAGGTTCTGCACCAGCTTCGGCCCTTCGGTCAGCAGCGCAAAGCCCGGCCCGATGATGGCGGTGAACGGGGCCAGACCGGCGGTTTCGAGATTGGCTTCTAGCGCGCGCAGGGCTTCATCGGCGCGCACATCGGCGGCGGCAATGGGCATCTGCACCGGCAGCGCATGGGCGGCGCCGTCGCGCGCCGCCATCCGCGCCAGGATCGCCGCGCCGGCGTCGCCCTGCACCCACGCGGTGCGCCCCTCGCCCCAGATGGCCGCGACCGCACGGCGCACGCGCTCCAGCGGCGCCGCCGGGTCGGATTCGACGATGACGATCATCCGATCCGATCCCAGGCCCGCGGCCTCCATATCCGCCAGCGCGTTGCTGACATCCGCGCCGCGCGGCAGGTAATCGGCGTAGCGAAATCCGATCCGCGACTGCGATTGCATGGCCAACAGGCCCACCAGCAGTAATGCCGTCAGGCCGGCAACCAGCCGCCCCCGCCGGGCCAGTGCCCGGGCCGGCGGAACCACCAGGTTGAACATGCGCGGCGCGCGGCTGCCTGGCTTGGGACTGCCCATCGCCCACATCAGGATCGGGGTCAGCAGCAGAACGGCCGTCAGGCTGAGCGTCATGCCCGCCACACCGGCCAGGGACATCGTGTTCAGCGACGGCGAATCGGGTAGCGACAGCGACGCGAAGGCGATGATCGTGGTCAACGAGGTCAGCGCCGCCGCCGGCGCCGTTTCGGCCATCGCATGGGCAACGACCGTTCGCGGGTCATCGCCGGTTTCCGACAGGTGGATCGCCGCGTGATAGACATGAATACTGTCGGAAAACGCCAGCACGATCAGCAGCACCGGCAACGCCCCCATGACCGGATCGATCGCCGTGCCCGTGGCCCCCATCCAGCCCATGAACCAGATCAGGCCGACGACCGGCGGCAGGGCGACGGCCAGCACCGCCCGGATGCTGCGAAACAGGATCAGTGTCAGGATCAGACTGATCCCGAACGAGGCCGGTGTGAGCACTTCCAGGTCGCGGATCAGTTCCGTCGACACCGCGCGCTGCACTTCGGCCAGGCCCACATTGTCGATGCGCAGCCCGTCGATCCGGTCGGCCGCCTGCATCAGGTCAGCCAGGAAACCCGCGCCGCCATGCTCGCGGCTTGGGTTCACCACGACCACCGCGCGCGTCAGATCCCTGGACATCAACTGCGCGGCCAGGGGGTTCTGGTCGCGCATTGTGCGCAGGCGCTCGGCGGGCGGCAGCGCGGCCAGTTCCGGGCCCGAAAGCCAGGCGCCCGACCGCCCCGGCGCGGGCAGCCCGGCGATGCTGATGACGCTTTCCACGCCGTCGACGAATTGCAGTTCCAGCACCAGATCCTCGAACGCGCGCAGCGTTTCGGCGTTGCCGAAGCCGGGCGCGCTGACCAGCAGCACCTCTTCGGCCCGGAAGGGTTCGAACCGGTCGGCATAGTCGCGGATCGCGCGCGCCCCCGGCGTCTGCGCGCCGATCAGGCCAGACAGGTCAACCGCAACGCGCAGATTGGTCGCCTGCCACAGCGACAGGGCGGTCATCAGCGCCAACAGCACGGCCGGGATCAGCGGACGCGCCAGCAAGCGGCCATAGAACCAGTGCAGACCCGGGCGGCGAAGTTCGATTTGGCGCGTTTTCATGGCGGCCAACCTAGCACGCCGTTGATCCCCAGCAAGCCAAGGTTGCGGCAATGTCCCCAGAATGTTAGCCCGGATCCCTGCTTTGGGGGAAAGCACCATGTTTCACCGCGAAAGACCCGATGGCACACGGGTCACAGACCTGCCGCGCCTGCGCCGGATCATGCCGTTCATCATGCCGCGCCGCGCCGATGCGGTGGTGTATTTCGAGCAGCGGTTCGACCTGACACAGACCCTGGAGTACATCGACCGCTGGAACGCCGATCCGGCGCGCCCGCGCCTGACCCTGTTCCATGTCCTGCTGACCGCCGCCGCCCGGATGCTGCACGAACGCCCCCGCGTGAACCGCTTCATCGCCGGGCGCCGCGTTTGGCAGCGCAAGACCGTGGATCTGTCGGTCTCGGTCATCAAGACCAGGCATGACGACAGCGCGCTGACCGTGGTCAAGCAGACCGTGGACGCGACAGACGGGCTGGCGGCCACCCGCGATCTGATCGAGCAGGCCACCGTCAGCGGTCGGGGGCACGAAAAGACCGCGTCGGAAAAAGAGGTCGATCTTGTCACGCGCCTGCCGCGCTTCGTGATCGACCTGCTGGTCTGGCTGCAACGACGGGCCGACCATCACAACCTGTTGCCCGCCAGCCTGATCCGCAATGATCCGCTCTATTCCTCGATGGTGATCACCAATCTGGGGTCCATCGGCATCGATGCGGCCTGGCATCACATGTATGAACACGGCACGGTGTCGATCTTCACCGCCATCGGCAAGGCCGGGCCGATGCAGTTCGAAACAGAGGACGGAGGGCTGGAGGTTCGGCGCGGCGTGATCCTGCGCTTTGCCTTCGACGAGCGCGTGGCGGACGGGTATTACGCCGCGCGGTCGCTGGACCTGCTGCAACGCTACGCCGAACAGCCGTGGCTGCTGGAAACCCCGGCTGACAACGGGCCCGGCGCCCCGATCTGAGTTGCCACCGGTTCAACCCGATGTAGCGCGCGGGCGCGTTTCGCGCTTCGCGCCGGTCCTGCGGGTCGGTCCTGCCAGTTCGGGCTGCAGGTGTTGCGCCTCGCCCCACCGGCGTGGCGATCGCCCATACAGGCGCTTGAATTCACGGCTGAACTGGGACGCGCTGACATAGCCCACGTCCAGTGCCGCCGCGTTGACCGTCATCCCCCCGGAAATCTTCATTGCCGCCGAATTCAGGCGCATCGCCTTGACGAACTGGATCGGCGACATCCGTGTCGCGTGTTTGAACTTGCGGTGAAAGACGGCCCGGCTCATCCCCGCGCGCGCGGCCATTTCGTCGATGGAGATCGGTGCGCCCAGATCAGCGGACACCTGCGCGATGGATCGGACGATGGCGTTGCCCGGCGCGAAGGCTTGCCGCGCGAACCGGCCTGCCTCGCCCTTCAGGATCGCGAAATAGAGTTCTCGCAGCCGGGTGCTGCCCAGAATGGCCGTGTCCATCCTGCTTTGCCCAAGGTGCAGCACACGAAGCAGCGCGTCGGCAAAGACGTTGTCCCATTCGGCCAGCCGGATCCCCTGTGCCCCCCGCGCCCCATTGCCCGCCAGAATTTCATCGCCGGCGGCTTCCATTTCGATGGCCAGATCCGTCATCACACGCGGATCCAGCGAGACAAGAACACCGAAAAGCGGATCCTCGGGCGATGCGTTCGGCGTGCCGGCCATGACCGGCATCGACATCGGACAACACAGATAGCGGCGGTTGTCATAGACAAACCGCTCTCCGTCCAGCACGGCCTCTTTCGTGCCGCTGGCGATGGCGACGACGCTGGGTTCATAAATCGCCGGGGCACAGGGCACGGCCTGCGTGGCGCGGAAAATCCTGACGCCCGGCACACCGGTTTCCACCAGCCCGTCCTGGCTCATCCTGCTTTCGATCAGGTCTCTGATCTGGGTCTGGTTCATGGCCGGATGTTACGGCCCAAAGCCCCTGTTCGCAACAGACTTGATACAATCAGGCAAGCATTCGCGACTTATTCGCCTGTTTCCCGGCAGGACGCAGATATATTTGCATATCATACCGCACACGAAACACGGCGCACCCTGTCAGGACGCGCATCAAGGAGACCGGATATGGCAGACACGCAATTTGGCCCCAACGGCTGGACACCCGAGCGCCTGGGCTCTCTGTCCGGCAAGACCTTTGTGATCACCGGCGCCAATGCCGGTGCCGGGTTCCAGGCGGCCCGGATCCTGGTGTCCAGGGGCGCGAGCGTGGTGATGCTGAACCGCAGCGCCGGGAAATCCGCCGCCGCCATCACCGATCTGAAAGTCGAATTCGGGGCGGATGCCCCAGTCCGCTTCATACGCATGGATCTTTCCGACCTGGCTTCGGTCCGCGCCGCGGCGCAAGAGGTGCTGTCGACAACGCCCCGCATCGATGCCCTGATCTGCAACGCGGCCATCGCCCAGGTGCCGACGCGCCAGCTGACCGTGGACGGGTTCGAAAGCCAGCTTGGCACCAACCATTTCGGCCATTTCGTCCTGTGCGGGATGCTGTTTGATCGGCTTGACGCCTCGCAGGGGCGGATCGTTGTGGTGGCCAGCCTGGGCTACAAGTTGGGCCTGCGCACCATCCAGTTCGATGACATGAACTGGGACAGGAGCTACAGCGCCAACCCCGCCTACAGCCAGAGCAAGCTGGCGCAGATGATGTTCGCCTATGAGCTTCAGAATCGGGTCAAGGCGGCGAACAGGCATGTCGCGGTTTACGTGTGCCATCCGGGCTCGTCTGCGACCTCGCTGATCAGCACCAGCGGCGGGCGCATGACGCGCCTGGTCTGGTGGCTGATGACCAAGACACCCATGGTGCAGACGGCCGCGCAGGGTGCCTATCCGGAAGTCCTGTGCGCCACCGAATCGGGGTTGGAACAACGCGCCCTGTATGGGCCGACCGGACGGATGGAGTTTGTCGGCCCGGTGGGGCGCGGCACGCTGGAACCTCATGCCCATGACAAGGCGGTCATGGCCAGACTGTGGCAGCGATCCGAACAGGAAACCGGGTTCGCCTGGGCGATCTGACAGCCTGGGCGATCCGAGACGGGGCGATCCGAGACGGGGCGGGCGCGTCACGTCATCGTCCGCGCGCCACCGGAAACGGCCGCGGCGCAAAGAAAATCGGCTTCATCGGGAAAAATGGCGCGCCCGAAAGGATTCGAACCTCTGACCCCCAGATTCGTAGTCTGGTGCTCTATCCAGCTGAGCTACGGGCGCGCTGTGCGGGTGATCTATCGCCACGGGCGGGGTTATGCAAGAGGGGGCCCCGGTTTTTTCCGTGACTTTTCGCCACGACTTTTCGCCGGTGTTCACGCGCGTATTTCAAACGCCATGGGGCAGCCGGATGCGGAACTCGGTGCCCTCGTTCCCGGTGCGCACCAGTTCCAGCCGCCCGCCATGGCCGCGCACCAGTTCGGCGGAAATCACCAGCCCAAGCCCGGTTCCCCCCTTGCGCGCCCCGCCCTGAAACGCGGCGAACAGGTTGTCGCGGGCGCGTTGCGGCAGGCCGGGGCCGGTGTCGATGACGCGGATCACGCAAGCGTCCTCCTCGTCACGGGCGCTGATTTCGACGCTGCCCGCCTGGCCCGTCGCCAACAGCGCCTGGCACGCGTTGCGGGTCAGGTTGGACAGGACACGGAACATCTGTTCGGGATCGGCGCGCAGCATCAAGGTTGGCGGAACGTCGATCAGGAATTCGACCTGATCCTGCGCGCTCTCTCGGGTTTCCTGTTCGGTTTCGACGATCTCCTCCACCATCCGGCGCAGCGCGAACTGGGTCAGACGCGGCGGGGGTTCTTCGGCTTTACCGAAGGCCAGCGTGCTTTCGCACAGATTGACCGCCCGGTTGAGCGAATTCAGCAGTTTCGGCGCCGCACGCGTCACCGCCGGGTCACTGGACGATTCGATCCGGTCGGCGACCAAAGTGGCGGTGGCCAGAATGTTGCGCAGATCGTGGCTGATGCGCGCCACGGCGCCGCCCAGCTGCGCCAGCCGTTCCTTTTGCCGCAAGGCCTGGGTGACGTCCTTCTGAAGATGCTGCAACGCCTCTTCGGCCTCGCGCAATTCCGTGACCCGGGCGCTCGGGGCGATGATGCTGTGTGCGTCCTCGGGGGCCTTGGCATAGGCCGCCATCGAGGCAATCACCCGGCGGATCGGCGTGACGATCAGGCGCTGCGCCGACAGGAACAGCAAGGCCGCGGTGGCCAGCGAAATGATCATCGACAGCCACAGGATGCGCCCGGCGTAGTTCCACAGGGAGTCGCGCAGGGGCGCCGCGCTCATGGTCACTTCCAGCAAAAGCCCGGCTTCCTGCACCGGATCGCCGATCACCCGGATCACCGTGCCGTCTTCGGCGAACAGCGCCTGCAGGCCGTCGCGCATCAGCTCCAGCAGCGACGGCGCGCGCAGATCGTAGGTGCCCACCAGGGGGCCGGGGATAGGCGATGTCAGGACCAGTTCGCGCCGCTCGTCGCGGCGCAGCACCACGTTGTGGACGCCCGCTGTCAGCAGCAGTTCCTCGGCCAGCTTGTCACTGATCGCCCCGTCCGAGGCCAGCAGCGCCAACGAGGCAATCTGCGCCCGCTCGAGGCGCGACAATAGGTAATCCTCGCGGAACCGGGCGACAGACGGCACGAAGATCATGACCTCGGCCAGAAGGACGAAGACCATGGTCAGCAGCAGAAACCGGCCCGAAAGCGTCCGAAAAAACATGGCCTACCCGACTTTGAGGGTCAGGGCACAAATCGCTGCACCAATCCGACCACCCGCTTTACAAAAGGGTTCTCAAACAACTTGGGAGAAAAATAGGCACCCGCGACGCGTTTGGAAAGCTCTCCCATCGTGGGATAAGGCAAAACCATGCCCGCAATTGCCCCCATTTTCAGCCGGTTGGCCAGCGCAAGCGCCCAGATGCCGATCATTTCGCCGGCGCCGGGGCCGACAATGGTGGCGCCGATGGGCCGGCCCTTGAGCACCATGACCTTGATCATGCCATCGCTCAGCCCCTCGGCCCGCGCCCGGTCGGACGCCTCGAACCCCAGTTTGATCACCTGAACCCTGTCACCATGCGCGGCGCGCGCGGCGGCTTCGGTCAGGCCGACCTGCGCCAGCTCGGGCGCGGTATAGGTGACATGCGGGATGTGATCGCGGCGGGATTTCGACGGCAAGGCCAACAGCATGGAGCGGATGATCACCCCGGCCTGATAGCCTGCGACATGGGTGAACTGGCCGCGCCCGGCAATGTCGCCAATCGCATAGACCCGTTTGTTGGAACTGCGCAGGCTGTCCGACACCTCGATCCCGGCACGGCCATGCGTGACCCTGGCCGCATCAAGGTTCAGCCGCGCCAGGTTTGGCTTGCGGCCCACCGCCACCAGCAGATCGGTGCCGTGAAACACCGTGCCCCCCGCGACCTGCACCTCGATGGCGCCGACGCGGCCGCGCACCTCTTGGACCTGCGCGCCTTCAACGATGGTCACGCCCTCGGCGCGCAGGGCGTCGATGACGAAACCGGCGGCCTCAGGGTCGTCATTGCCCAGCGCCTTTGCGCCTTCGATGACTGTCACGGCGCAGCCAAGCCGGCGATGCGCCTGCGCCATTTCCAGCCCGATCGGTCCCGCGCCGATGATCAGCAGGTGGCCGGGGGCCTGGCGCTGCTCGAAGATCGTTTCGTTGGTCAGGTAGGGCACACCGTCCAACCCCGGAATGGGCGGCACCAGGGGCGACGAGCCGGTGGCCACCACGAACCGGCGGGCGCGGATGATCTTGCCCCCGGCTTCTACCTGATCCGGGCCGGTGAAGCGCGCGTAGTCGCGGATCACCCGCACGCCCAGCCCCTCGAACCGTTCTTGCGAATCGTGGGGTTCGATGGCGGCGATCACGCGGGCCACGTGGTCCTTGGCGGCGGCGAAATCCAGCGCGGGTTCATCGGGCGTCACGCCAAACCCGGCGCCCTTGCGGTGCGCGGCGGCGGCCTTGCCGGCCGCCAGAAGCGCCTTGGAGGGCACGCAGCCATAGTTCAGGCAGTCGCCGCCCATCTTGTGCCCTTCGATCAGCACCACGCGGGCGCCCATCTGCGCCGCCCCGGCCGCCACCGACAACCCGCCCGAGCCGCCACCGATCACGCAGATGTCAGTCTTGATGATGTCCATGGCTCAGGCTCTCCGCAGGGTTTTCAGAAGGACCGGCAGCAGCGACAGACCCGCCAGACCCAGAAGCGGACCCAGAATGTAGGGTTCGAAGATGATGCCCAGATCCGGCGCCTCGCCGCGTTCGAACACCGCGCCAAGCCCCGAGCCGACCCAAGTGTAGACCAGC
>TARA_R110002073_G_scaffold157241_4_pt1 | contig 16883 bp, 15 predicted proteins | sample TARA_R110002073 | Tara Oceans TARA_R110002073 (sample SAMEA4397174) | marine metagenome | biome: Polar Biome; feature: [DCM] deep chlorophyll maximum layer (ENVO:01000326); material: water (ENVO:00002006), including particulate matter (ENVO:01000060) such as... | depth 40 m
ATCGGGTACAGCGAGTATAGGAACTGCGTCGTGTACGTGTTGTGAGTAAACACGCTGTGATCGGGGATACTGCGGACCACGCGAGACAACCAACTGCTGCCCGAACGCGGAGAACTAAGGATGATGGTGATTTCCACGGAGCGTTAATCCTAAAGTGAACCGCGATCCGCGGCGCTAGACTTGGGGTGGCGATAGACCAACAATTGGGATCGTGCAAATTTGTGTCGGAACCAATTAGGCATGCGGGCGTCGACCCGATGAGCCCAGCGACGATATTTGCGATTGAACGAGCCACCCGGAAGCAGTTTGTGGAATCGCTCGATGCTGCCAAGTGACAATGCATCAACCTGCTCGAAATACAATGCCGCGTTTTGCAGATACGTCTGCGAGCTATTGCTGCGATCCGGATGCGGGTCGCTCGCTTTCCATTTCGCAAACGCCTTTTTGTTCAGCGACGAGGGGCGATTCCGCACCGGAACCATCCATCGTAGCGCGTCGAGTGTAGGGCTGTTCTCGGCAGGTTCGAAAAACCTTGCTTCGCCCTCGGGTTTAAGCATTCCCGCTGCTTTGGCCAAATACTCTCGCTCGAGTTCCTCAGTCAGGTGATGTAGGAACGCCTTGCCCACCACGCAATCAAATGGTTCATCTTCGAGGTTCAATGAGGTGAAATCGCCCGACAATCCTTGGACACGCTCGGGGCCAAACCCAAGTTTCTGTGCGGCTTGATTTACGATCCGTGCACTCTCGCTGGAGATATCCACCGCGACGACTTGGGCACCCAGCATGCACATCGCCAGTGCGTTGACGCCGTTGCCACAGCCCAATTCCAGCACGCGTTTTCCTTTCAGCCGGTCCGCGAAACCATCCATGTACATCCCGTACCAACTGGTGTCGGTCCGCACCGCGTCACTGAAGAATTCGTCGAAGTTTTCGACCATGGTGACAATCTCGTCGACATTCACGTCGCGATAAGACTGGTCGTAGTGTTGTTCGTTCTCGCGAACGTTTTCAGTGGTATCAACGACTCGCATGGTTGGATTCCGTAAGAGGCATTTCAGTGCGTTGCTTTTTCGCTTAACGTTTCGAACAGTCGGACCCATTTCGGCAAGATCGTCGGCCAATCAAATTGGCTGGCGAATGCATGGGCATTTTGTGATAGTTTCCCGGCTAATCCGTCTTCGTTCAACACGCGGCGGACCGCCGCTCCCATTGCGGCCGTGTCATCCGGCGGCACGAGCAGGGCATTGTGATTGTGATCGACCAGATCCGGCATGCCCCCGACATCGGTACTGACGACGCACAATCCACACGCCATCGCTTCGAGTACGCTGACCGGCGTGTTGTCGAAATTGGTCGTATTGATGAACACATCCGCTTGCGCCAGATGATCTGGGATTTGAGTTTTCGGAACCCCGCCGGTGAATCGAACGCGATCCGAGACACCTAGTTCGAGGGCCGCTCGTTGCGTGGCCTGAAAGCTGCCATCGCCCTTGTCGGGGCCCACCATCGTCAGCTGGATATCGGGAAAGGTAGGTTGCAGGTCGGCAACCAAGCGGATCGCCAGCGTGGGGTTGTACAAGTGATGGAAGCTGCGTACCCAAACCAATTTGGCGGCAGGCTTGTCTCGTAAACAAAATGAGTAGCGGTTCAGGTGCAGTGGATTGGGTAACAATTGGATATCGTTTCGATACCGTTCCATTCGTTGCTGCAGGTATTCCGACGGCGTTGTGACCACTGCGGCATGACGCAGCAAGCGATCGACGCGTCGCGGCCAACGTTTGCTGAAGTCTGGTAAATTGCCGCCACGCAAGGTCAAAGCATACGGTTTGCCAGCGGCTCGCAAGACGAAGCAGGCAGATTCAGCCAATCCAAAGCCGAGTCCACTGTAAACATCGACGTTGGCCGCGGTGTACTCGTGTCGCCGTTTCCAAGTGGTGGTGACGATATCAAGCAACCTCGCCGCACGGGGACGCTGATCCGACGCGGTGAATACATTCAGTCCCACCGATTCAAGTTTGCCGGCCAGATCTTCGCACACCGAATGGTTGCCGACATTGCCCGAGAGGAAATTGCCTACCAGCAGGACGGAGGTGTTTGTCGAAAGGCTCATCGCGACCCCAACACGGTTTCGTAGATCTCCGAAAGTTGTCCGATCACCGCTTCGGCGCTGTAGCGGGACTGGACTCGGTTAAAAAAGGCACGGCCAAGTGATTTTCGCTTGGACTCGTCGGCCAGTAACGAGATGATGGCATTTGCCAATTGACTCGCTTCACTTGCAGGGACCAGCAGTCCGGCCTTGCCATCGTCCAGTACGTCACCGCACTGTCCCACGCGAGTGGCCACGACCGACATCGATGTGGCACCATATTCCAACAGCGAAACGGGAAGCCCTTCGGATGTCGAGCTCAGTACGCCGATGTCACAACCCTCGAGGATACTGGTGACATCTTGGCGTATGCCAAGCAAAGTAACATGTGATTGCAACCCCTGGATCTGAATCTCGCGTTGCACCAAACTGAGGTAGTTGGCGTCGGGATGGGCACCGACCAACAACAGATGTGCGTCGGGGTAAGGTATGACGACGCGTTGCATCGCACGAATCAGTGTGAGATGGTCTTTGACGGGACGAACATTCGCAACGCAGACAATTCTCGAGCCTCGGCGTCCCGGCAATTCGCGATGCGGAGCGACTTGTTTGGTGGTGTCGACAAAGTTTGGTAAGCACCAGATCCGATCTTTGCGGAAGTGCAATTGGTTTTGTGACCAATCCGCTAATGGTTTGCTGACCGCGACCACGCCTCCGACATGCCGCAGCAAAAGTCGGAACAACCAAGTTGAACGTTCTTTGCGTTCGTTGGTTCCATAGTGGTCGTGCCAAATTATCGCAGGATGAGGTGAAAACATCGCCGCCATTCGCGCGACTAAAATCGACGACCCGTGAGCATGCAGTACGTCAACACGGTGATCGCGGTTGTACTTCACGAGGTTGCGAATCGCACGAAGATCAAACGTGTGTTTTCGGTGCAGACAAATCCGGCCTACATCTGCGGAAACGCATTGACTAAGAGGCCCGTCTCGACGCGTCGTGCATAGCGAGGTCCGGTACCGATCGCGAGGCATCTGGTTCACCAACTCGACGGCAATTCGCTCACGTCCTCCCAGATCAAGCGTGTCGGTCATGTGCATCACATGAATTCGACGATCGGTTTTGTTTTCCGCAATCATTCGTTTAAGAGTATTTCCGCGGAATGCACTTCGGGGGCAGTGGATGTATTGCCAGGCTGAATCAGGCGGACGCTCCAGGTTTGCTGCAGCAGTTCGGCCAAAGCTGATCGCAAACCGTCGCGTGAATATCGCTGCGACCAATGCGAAGCTTGCTGGCCGAGTTCGCGGAATTTTGCGGGATCATCCGCAATCGATTTCAGTGCGGTGAAAAATTGTTCGGTGTCGCCGTTTGGTAGCAAGATGCCTCGCCCGTTGAGCATTCTGCCCACTTGCCCATGGTCTACCGCGACACAAATCAGTCCATGGCACATCGCTTCGGCGATGACCTTGGGCCAACCTTCCGAGTGGACCGAGGGCAATAAAAGACAGTCGGCCCAGCGATAGTGCTGGAGTGACTGGTCAAATGGAACGGCACCCACAAAACGGGTGAATTCCGCAATCCCGCTGGCTCTGGCCTGGGCTTCTAGCTCCTCCCGCAGAGGACCATCGCCGACGATACGGACTTCGATTTTGATGCCGCTGGCGGCCACTGCAGCGATTGCGTCAATGAATACATGCACTCGTTTTTCTGCGACCAAGCGTCCTGAGAACAGCACTCGTAGTGGGTAAGAAAATGTTTTCTCTCGAGCATGCGTTACTGCGGTTTCCACCTGCTGGTCACTCATCATCGAGGTAAAGAACGCATGGACGTGCGGCGGTTGGTTTTTCCATTCTCCATAGACCGTGACCGGAGCCCCCCACCACCATGATTTCAATAGCCAGCGTTGCAGCCGCCCGGTCAAGTTCTCTCCCGGGTACCCGTTCCATTGTCCTGCATACTTGGCAACACGATAGCGAGAAAAAAAACGTGCCAGCAATACGCCCAGGAAGCCTAGGTTTCCGGGGCATCGCACATGAATCGCATCCGCATGCGCCATGGCGCGACTTAAACCAACGATGACAAGGGGAAGCCAAATCAGCTGAGCGATTTTGGCCCCGAGCGAATCTCCGCCCGTTTTTAAAATGGGATGAATGGTAATGTTTGCACGTTCAAATGGCATGCTGTCGCCCTTGGGGGCGGAGTCTCGACACGGCGCCGCGATTACGACCTCAGGGAACAAATCGGCCCAAATGTCGATTTCACGGGCATAGGGGCCGAAGGCATAAAGTTTGCCGTCGTGACGATAATGCACCACATGCGATAACACGACCAGTCGTTTCATTATCTGCCTGCATTTCGTAGCAAGACAACTCGACGGCACCGCAACGGGAAATCGCCCGCTTTGGTTCCAGTGTGGATCGAAGTGTGGGACACGATTCGATCCCATTGCTTGTTCATGAAACTGTTGCTTGTTGTTTGATACACGGATCCGAGTTGCGTTTTGTTGGCATGACCTCGTTCATGTTCACATGCCAATGTTCCGTCAACAATTTTCGCAATGCTTCACGTAATGTTTCCAGCGAGTATCGCTGCGAAAAAGTAGCCGCCCGTTTTGATATCTCGATTCGCTCTACCGGGGACAACGCGAGTTCACGCAAGGTACTTGTCAGGGCATCGACGTCTCTCGCAGGAACCACAAACCCTCTGCCCTTGCCCAGCATCCAGGGGACTAGTCCACGATCGGATCCTACACACACCAAGCCGCAGGCCATTGCCTCGGCGATCGCTTTGGGCCAACCTTCGGTGTCCGACGCCAGTACAAGCACTTGAGATCGGTCGTAAAAGTCAAATACCTGATCAAAATCAATTGCACCGGCGAAGTGGACACATTCTTCGAGTTTCAATCGTTGAACTTGTTCACCAAGCTGACGACGTTGTGCGCCATCACCGACGATGTCGCAGTGCACGCGGATGTCCGCTTGTTTCAATCTTGCCACTGCCTCGATCAGCACATCGACATTTTTACTTTTCGACAACCGACCAACGAACAACAGAGACAATGTTTGTTGAGCCGTTTTTCGTGCCGCGATTTCTTTAGCTCGGTCGACCTGTTCTGCAGTCATCACCGACGTGAAAAATGGGATCACATGTGGCGGTTGGTTCGGCCAATCACCATACACTGTCACGATTCCACGCCACCATCGCGAGCCAAGTAAGTGCCGCTGCAGCCGGACGCTCCACGATTCCCCTGGGAACCCGTTCCATTGTCCGGCATATTTCGCAATCAGTTTGCTGCAAAAGCAAGGTGCGAGAATCACGCCCAATAGACCTAGGTTGCCGGGGCATCGCACATGGACTGCATCGGTTGCCCGCATGGCGAAGATCAGTAACCCTACGATTCGTGGCAGCAGGATCAATTGCCACAACTTCGCTCTGATCGATTCGCCGCCGCTAGCCGGGATCGATCTTAGTTCTATATTCGCTCGCGAGATCGCCACGCCGTCGCCCGGCGGCGGTCCCACTTTGCAGGGTGCCGCAATCATGACATCCGTAAACAGATCGCACCAAATGTTGATCTCGCGGGCATAAGGCCCATAGGCAAAAATCTTGCCCTCGTGTCGATAGTGAGTGACATGCGTCACAATCAGTAATCGTTTAACGCACGTCACAGTGACCTCTTCGTTTCCCGATGGTGTGCTGCAACTGCATTCCGCTGATTTTTCCTTCGTGAACGTGAATGAATCCCATCTCGCAGTTCGATGCGAGTTGGCGGTCGGATTCGGAATCGCCAATCATTAGCGAATGTTCCACATCAATGTTCCATTTATCGCGTGCCGCGTGAATCATACCCGGCAGCGGTTTACGGCATTGACAGGATCCAATTTCATGAGGACATACAAAAACATCATCGATGATGGCATCCTTCGCGGCAAGTTCGCGAACCATATGTTCGTGGATCGAATCGACATTCGCTTGTGTCATCAAGCCTCGTGCGACGCCGCGCTGGTTGGTTACCACAATGACCAAAAAATCGAGTGCATTGAACAAGCGAATCCAATCGATTGTGTTGGGAATCCATTGAAACTGTTCCCAACTGCGGATGTAATCACCTTCATCGGCTTTGACGTTGATCACGCCATCGCGATCAAGAAAGATGCAGCGACGGCTCACCAGCGATCTCCATCGACAAAGATGACTTTACTGCCCTCGGGTTCCATACGAAAAGGGACTTCGACCAGATCGAATAGCGATTCGCGCAGTTGCGACTGCAAATGGGGTTCACAGAAAAAGAGTACAAAGCCGCCGTCGCCGGCACCAAGCAACTTGCCCCCGAGCGCGCCCGCTTCGATGCCACGATTGTAGACGGAATCAATGTCGCCGTTGCTGATCGACGACTCGAGTGTTTTCTTCGTTTCCCATGCCTCATGCAACAAGCGTCCGAATGCGTTCAAGTCGCGGCCTTCGGAAAGGATGTTACGCATCTGGTGAGCGATACCACACAATTGACGAAGCGCGGGACGCCGCGATTCACAATTGGATTTTTGTTTCTTCAGCACACTGCTTGCGCGTCGTGTTTTGCCTGTAAAAAATAGTAGCAGTCGGCGATTCAGTTCCTCCCACGTCCCACGTCGACACACGACCGGATCGACAAACACAGTGCCATCGGGGTGAAACTGAATGAATTTTAAACCGCCAAAACCAGCAATGTATTGATCCTGTTTCCCAATCGGTTCTTTCAGAATGTTAATTTCGATATTGCAGGCTTGTTCGGCCAAACGTTTTGCGGTCACGACGTGCCCGTTCAAAACATGCAGCGCATGTAACAATCCGACCGTAAAACTGCTGGACGATCCCATCCCGCTTTGCCCTGGTAAATCGGCAACCGAAACGATTTCTAACCCTTTTCGGATATCCAGCGATTTAAGGCATTCACGCACGATCGGATGTTGGATTTCATCGGGTGTATCGACAAGCTCGGTTTGCGAATAGCTGACACGAAACGAGTTACCGAACCGCTCCTTCACCGTCAAGTACATATATTTGTCGATCGCAGTGGAAATCACCGCACCCGGTTCCTGGCTGTGGAAGACCTCCAGATCCGAGCCACCGCCGGCGAAACTGATACGAAACGGAGTACGTGTAATAATCATGTGAGTTGATCCGCAATTCGCTCGAGCCGTTCAGGGGTGCCAATGTCATAAAACCGTTGGCGTGTGACGTGTCCGAACAGTTCTCGCTTGGCGATAAGTTGGTGGAAAATCTGTTGTTCGAGCGAGACTTGTCCGGCGGGGATCAAATCGAGTACGGAACGCCGGAACGCGAGTACGCCTGCTTCGACAAATCGCAGTGACGGATCGTCTGCCGCGTCCTTTTTGTACTTGGCGATGAAACCGTTCTCGTCCAAACTAATGTTATTCGTAACTCCGGTGTCTTCCTCTTGATTGTCATACACGGTCACGACACCAGTCGCTGATGAATCGGCGAGTGTGTTTAGCACGTCTGCATACTGAATTGGTAAATACGAGTCACCGTAGATCACTAGAAACGATTCGGCGAGTAAGGGACCGGCTTGCCGCAACGCTCCACCCGTACCCAGCGGTGTGGTTTCGCGAGAGTAGTGAACCGTTATCCCCAGGCCGGAACCGTCACCAAAGTGTTCTTCAATCTGTTCACTCAGATAGCCTGTTAACAACACAATGTCCGTGATCGATTGCTGCTGGAGCAATCGCAGTTGGTGTTCCAGATAGGGAGTCCCGGCAATAGGAACCATCGGTTTGGGAACCGTTTTGGTTAACGGCCAAAGCCGAGTACCTAAACCGCCGGCGAGGATTACGGCTTGCATGTCGGTTGGTTGATTTCTTGGAGTGTGTTTTCGATGGCAAAGCGGATCGCTTGCTCGGAATTATGTTTCGCCTGCCAACCGAGCTGGTTGATGGCCGAGACATCTAATAAAAATCGTGGGACGTCACCTGCCCAACCCCCTTCGGTTCCCGTGTACTCGAATTTGACGTTTTCGAGGTTCATCGCTTCGACCATCAATTCCGCGATTCGGTCGACCGTGATCGAGTCACTGCAGCCCAGATTGAAGGTGTTGATCGGTTGCTTGGCATGCTCGATCGCAAATAGCATCGCCTCGACGCATTCACTGCTAAGTAAATACGATTTTGCTTGTTTTCCATTGCCAAGAATCGGCAACGTGGTTGGATCGTCGAGCAGTTTATGCGCGAAGTCAGCAATCACGGTACGCCCACGTGAGCGAACTTTCTTGCCGACGATATTGGCAAACCGAAAAACCCAACACTGCATTCCGAATAGATGTTGAAAGGATCCGATCAATCCTTCGCAGGCCAGTTTACTGGCACCGTAAAGTGAGATTGGATGCGGTGCTTGTTGCTCGCTGATCGGCAGCGTTTCGCAGACACCATAGACTGCCGAGGTGGACGAGAACGCCAGTTTCTTAACGCCATGTTGCCGCATCGTTTCCAAGACAGCATAGGTCGCCAACGTGTTCTGTTTCAGATCCTTATCCGTCGCATCGCCGGGAGTGAATTTGACATCCGGGTTGGCGGCCAAATGATAGACCATCTCGACTGAATCCATCGCGGATTCCAACACGCGTTGATCGAGCAAATCGCCTTCGATGAAACGAAAGTGATCGTTTGCAAGCAGCGGTTCGATATGCTCTCGGCGGCCGCTACTGAGGTCATCCAGCACGGTGACGTGATCACCTCGAGCTACTAACACTTCGGCTAAATCGGAGCCGATACAACCAGCGCCGCCTGTGATTAATACCTTGATTGACATCTTATCCGTTGGAATTTGTACGAAGGAGGCTAGAGGAATCACGCAATCCAATTGAGCGTCGAGGCGTGATCATGCGTGGTGCCATGCGAGGACGATGGTGTAGAAAAACAATTGCAGCAGCGACAATGAACCAGATTCCTTTTGCTTGGAACTGGGTCGAGGTAAAGGCGGAAGTCAATGTCATCGTGACCAGCAATCCGAGAGGCAAATCGCCACGGCGGCGATATTCCCAACCGATATACGCAAAGGAAAACACGAAGGCAGCGAATACTACGATCCCTGGGACTCCATTTTCCGCCAGCGTTTTAAGCCAAGCCGAGTGGGCGGCTTTCTCGACACCAAGTTTGCGTTTGCCCAGTCCATCGGTGTTTTTTAGATTGGCCCAGCCTCGCTTGAACCCTCCGGTGCCGATGCCCAACGGGTTTTCCAAAAATATTCGCCATGCACCGATGGCAAAATCGGATCGGCTACTGGTTCGTTCAGCGGCGGTGTATTGGTCATCGAATAATTTGTCGATCCGTCCCATCGATCGGTCGCGGAGATTCGGGAATGCGTTGATCACGATGACCACCGCCAGCACCCCGACCACGATAAACTTGAACCGCTTTGTATTGGAACGGACCGAAGTCAAAACAAATAGGATGCATGCGCTGGCTACTAAAATTCCGCCGCGGCTACCAACCAAAAAAGCCCAGCAGCAATTGACGGCAAAAAGCACAAGCAGCGTTGTTCGCGCCCTTCCTTCTTTTGATTTTCCGGCGATCGCGAAACAGGTGGCAAAGATCCCGGTCAGAAAGAAATAGGTCAGTGCGTTGGGATCGATGTAGTTGCGATCAATAATGTCTTTCGCGACGTACTCAGCACGAGCTTCGACAAAACTCAATTCATCCTGCATAAAGAAAAACGCGAACCCGCCAATCGCCGAAAGCGTCCCAATGGAGATCCCCAACACGTACCAAACGTGTGAATAGTTTCGGCAACGGTAGAAATAGGCGAGCAGTCCAAAAACGGAAACCAAATTCAGTAGATGTAGAATGCCGTCTTTCAGACCCGGGGTCAGGATCAATCCGCCGAACAGGATAAAGACGAAAAATTGAAGCAGTCGAGTGTGAGGATCTTTTTGGCGTAATTGCAGAGGAATCGTTAGCAGGATGACGAGCACAAGCCAGTAGTTAAACGTGTTGTACCGCAGCACGCCCGTGGTCATCAGGAACACGCGTGATAACGCATCGACCGAGCAGATCGCACTGACGCCCAACACGCCTATCAGCGGATGGCGAAGCCCGACAATCGCCATCACAAAACCACACAATGTGATCACGCCCAAAGCGGCTTTGAAACCGACGATCACGGTGCTCAGCCAAAGCAGTGCCACTGCGACGCCGATCCACAATGCTGCGTTCTCTGCTCTGCTGTTTTTAGGCAGCGCAGCATTGTGTTCAATCGGAGGAGGTCCGGGCGAAACGAAGGTGCGATGAGAGGCCAAGCCGGCGGACATGATATTCTTTGTTAGCCCGATTTCAGTTTGGAGTCACGTCGCAAGAATCGATCCACAAAAAACATGGTCCTGCCACGTACAAAGTTCCATCGCCGCTTCATTTGTCCTGGGCGGACGAAGGTCAAGCTTCGTAATACGGTGTCCAGACCAAACGCATAGATGAACCGCAGCGTGTCTAGAAAAGTGCGATTTTCTAAGCAACGTTGGTGGATGTCGTAGGCATTTTGGATGCCGGCATAAGCGATCACATAACTATTGGGGCGTCCTGCTTTATCAGGCAGATGCAACACATGGGCTTTTCCTGCCATCATCAGTTTGCCATGACGTCCCATGCGGAGACTGATGTCGAGGTCTTCGCCCGTACTGTGCCCCCCAAAGTTCTCGTTGAATTTGACCTCGCGGATTACCGACGTTTTCCACATCATCGCACAACCGCTGAGCCAGTCGCCTTGAACCACCGATTCGGTAGGCGGCTGAAATACCCATGGGACCGAAATGCCACCTCGGGTGTAAGTGCCGGGTTTTAGGTGGGGAACAATTCGAAATAGGCGGCGGACACGCCACAACAGCGGCGGCGACTTGACGCCTTGTTGGTCATGGGCGTTAACGCCGACCACTTGGTCTTGGTTGTCCCGATACACTTGGGCCATCTCGGACAAACATCGCGGTTGCAACACGATGTCGTCATCGAAGAAGACGAGCAAATCGGTTTCGACCCAACGAATCGCAAAGTTGCGTGAACAGGTCAAAGTTTGAAACGCACCCTTGACGCGAAAGTAGCATACCTCGTGCGCCAAATCCGCCAATCTGGGATAGCTGGCAATTCGCTGTTCGGTCTCGTCCCCAGGACTCGCGTCGACAATCACAAGACGATCCGGCTTTAAATCTTGCTGGGGCAGCGAATCGAGAAAGCGAATACAACTATCGGGACGTTTAAAGGTGCAGATGCATACGGTCAAACCTTGACGAAGCGGAGCTGATTCATCGGGCAGTTCCGGAATGTCCTGCACTCTCACTCCATTACGAATGAAGGTCAGAACGTCTTCTTGGTGACGGGCATCAACGCGGGGCTCGGTTACGGAAGCACTCATGGGAATTGGTTCGGTTTAGGCTGCCACCTGCGAGTAGGCTTCGATGCACTGGCGATAAAACGCCTCATTTTGTGATCGAAGTTTATGGATCGAAAAGGTCTGTTCGATGCGGGCTCGACCCGCCTCGCCCAACCTTGCGGCGACTTGGTCATTTTGCAGTAAACGAACGATTGCCGCACGAATTTCATCAATGTTATCAGGGTCGACGAGCAATCCATCTTGGTCCTCGCGCATCAACTCCGAACCCGCTCCGCGTTTGCTGGCGATTGTGGGGCAACCACATGCCATCGCCTCCAGTGGTGCCAGCGCAAACGCTTCGGCATAGGAGGGGAACACAGCCAAGCGAGCTCGGCGAAGGACGTTGAACAGGTCCTCGCGGTCAAGGTGCCCGTGAAAGACGACGTGTTGCAGTTCGTCGCGACTCAGTAGCGAACAGAGGTGCTGCTGCATCGATTCGCCATCGATCGTAGCGCGGTCTTTTCCGTAAATATGCAGCATTGCATTGGGGCATTCTGCAAGCACTTGACGCCATGCTTCGAACAGCGGAATGACCCCCTTTTTTTCAGTGAGGGTTCCGGTGAACACCACATCCTGATTGGAGGCACGATCCACTGTTAGCGTTGGTTGGACTTCGACCGGATTGTAAAGGATTGCATCGGGACCACGACGCAATTTGAAAAGTTCGCGAGTCTTGGCCGCAGTGTAGTTGCTAACCGAACACCAGTAATCGACGCGGCGCATCGAAGCACGTTCTAGCCAGTAAGTGGTGTTGCCGACGGAACCGTTGATTTCCGCAGCAAAATAGCTGGCCGATCCATTGAGCCGGGCCACGACGGGAACGGGAAGCTTTGGCCAGCCCGCAGCCCAACCGGCCCAATCAGGCACTTCGACAATGTCCACTTCGCCGTTTTGACACCAGCGAGCGATTTGTTTGTACAAATGATAACGACTCGTCAGCGCCGCGATGGGGCCGGGAGGCCGACGGAATCTCCACACTCGGACGCCTTGATCTTCTTCGTAATCCGCCGATGGATAACTTCGTGGGTACATCCCCGCCACGCGAACCTGATGACCAGATTGTGCCAGTTCTCGCGCTAGGACTTGCACACAGGTGCCAATGCCTCCGTGGGGACCTGGTGGATACTCGTTGCAGATGAAGCAAATTTTCATCAGTTCTTGGCGGAAATCCTCTGCAAGACTTGGGTGATCTTGTCGCTGGAGCGACCGATGGGTAGATCGAGTTCAAACTCGACGAACTGGCGTCTTTTATCTCGGTCGAGCGAAGGGTCATTGAGATAGGCATTGACGTGTTCGGCTAACTCGTCCGGCGTGCCTGCGAATCTCGCCGCTCCCATTTCGACGACGGGACGGTAATGCTCGAATTTGTAGTAGTAATCTTTTAGCGGCACACCAAACGGAGGCGGCGACATCGTGTTGAAACCGATGTTCACAACTGGTTTGTCGCGAATCGCGAAATCAAGTGTCATGGTGGAGGCGACATTGATGTTTAGATCCACATGCTTGGTCAGATTCGCCAATAGTTGGATGTCATCACGCGAGGGAATCACGGAAGTCCAATCACCGGGGATGGTCTGCAGCCAGCGAGGCTTGCTATAAATCAACTCGGGATAGTCCCGGCAAACATCACCATAACGCACACGCTCATCCGCCCGCGTCACCGGTGCGGGACGTAGCAAGACTTGCGGATTGCCCTTGATGCGTCCCGAGCTGACCAATTCCATGAGGACCCGAACATGGTTTTGATCTTCCGGGGTCGTGCCGGGCTCGCCGCCGGAGTAGCAGATGATTGGTCTTGCCGGATCCGCCCCCACTTGTCGACAAAATTCCTCGCGTGACCAAACCAACGATTCATCCGCATACGGATCGAATTGCGGAGTCCCGACGACATGAATGTTTTCACCATTGACTTCGGGATAATACTGCAGCAGTTCATCACGCATCTGGTTACTCCAAACCAGAAAATGATCAAAGGGGGCTGCGATACGTCCCTTGCTGGTGATGTTGTCCCAGCTGAAGATGAACGTCGCTGTGGGGATTCCCATCGATCGGGCCGCCAGTGCCGCCGGAATCACCTCGAGGCAGCGTTGATGAGAACAAAACAGGACCGTCGGACGAATCTCTTCAAACAGCTTGACATATTCGTCGACGCTTGCCAGCTTTGCAGCCTCCCGATCATGCCATTGCAACAGTTTGCCAATGCGATGAGGCGAGGCCGACATCCAACCATACGCGCGAGAGGCATACGTTTGGATTCGACTGCGTTTGTTGCCTCGGACCGGCATCTTGCGAGCGTACCGCATTGCCATCGTATCGTTGAGATACAGGTGTGCATGCGACAACGATCGACGTAGAAAACGTACCAGCGGTTCGTCTCGATAGGGAATACACTGCTTCCAGTGCACTCGATCGTTTTCCGTTTTTTTGTACTCGTCGAGATGCTGCTCGGGAATGTCGTGAAAGGCATACACCTCGCCCAAGTCGGCGGCACGATCAAGAAAGGAGCCGAGTACGAAGTTGCGGATCCCGACACCATCGGGAAAAAATGCAGCAGTTTTCATCTGCCTCATATTAATCACAGATGTCTCGTTTTCGACTTCCGAAAGGGCATTATTTGATTGCAATAACACGACCTAGTACTCGTTTTAATGGTAATCGAGAGGTAACTACTTTACACAGCGGACGAGGAAGACAACTTGCCACCGATTCCGCCGCCACAACCGGCCAAAGCGGCAATTTGATTAGTCTGCCTTTGAGCCACACGTAAGGAATCACCTTCGTAAATCCCGCTTCTTTAAAGACGCGTGCCAACTCGGTCGTCGTGTATTCCTTCAAATGTAATCCGGTAGGTTCGTTGTCGTCAAAAAATTGCGAGACATCATGAGGTCCCGATAGTGCATTTGGCGTACGGCAAATATAGACTCCGCCAGGCGACAGGACCTCGATCACGTTTTTGAGGTGGAGGGCGGCGTCATCGGGATGCAGATGTTCAAACAAATCCTTGCTGTAGGCGACATCCACGCTGTTTCGTTTGATTGGAATGTCGCTGCCATCGGAGATCACTAATTCGCAATTCTCGGGACACCCGGCAATGGTCATAATCTCTTCAGAAACATCGACCGCATAAGCTTGCTCAACCAGCTTTGCGACGCCAAACGTCAACGCACAATCGCCCGGTCCGATTTCCAGGAACGTGCTATCCGGTTTTAGGAATTTGCGAAGAAACGGAATCGTGCTGGCCACACGCCGCGCCCGCCCGTCTTGTTCTTTGCCGCTGACAAGGGGGTGGTGTTTGACGCGTTGAAACAACTCATCATAGACCTCCGAATAAAGCGTCGCACGTTCTTCGGCTGATGCATGACGCAACCGATCGGCGAGCGCTTTTTCAATCTCGTAGTGTTCGCGTATTTCATCAATCGTCCGCCCATCGTTTTCTAATACTCGTGAACTCATCATTTTCCCCCCGGAGGATGATCTACAGTGTTCTGCCAATCTCAGTGTGTAAAGTCATTCGCGTTCTTGGTGTCAGATCTTGCGTCACCTTCGGGTGCCGAAAAATCGGACATCTCTGTGTTATGCCGTCGTGGATTGCTTGGCTCTTTACCGTCCTTTTGCATTGCGTTTACTTTGGTTTGGTGAAAATCATGACAGTGGTTTGTTTGGGCGCCAGTATGCTGGCGTGGTTCGATCGGAGCGCGCTCAAACGTTGCGAGCCCCATTGACGGGTGGTCCTGAAGTCGGTGTTTCTTTTGGCACCAAGTTTTTCACCGATCGGCTTGGGAAGCAACGAGAGCAAGCCTTTGGCCGCCTTTTTGAACGTGATTCGTTTGTGGAATTCGCAGTGATGCGTGAAGTCCAGTGCGGCTGCTTTGGCGGCGGCGTGCCATTCGAAGAGCCGGTACTCGTGTTCGCCATTGTCACGACGGGTCAGCACGACATCGGTCGGATACCCGTTCGCCTTCAAAAAACTGGCCGAGTAAACGTGGTCGAGCAAGGCGTTCACATCGTCATCGGTTACCGAATTGGGGTGGCAGCGGTCAAAACAGATCAGTACGCCACCGGGTTTCAGCACTCGAGCGCACTCGGTCATCGATCGCGGAAGATCGTCGGAATGATGCAGCGAATCATGTTCGACAGCGAAGTCAAGCGAATTGTCGGGGATCTTTAAATCGTCAAACGATCCGATGACAGGGATGACTTTGGCGGCGTCATCGCCGAGCACCGAGGCGGCGACAATTTCAATCAATACATCGAAGTTCTCGCAGACCTCTAACCCCAGTACCGCTTTGACGTTTTCCCGTTTTGCTGCCACAGCCGCTAACAATGCACAACCCGATCCGAGTTCAATTCCATAGCCGTGAAGAGGTTGCTTGAGTAGCTTTCGCTCCACGAGATCCACCAACTCGTTCATCGCGGCATCGGTCATGTAGACGTAGCGTCGGCTAATCACTTCAGCACTTTCGTGAACCAATTGAGTTGCCAATTGATTTCGATAGCTGACTTTGACTGCGGCTTCCAATTCCGCCTCGATTGGCCAGCGAATGGCCGATTGAGTAGTTTGGTAATCGCGTATCAATTCTTCGATCGTCTGCTGTTCACTCAAGATGTTTGAATGGATGTTTTCAGTTTCCATGTGTTGCTCCGCGTGTCCTCACTTATTTGAACTGTCCAATTCGTGTCCGGATGTATCATTGCGTCGACGGGACTGCTGTCGCCGAACACGTCCAAAGGAAACGCGTCGGATTGATGTTTGGACGTGTCGACATCGGCCATCATCATCTTGAAGTAGACCGAGTACATGCCGGGGCTCAGCCACAGCGGTGGAAAGCTTACCGATACTCGGTGCTTGCCAGCAGGCACGTCTGCATTGAATCCGAGTTCTTCACTCGTTTTGCAGACCCCAAGCAGCTGCTGATTCCGCATATCCGAAAAAAAGCAAAACAGGCGAAATCCACTGACCGTGGTATCAAATTTGAACGTCGTTGAGATTTCAAACGGTTCGGCATGGTTCAGAGTATTGGATTCACCGCTATCCAAAACGATGCGTCCAAACACGTTTCGACCATCCTCTTCTTCGGGCGACTCATTTGATCCCAGCAAACCCAAGTCAGCGTAGTAGTCTTGGATCACCGTTTGCACGTCACCTTGCGAAACCACCTGGCCTCTACGAAGCATGATTCCTTGGGTGCACAACGATCGAATTGCTGCCATGTTATGACTGACAAACAGCACCGTGCGTCCCTCTTTTGCCACGGACTCCATTTTGCCAATACATTTGTTCTGAAACTGGACGTCGCCGACCGCGAGTACTTCATCGACCAGTAGGATCTCGGGTTCTAAGTGGGCGGCGACCGCGAATGCCAACCGCAGATACATCCCGCTCGAG
>TARA_R110002073_G_scaffold41885_1_pt1 | contig 16879 bp, 9 predicted proteins | sample TARA_R110002073 | Tara Oceans TARA_R110002073 (sample SAMEA4397174) | marine metagenome | biome: Polar Biome; feature: [DCM] deep chlorophyll maximum layer (ENVO:01000326); material: water (ENVO:00002006), including particulate matter (ENVO:01000060) such as... | depth 40 m
TGGTTACAGTCTCTTATTGGTTCTAAAGGTGATAAAGGGGACAAAGGTGACGCGGGTGACGCGGGTAAATCTGCGTATGAGGTAGCAGTAAGTGCAGGATTCGTAGGTAGTAAACAAGACTGGCTAGGTTCACTAGTAGGCGATGGCGGTGATTCAGCGTTTGTGATAGCGCAAAGTGCTGGGTTTGTAGGCTCCAAACAAGACTGGCTAGATTCACTAGTAGGCGCAGACGGGCTATCCGCATATGAATCTGCGGCGATAGGGGGTTACGCTGGCACTGAAGAGCAGTTCTACCAAGACCTCTATAGTGTCGGGCAAATCGGCGTTGCAGCTACTTACGGGGACGACCTAGACGGGGACGGACAACCTGACCTACTTACTGAAGCAACTGGTATCTACGCCCTATTAGATGAAATATCTCAAAATGGTGGATCAAATACTGACGCTTTAGCCGCTCTTGAAGACATCCTTGGTTCTCCTGCGGTAGCTGACGATCCGCTTACGACAGACATCGACGAGTCTTCACCTGCAACAGGGGTATACGCCCAATCAGGTACTGGGGTTAACGATGCCGTACTAGAACAAATTAGTGGGCTGTACGACTATATAGATGACTCGGGGTTTGCTAGTGGAGCCTCACTCCAAGAAGTAGCTGATGTACTTGGCAAGCCCGCCGAACTGGTCACCCAAGCAGATATAGATGCCGTTAACCAAATGGTTGTGGATAACACTGCGGCTGTGTTAGCTGGAAATGAAGTAAATTATGACGCTAGGTACGACCTAAACAACGATGGGATTGTTAACTATTTAGACGACCAACTGTTTAACGAGCTGTATGCAGGAGAAGATTCACAGTACAACACGTATGTACAAGGTATTGATCCTAATTCCGCGTTTGCCAACACTGGTGTTTTTGATACACTAGCGTATGATAGGGAGCAAACCAGACTGTCTGATATTGCGTTGCAAGAAGAAATTGATGCGCAGACTGCACTTGACGCGCAAATAGCGCAGAACACGCAGACTCAAATTAACACGCAAATACAAGCGCAGCAGGATGCGGAAAGGCGTTCTTTATTGTACGCGCTAGCTGCAAGTCAACCACAACAAGCCGCTGCCCCAGAAATAGAGACTGTACCATTTAAGCAGAGATACAACTGGGAATCAATTTTTGCAAGTGAAGAAGAAGAAGCTGCCCGTTCGAGAGTTACTCCCTACGGCAGTTACACAGCAGCAGAACCTAAAGCAGCCGCAACTGGCGGCCTTATAACAGACGAATCAGATGAACTACTAGCTTTGCTAGGGTTGGAGTAAAAGATGGCATTTAGTTTAGAAGAAGCATACGACAATTTTAAAGACGGAGCTGGCAACGCTTTAAGTAGTGCAGGCGGTAGTATGCTTGATTGGGGCAAAACTGCTGCGGGTAAAAAGACACTGCTTTCTTTAGGGCTATCCGCTGCTTTTAATGACCGGTTAGCGCCTAACCAAGCTAAAGTAGGGTACCAAGGGTCTATCCCAGACTACACCATGGTACGTGAGCGGGTGAACCCCACAGCGTCACGCAACATCCCAAAAGATGCACAAGGCAGACCGGGTTTAGGTGGCGTTAAAGCGCGCCGATTCTTCTCCGATGCTAAATACATAAAAGACGCTGACAAAGCTAGCGGTAGAGAAAAGACTGCTGCGGTACGTGACACAGATACAACCCAATACACAAAAGATATCCTCGGTGACCAGTACAGAGACTTACTAGCGGGTAACAAAGTTTTCACCGCTGCCGAACAAGCAGCTAACCCCTCAGAATACGGCTACACAGAAGACGGGCGTAGAATATTTATACCTGATGAGAAAGCTGCATTCCTAGGGCAAACCGAACGCGTGGCAGACGGCCCTCAAGTGTTAGGTGACGTTTACCAAGTCCCACAGGTGGAAGACCCAGATACTGGCGAGATGGTAGACATAGCGGGTATAGATATGGGCACGTTAGGTGCAACATTCTACACAAAAGATAACCAGAATGTTTATGTAGATAAAACTACTGGACGTGAAGTAATAAACGACTACGCCTTCCAAAATCCTATAAATGGTAGGGCAGCAACGTCTTACGACGACGAAGGTTACGCGACTTTTAGCCCTAACGAAGGTAAAACATTTAACGAAGATGACTACCTAATTGAGACGCTGGGCACGCAGAACCCTGATCTTGCCTACGACGATTCTGGGCGGGTACTTGAAAGTGAAGCCGAGTACTTTACAAATTTAGAAGCCGCAACTCAAGATGCGCGAGCACAAGCAAACACGTTAGGTGGTGTGTCTGGCCAAGCAGGATTAGCGATGGGTGGTAAGGTTATGGGCTACGCTAACGGCGGTGGTATTGGATCGAAGCTAAATAAAGTTACAAGGGGGCGTAACCCCAGCATGGACGGTATTGGGTACCTAAATGGGCCTACCGATGGTATGGCTGATGAAGTTCCCGCTACTATAGAGGGTAACCAACCCGCTGCGTTAAGTGATGGCGAGTTTGTTATAACTGCCGATGTCGTAGCTCATTTAGGTAACGGTAACTCTGAAGCAGGCGCTAAGATACTAGAAGGCTTTATGCGTAGTATCCGCGAAAAGCGTACAGACAACCCTAATCAGGGCAAAGAGATTGACGCTAGAAGGGAAATAGCAGGGCTTGAAGGTATGCCAACACGTATGGCCGCTACTGGTGGGCAAATTAAGAAGTTTGCGGTAGGTGGCGAGGTTGATAATACAACTGCGGGTGTAGACAGCACGTTTAACCCTATAATGGGCGACTACTTAACCAATATGTTAGGTAAAGCAGATGCTGTAGGCGACAAGCCGTACGAGGCGTACGATGGCTACGGTGCTACTTATAAGGACGTAACTGACCCCGACACGGGGGAGACAACTTCAGAGCTAGACGAAGCGGGTATATTAACCGCCGGTTCTTCTGCACTGCAAGACAAAGCGTTTACTTCCGCAGGTGATATTGATACTCGTGGGTTTGGTGAGCTAACCTCTGACGAGCTAACGGGCACCCCCAGCGCTACTGGCGAAACAGACGCCTATGGTAATCCTGTTACTGAGGGTGGTTTAATGAACCCTTACATCCAAGGTTCTCTTAACCCACAACTACGTGCGGCACAAGAGGAAGCAGCTAGGCAGGAGGCCGAACAGAACATACGCATGACGCAATCAGGGTCATTCGGCGGCTCTCGTAATGCTATTATGAGCGGTATGCTCGCACGAGATTCGGCGCAGAACCAAGCAGATATTGTGGCGAAAGGCTACAACACGGCCTATGAGAATGCCCGTAACCAGTTTGGTGAAGACCGTCAGTTTGGGTTAGACGCTATACAGAAACAAGCTGACCTAGGACAGACTCAACAAGACATACTCCAAACTAACATTGATGCCGATAGAGGTGCGTTTGAAGACGAGCGTGACTACGAAGCTAAGATACCTCAGTACCTGAGCGACATGCTGCAATACTTACCAGTAGCTTCCTCGGCCCAACAAAGCGGTTCAGACAGTGACTTGGCGCAAATAATAGCGGGTACAGGTGGGATAAACACATTACTCGGTGGCGGTCAGCAAGTTCCAGCGGGGTATACGATGGGTACAGACCCAACTACCGGCGAACCAACTTTGGTTAAGAAACTAACATAGAATAGAGCATATATTATGGCGATGACAGGCGGTATAGGTAACATGTTGAGCGCAGTGGATAAGACCGCTGGCGTCAATGCTGGTAACCCTCAAAAACTCCAGAAGGAAGTCGGTGAGGGCAAGAACCAAGATATGGTTAAGGCTCTAGCATTACAACAGGTTAAGTCTGACTACGAAGCTGCGGAAAGAAACACCCGTATGCAGATGGAGCAGTCCCCTAAAAACGTACTACAGCAACGCGAAGATGAAGTAATGAATCTCGCTATGCAGCAGGTTATGGGTGACGCTAAGACCGGGCAAGCAGTGAACCAAAAAGCGCAAGGCAAAGCTCAGAAAGGCATGTTGAAGAACGCTTTATCTCAGCAGCAGCAGCAAGGTGCGCCACAAAGTATGCCTCAAAGACCTCCACAAGGTATAGCCCAACAACAAGGTATGCCACAAGGTATGCCACAAAGACCACAAGGTATGCCAGCACCACAAGGTATGCCAACGCGAATGGCTGCTACTGGCGGTTTAATGCGCTACGCCGAAGGTGGTTCGGTAGAGGAAGAGAAGAAAAAGAAAGAAAAAAGTCTGATGGGTCGCATTAAAGAAGACCCGTTAAAGTATGCAGGTTACGGGTTAATGGGGGCGGCTACTATGCACCCTATAGGTAGGGGTCTTAGTATGGGCTATAAAGCGGCGAGAGCCTTGCCCGCCGTAGCCAGAGGAATAGGTAACTTAGGGAAGAAAGCTGTTACTAAACCTAACCCTAACATTCTACAAGGCGCAACACGTAAAGGTACCCCGCTATCACCTGATCGAGTACTATCAGGCAACAGAATATCAGCTATAGGAGGAGCCGCTGGCCTTGGTTTATCAAGCATGGGCGGAGAAGAAGCTCCAGCTCCAGCTCCAGCTCCAGAAGCAGCTCCAGCTCCACAACAAGGTCAAGGTATAGCGGGCCAACCTAAACTACCAGCTAAGCCACAACTATCTGCGGTAGAACAACACCGCCAGAATAAACCTCAATTACCACAAGAAGCTCCAGCAGACTTTACTAGTAGGTTTAATACGTTCGCTATGAACTTAGCTGACACCCCTCTATCTAGGGCGGGCAAGGCAGTAGCGGCGCAAAGTTCAGCGCTAGCAGATAAGGAATTCAAGAGAGCATTAGCGGAACGAGAGACGTGGGCAATTGAACTCGATGGATTGGTAAAACAAGACGTCAACAGAGTTAGTAACCTAAGACAGTATGCTACCGACCTCCAATCAGCAGTGGCGCTCATAACTTCTAACTTAGAAGAAGGCTCAGGCATTAATAACTTACGCCAGATGGCGGCGCAAGACCCTGATAATGAAAAGCTGCAAGCTCAGTTGGGCAAAGCAGAGGACGATTTAAAAGCCGCTAAGGTGGGCGCACTAGGAATGGGTGGGCTAATGGATAAACTCAAGGCAGCGAACAAAGCTATTCAAGCCTCGCTTGGTATTTCAGGGCAGAGTGGGATAAACTTGTCTGGACAAGAGTCAGCCGATCTAGCTAACTACACTTAATAGGTAACACCCAATGGCTTCAATAGAACAAGTCTACGACGCGTATGAAAACGCAAAACTTGCTGGTGATATTGAGGCCGCAGATAGGTTACAAGTTGTTTTATATAGGGAAATGGGTCTAGGTACCCCTCGTAAGTCTGGGCCTATCCCAGAAGACGATACGGGTATTATCGGCAACACATTAAAAGGTATTGGCGCAGGGGCTGTTGGGACTATTGAATCCGCTGCCCTCGGTGCAGCTACCATGCTGGATGAAGAGGCCGAGCTTAAAGCCCGTAAAAAGATACAATCCGTAGCTGATAAGTTTACTCCCGAAGGTGGTGATAAAGACTCTAAAGCCTATAACGTAGGGTCGGGCCTCGGCTCTATTCTTGGTACAGGTGCAGCTACGTTAGTAGGTGGTGCAGTTGGTGGGGCTAGAGGCGCAGTTGCCGCAGGTACCGCCGCTGGTGTTGGAACGCAAGTCGGTGAAGCGAGTGAACGTGCCCGTGCCGCAGGTGCCACACAAGAACAACGTAACCGCGCAATAACTAACCCGATGATTATCGGTGCGGGTTTACTAGAAACCATCCCCTACCTGAAGGCTGTCGGCAAATTTAGTAAGCCCACTGCTAACAGCTTAAACAAGATGCTTGGCGGCGACAGACAACTCAAAGGTCTACTTGACCGAGCTAGAAGTGCCGCAACCACTGGTGGTATAGAAGCTGTACAAGAACTTGCCCAGAACACCGCGCAAAACTTAGTCGAGCAAGGGTACAACCCAGACAGAGAACTTACTGAAGGTGCCGCTGCATCTGCCGGATATGGCGGAGCTACAGGTGCTATCTTCCAACTATTTATAGACATACTTCCGGGGAGACGAAGAGGTGCTACGCCACAACGTGATGAGACAGGCCCAGAGTCAGAGACGGATGTACAAGATGAAGCTGCCGAAGGAGAATTTAGTGAAGCAGAAATCCTTGCCGCTCAAGGAGAACTGTTCGACGACGAAGTCGCACCCACCCCAGAAACTACAACCCCAGTAGTAGAGGTCGAGAAAGAAAAGAAAGAAGCAGCGCCCGAAGCAGAAGCAGTGCCTAAAGCAGCGCCTAAATTAGAAATACCCGCCGAAGCTACCGCCGAAATTAAAGCTGTGGTAGAAGGAAAGGAACAGGTATCACCTGTAAAAGCCAAAGGAAAACCTAAACGCGCAGACGTCCTAGCGGAAGTAATTAAAGCTAACCCTACCGTTGTCGATGAAAAACCCTTACGCCAGTTGTTTAGGAAAGCATTAACGGGGGCTGGGTTTACAAGAACTTCCCCCAACAAAAAAGAACAGGCAGCCCTACAAGCTAGGGCTAAAGGAGTTACGCAAGATGCAGATGTTACAGCGCAGCCAGAACCTACCACAACTGAAGCAGGAGGAAGTGGAGCTAGCGTTCTCGGTAATACACAAGGTGTGGAATCAGGACGGGAGCAAGTTCAAGACCCCGCCGCAGTTAAGGCACCTACAGCTAGAGGAGTGGAAGTGTCTGATGGAGTCATTGATACGCCTGCTGGTAGAAAAGGAAAGCGCAAGGCTACACTGACACGTCCTCCTGTAACTAAGAACGTTGTCGCCCCGGAGATAACCACAAGAGGTACTACACCTAAACTTGTTAGTGGGCGTATGGGTGCCGCAGGGCGGATGGAAGAAATCCGTAAGACTGGCTACATTGACGAAGTGCCTAACAGTCAGAACCCTGTCACTGATGCTGATAAGGAAGCTGTTAAAAATATAGTTGCTATAGGTAAGGATGCTAAGACCAGAAGAGAAAAAAGTACCGCTGCTAAACCCCCCGCTCGTAAGCTACCTGAAGTAGTGCAGGAATACTTAAAAGATGTTCCTGACCCTATAGACGGGATTATGAACGCTATAAACGACATAGCAATAGAGACTGCAAAACCTAAAAAGGAAGAGCTGGAAGCCCTAGACCCTACCGTTGCGGGGCTACGGGAAAATAGAGATGTGGCTTCGGCTGAAAAAACGTTAGCGTGGGCTAAGAAAAATATGTCCCCAGAAGTCGGTAAGTTTATCGATAAGAAGCTAGCGGAGAAAAAGAAAGAGTTAGAAGAAAAGCCTCCTGTTGATAAAATGTTAGTAGACGCAGACCTCAAGGAACGGAGGAGAAACCGCAAACGTAAGCTAGAGCAGAAAGAAGCCCTAGAAGAAGTGCTTGACCAAGCACAGTTTGAAAAAGCAGAGAAGCAGCTACTCAAACAGCTAAACGAGGGTGTAGACAAAGATAAGCAACGGAAGACCGTTGCTGCGAAAAAAGTCGTAGAGTACATGCGTGTTACTGACGGCTTTAAGAAGTTTGCTACCCTACCTCCTAAGCCTAAGAAAAATAAAGCCCAAAAAGAAGTAGATGAAGTAGTATCAACGCTAGACGAGATAGAAGTCTACGACGAAATGAACTCCTTTAGTGAGGAAGAAATAGGTTTAGACCTGAACATAGACGGCCTTCCTTATATAGGTAAAGACATCGAAGCACTTGGTATAGACTTGAGTCCTGAAATACTTACGCTACTTAGGTCGGGCAAGTTAAAAGAAGCATTGGAAAAAATAACGGCGCTACCTAAAGTGACCCCACGAGTAAGGCAAACTGCCAAAAAGTTAGCCGAGAACATAGGGGACACTAAAGTATTCGTTGCAGATGGCCGCGTTAGGAACAACTTATACAAGGCATTTAAAGCCAGACAAAAAGTAGACGTTGAAAGGTATGGCGAGGGCGCTAAAACTTTAGGGCTGTTTGTAAATACTGACTCATTTGGGGGAATAGACAACACTATTATTCTTGACCCAGAAGGACTTACTGTCCATACGTTACTCCATGAAATGACCCACGCTGCAACATACGAAGCAATTATAAACAAAAAAAGTAGTCCAGCGGTTAGGCAGTTGGAGGCGTTGTATAAAGAAGTTAAGGACAAACTACCTACAGCTTACGGTAGTGAAAGCCTACTTGAGTTTGTAGCCGAGGCATTTAGCAACCCGAGTTTTCAGAGTGACCTGTCTAAGATATACACCAAGAAAGACTTAACGCTTAGTGCGTGGCAACGTTTTGCTAACGCAGTAAAAAGAATACTTGACAGTATTCTTGGGCGATCTACTAGCGCTGTATACAGAGGCAAGTTAAGTGACAGCGAAAACGCTTTAAATACAACTGATGCCCTTATCTTACAGATACTACAACCCTCCAAAAATTCTGGCACTGGAGTAACTCTAGCGCACATGTCTACTAAGGAAGGCGTGCAGACGGTTATGGGTAACCTAGGTAAGGTACAGAAAGCCTTTAAGCCCATGAGTAAGCCAGACGGCGCTAAGTTCGGCGACAAGGCTGTAGATTTTGTTACAGGCTCTCCCCGTAAGTTAGGAGGCGCATTGCTAGAACTTGCCCCTATGCTAGCCATGGTAGATATAGCCACCAGTGCTAACGCTAAGCTAGGTAAGATGGCCAAGGCATTAAACGATGCTTTCTTAAAACAACGTGCGGACATAAGAGAGTCGGACAACGACCTTAACGTAATCAAAGGCGAGTTTGCTAAGTGGGCGGATAAACAAGACGCCGCCACGATAACGCGCTTCAACGATGTAGTGTACAGCTCCACAACTAAGCAGATTGACGTTGCCGAAAAGAAAGCAAGTGACTATAAAGACGATGACCTTATCGAGTTTAACAGGCTAAAGAAAGAGTGGGACGCTCTTGGCCCAGACGGACAGAAAGTTTACAACGATATGCGTCAGGCTTACAGAAACCAATTCGCTAGACTAAAAGAAGCTATCTTTGGTGACATAGATAGAGCTAGTACCGATGCGAAATCGGCGACGCAAGTAAAGAACTTACTGACCAAACGACTATTCGAGAAGACTGAGTTATCGGTTTACTTCCCGTTGTTACGTGAGGGTGAGTATAAGTTAGTGTACCAACTAAAGACTGACAGAGAGAGTGACGAAGACCAGACACAGGTAGAGATGTTTACTACTAGAAGAGCCATGAAACGTAGAATGGTAGAGGTAGAAAACGACCCCGAAGTAGTTAAGAATAAGATATATACCTATGAAACGGGCAAGAAGTCTATTAGTGGCGGGGCTGTGGTGCCTCCTACGGCTTTCGTTAACACCATACTTGTACAGTTAGATGCGGCTGGGGTAGACAAAGAAGTATCCTCGAATATACTTGAGTTGTACATAGATTCACTACCAGAATCAGCTTTCGCTAAGACTATTCGCAAACGTAAGAACATTGAGGGTTACATCCCCGATGCTTTGTACACGTTTAATAGGAAGGCATACGACATAGGCAGACAAATTGCGCGCCTAAGTAACGCCTCTAACCTATCGGCTATACAAGGTGAGATAAACGAGTTCGCTAAGCTAGAAGAATCGACCATGCAGGACGACCCTAAACGCAAGGGTAAAGTAAACGCGTTTAACGACATCGTAAACCAGCTTAACATGCGTGCCAACTACGCTAGAAACCCTAAGACTGAGTACCAAACGCAAGCGCAAGCAGTTAACCGCCTCGCGTTTATGTACACCATAGGGTTTAACGCCTCGTCTGCTATCGTCAACATGTCTCAAATACCGCTGTTTATTATGCCTTACCTTAGCGCGGAGTATGGTATGGGTAACACAGGCAGGGCTATAAAAGACGCAGGTAAACTCATTACTGCGAGTAGTTCGGTACTAACAAAAGAAGGTAAGAAGTTAGGTAAGTCTCTAAAGCGTAGAATCAACCGTAAAGATGACGTTACAGAAGATATAGAGTTTGAAGGTAAAGCTAGCTTAGAGAACTACTTTATTGCTAGGTACGATAAAGCTACTAACTCGCATGTCTACGACCTTCGTGACGACATAGTGTTCCCCAATGCCGAAGTTAAAGCGATGGTGGAATCAATACAACCATTAGTACAGGCTGCGGCAGACGCTAACCAATTAGATCAGTCTGTTATAGGCTCAGAGATTAACGTCGATCAGTCGGGGCAACAACGTGGTATTACGGACAGTGCGACTAGGCTGGGTGCGTGGGGCTTTCATAATGTGGAGAACTATAACCGACAGACTACGTTAGCTACCACCTACTTACTGGCGCTACGTAAGCTAGAGACGGACAAAGGAAGACCTGCTTCGGTAGAGGAAAAGCAAGACCTAGCGGCTAAGTCACTGACTAAAACGCAGGAACTTAATGGAGGCTCAGTAAAAGAAACAGGCGCTAGACTAGCGCAGACTGACCTTGGTAGTGTGGCGTTGATGTATAAGAACTTTGGTATACAGATGTACTACAACATGTTTAAGTCTTTTAAAGTTGCCCTAGACAGGGACAAGAGCTACACCAAAGAAGAACGAAAGATCGCAATGAAGCAGTTGGCTGGTGTACACCTAACGGCGTTGTTATTCGCGGGTGTTCAGGGCATACCGATATACGGCGCAATTAAACTAGTAGCTAACATGTTTATGGATGACGAAGAGGAAGATTGGGATTCGTACGTACGTAGGCACATAGGCGAGGGCTGGTATAAAGGTGCAGTCACTAAGTACTCAGGTGCGGACGTGTCTAAACGTGTTTCTCTTGGGCAGCTATTGTTCCAGACTAACCGCTATAACCCAGATGCTTCGCCAGAAGAAAGTATATTCTTTTACCTTGGTGGCCCTGCATGGAGTACGTTCGCAGGGGTCGGACGTGGCGTTACAGACGTATATCGGGGTAATTTAGAGCGTGGTATTGAGGGTATGGTACCTACGGCATTCCGTAACGGTTGGAGAGGTCTTTCTAGGTACAACCGTGAGGGCGCGTTAACACGTAGAGGCGACGTTATATACGATGACTTTAGCGCGGGAGAGCTTGCCGGGCAGGTACTAGGTTTTGCCCCTCGTGACTACGCGTTTAAGCAAGAACAGAACATGATGAGTAAAGGCATCGAACGTAACATAGCAGAGAAACGTTCTGCACTACTTAAAAAGTATTACATATCCAGCCGTAAGGGTGATTGGGATGGACGTGCAGATGCGATGGAGGATATAACTGCGTTTAATAAGCGGCACGCTCCTAAGTATGGGACTAAAGTGTTTATTAGCGCCGACACCATTGATAAGTCTATGAGACAGCATATGAAGCAGTCGGGCAAAATGCACAATGGGGTAACTTTAAATCCTTCGCTAGAGGTAGGGTTAAGGATGCAGCAGAACGAATGGGACAAAGGTTGGCAGTTGTTCTAAAACTACGCTACACCAGTGGAGGGGGGGCTGATGTAACGTAGAGTACTTTCTAGGAGAATGATTCTGGACTCCAGTGAACGCCAATGAACGCCAGTGAACACCAAAATCAACGCCAATGTATCATAAAGTCCGCCAAATGCGAACCCCTAAAAGGCCGCTTTCTTCGCGGGTTTTGGTGGTAGTAGACCACCCTTTACTATGCGTGTATGTAGCCAGTTGACGCTTAGCTAGTACAGTATTTATACAGGGGATAAACAAGGATGAACCTATTACAAAGGCATCCCAGTTTACCTCCACCTTTACCCCGTCAGGGTTAAGATCGTACGTTCGCAGGATGTAATTCACTAAGCATAACCTCTTCAGGTACACTAGCGTCACAATCGACAACGATACAATCTGCCGGTGGTAGCTGCATCTGCGTACCTTTCGTAATGCGTACCTTTTTCTTCTTAGCGCCTAACTTGTCTTTCAAGTCCTGCACTAACTGCGTGTAGTTTATTTGTTGCTTACCACACCATTCCTTTAAGGGTTTAGGTAATAGGTATGCCCGCTTCAAGTCAGTCTCGTACCTACCAACCAACTTGTTAGCACGTGGCATCATGTCAGGAATAACTAGGGAATCTAATCCATTGTTTTGTTCCCCACCTGATCTGGCAGTACTCTTAATCCAAATCATGCTGTTGAAGTGCTCACTCATGTAATCGTTTAACATTTGTTCTATAGATACAGACATATCTTCCACCGTTGCTTTGTTTACCCGTAGCTGGTTTATTATCCACTTCTCTACCGATGGTAGATCGAAGCTAGTCAGCTTTAAATTATTTGATATATGCAACCCTGCTAGAGTCATAGCGGCATGTACCGACCAGAATCGGTTTTCCGCTGTTAGTCCTGCTAGCCTATCTACACGAGCCTGCATATCCGCGCATATCTGCTTAACTTCTTCTACGTTGTTCATTACGTACTGTACAAACGGTACGCCCGCCCACCCGTAGTGTTCCGTTAATGACTTACTAAATACATCCGTTTCTTCCTTGGTACTAAAGTGTACTTTCTTGACGTGGCATTCGAGCACCCTCTGTGCCTCAGCTTTCGGCATATTCTTTATCATACTGATACGCTCGATAAGGCTAGTGTTCCCCGTAGTAACCGCGAGTAACTGCCAAGCCTCACCTCTGTGGCGTTCTTGGTTAGCCCCGCTAGTCATACGCCCACGCTGCCTGCCCGATGTTAATTGGTATGCTAGGTCTGACAACTCCGTACCGTGTGAGTTAGTTAACTCATCCATGTACAAGGGTAAGTTATGGTACATCTCTCCCCTGTTCATTTTGGTGGCGTAAGTGTCCCGCTCTTGGATTAGCAACTCTTCTGGGTTCCCCCATATAGATGCCCCCGCAATCATAGCGGTTGTCTTACCTAGCCCAGACTCTTTACTGTGTATGTGCATGGCGGCGCAATGCAGCGACGAGAATGGCATGAGTACGGAGCCAAACCCTGTACCTAGTATGTATTGGTGTAACTCCATACCATCACGGTTATAAAAGTTAACCGTATCTATCCAACCCTGTAGGTCGCCTTTAGGCTCGAACGCTGGGAACAAACCTGCGGTCTGCGATGATGGTGGGTTAAACTTCACCTTGTCGGCGTGTATCTCTTGGTTACCCAAGATAAACTTATCCATCTTCTTATTCGTCCAACCAAACTGCCGGTGCGCTTCATCGGCTGCGCTTATGTTCTGTAGTTCATTTATCCACGTTGTTGTGTATTGCATGAGTTCCTCCACCTTAGTTACTGCGACTCCTCGCATAGACATTTGCTTTCTAAACTCTTCTCTTGACGTCACCGAAGTGAGCGGCACGGTAAATTCTGATACCCCATCCATAGGTAGGTGTAAGCGCATTACAATGGCCTCGCCTAACTCTACATCCTTTAACCTACGAACAACGTACAGGTCGTTGTGGTATATGGTCTTCTCATCTACGTCACCGTCAGCATTTTTAAGACGCATGTAGACGCCACCGTTCGCCCCACGGAAGTAAGGCTTTGGGTATGTCGGTATAACGTATTCCAGTACAGGTGCGTTGGGTAATTCTGTAGCTGGTGCGTACACCACCTCTTCTTCTGTGGCTTCTTTAAACTTCTTACCTAGTACCACTGGTGATTTTATCTTGCCCCAGTTGGGACAGTCAGGGCATACGCCCGCGTTGTTCTCGTCGAACGTAGTACAAGTGTACGGCCCTTTGATAAGGTCGAACTTGGCTTGCGTGAGGTCTGGACTATACCCCTCGTGCCCTTTAGATATTTTGTGCGCTGCTATCTCGCCATCGTTGCAGAACTTAGCGATAGACAAGCCCGCTCGCCACATAGGTTCGCTAGTGCTGTCTTGGTCGGTAGCGATGATCTTTAGCTGCTCACAACCCCGACCCGATTTTGTTTTCATCATGATGTCTTTAAAGCTATTCTCGTTGTTACGTCTCATAGCCTCAGTGAACAAACTGATTGCCCCATCGTCTTCGGTAGGCACTACAATGCTCGCCATACCGATTACTTTGGCGAAGTCTTCTACTGATACAGGATCGCTATCGCACAACACGTTGACCTGTACCTTGGAATCGCCTTTCCAATTGTGCATGGATGGTATGCGTAAAACTCTAGCTGCGTCAGATGTTACCGCTGAATCAGCGCGTAGCCCCATACTTGATACCAGTCCCTTGAACTTAGCAGCGACTACTTGCCACTTACGTACAGGCACAGGCTCAGACAATGGCCAGTACACATGTAAGCCGTAACCAGAGTCCACTATAATAGGTTTTGGTAGAGAAACTTCTTTACAGAAAGTCTTTAACGCGGCCATAGCTTCTGGCCTAGTAGCGTACTTCTTAACGTCATCCCCTATGTCCAGATCAAGAAAGAACGCTTGCACATTCTCTACTAGGTCTGCACTGCGTGAGCCTTTACCGGCAAACGATCCTAGCGCGTAGAACGTATCCCACCCATCAGCATCGTAGTCGGTAGCGCTGGCTACCAAGGATTCTTTATCTTTGAAGAATATCTGTTTGCGGTCTTCCCACTGTTTGCCACCATTGCGTAAAGCCAATAGACAGTAGAAGTTCCCCTCCGCTAATACCTTTTCTAAAAATTCACTCGCATTCATATAACCCCCCAACTGAAAAAATACTACAAGGCGCTAGTGTAAGCCGCCCTGTAGCCAAGTTAACAAACGGTTAAAGGTTATTCGTCGTCCCAATCATCAATGATAGAACTAAGGTCTTCGTCTTTGGCCTTTGGGGTTGGAGCAGCTTTCTTCTTAACTACTTTCTTTGGCGTAGGTTCTGGCTCAGTAGGCGCAGGTTCGTCTTCGCCAAACACGTCAGCGGTTGTTTCTTCCATAGACTCTTGGCTAACTGCCGCTGCTACGGGAGCGAACGGGTTGTCGTCACCACCCATAGTGAAGCCCTCAACTGCACCGAATGGGTTAGACTTCTGCATCTCTACATACTTGATAACCTGTACAGCTTTCAAGCGTAGTGATACGCCGTGGTCACGCATGTTATACGGTACGAATATAACTGCTACGTTAACCGTACTGCCTGTAGTCAACCTAAAGTCTGCTGGTAACTCAGTACCTTTAGCGTCACATTGCATAGGCTTGTTAGTCAGCTCTGCGCCGTACGCGCCTTTCAGTTTAGCTTTACCTACGTAGGAACCGTCTTCGTCTTTAGTAAATGGCATCTCTAACTTGTCAGGCCACTTGGCTTCTTTCTTTTCTTGGTACGCTTTAGACATTTCAAGGAACAACGCCTTGGCTTGGTCTTTGTTCATACGGAATGACATCTCGTATGACGCGCCATCTTCGTTCGGGTCACAAGATACCGAACGGTTCTCGGCGTTGTCAAAACGATACGTCTGGTTGATACGTGGGTATAGTGCTTCTACATTGTTTACTAAGTACATGCTCATTCTCCTAAGAATGGTTTGGGTTATGTTCGTACCCATCGGTAATTCCAAAGGGTGACGATCCTACGCTCTGCTCGATAACGAGCAAAGTTATTGCTTCTTTAGTGTCAGGGTGATTCTTAGTCTGACTTACTACATCTACCTCTTGCTTGTCCAAGGAACGGACTGGCTTGAAGTAAAGTTTTGGTACGGCGCTGTACTCATCGAAGTACATTTTGGTAACGATAGACGCTGCTTGCGTATTATTTTGTGATAACAAACGAACGTATTCTTGCATTGGCATGTTGCCCTTTACAGTTTTACCAAAAATAGAAGTGGCTGGCAACTGAATTTGATAAACTTCATCTAACTTTTCAGCCGGTGCTACTGCTAATCGTTGAGAAAACCTACAAGCCCTACCATTACTTCCAGATGAACCGCGTACATTTTGCTTACAGTCCATACACCGACGACTCTGTACCTGTTCTTCTGGCACGTCCGCGTCAGGGGTTTGTGTTGTAGACGACCAACACGTTGGTGCTACAGTTTTACTAGGATCGAAATCTGCGGCGTAGTATGAACGTGATACGGGTGCCGCGTCTAGTAAAACAACATCCATACTGTTGTCATAAGCAAACGGTTGCCCCATGAAGTTCCCACCCCGCAAGCTGATTCGGCGCATCTAAGCGTCCTCATCCACGCTAAGCCCTAAGTCCACAAGCGTGTTACCTTTCCAGTCATCGGTAGAGGTTCGGCTTAGCATAGCCGCTTCAACTAAAGGTATCTTAAACCTATAGGTATGACCTACACTTACATAGGTGTGCTCAGGTATGTGGCCATTGCGTAGCCACGCTCGAACAGTAGACACAGACACCCTAAAGTGTTTGGCTAACTCTTCTATTGTTGCTAGTTGTTCCATTACTTCTTCCTCACTGATAATGTGTATTCTGAATCTACGTTAAGCCCCATAGGAACTGCATCGGGATTCTCTTCTAAGTACTGGCGCATGTTAGTTTGGTTAACACGTTTGTCTAACAGCTCCGGCACTCCCTCTTCTAATATAAACTTGTGCATGGACTCCCAATCACTAGTCCAGTACCGTGTCTTAGTGCTACGGTAGAACAAGCCCTCGGCGGTACGTACACTTTCAACACCTTGCTCATCACAATATTTAAGTAGTGCGGCTTTCACTGCGTCTAGCTTCTCAGACAATGCTTTGTCTTCTTCTTTGAAGTTGGCCGACAACTCTGACCGCTTGCTACGTATCTTCTGATACACCCGTACCATCTTGGCCACGTCTAATGGTTCTGACATAACTACCTCCTAGTTAGTGGACGAGTAATATAATGGCATGTAATGCCCTAGTCAAGTAGTTCGTTGTAAAGATCGATCATTTTTGTGTGTACGTCTATTCTATTATCTAATAATGAGTACACACGTTTTTCTACGGCAGAACCTTGTAACTGGACGACGGTACATTTGTGGTCTTGTCCTGCT
>TARA_R110002073_G_C9498079_1_pt1 | contig 16872 bp, 11 predicted proteins | sample TARA_R110002073 | Tara Oceans TARA_R110002073 (sample SAMEA4397174) | marine metagenome | biome: Polar Biome; feature: [DCM] deep chlorophyll maximum layer (ENVO:01000326); material: water (ENVO:00002006), including particulate matter (ENVO:01000060) such as... | depth 40 m
GATTCATTACGGTCGCTCTCCCCAAACTTCGTTTCGGGAGAGGTGCGAGATGTGAGATAACGCTAGCGAGCGGTATCAGAAACTGCGCGACCGCTTTACCTAAGGCATTCAGTCCTGGAAGGGATGCCACGGTTGTTGGCCATCTTTGGGCTGTAGAAATTTCGCGTCGACTTCTTTGTACCAGCGATGCAGGCGGTTTCTCATCGCCGCCACACGTTCGGCGTTTTGCTCGGCAACGTCGTTGAGTTCGCCGATGTCTTCTTGCAGGTTGTAGAGGTGCACGCGGCCGTCTTCGTATCGCTCAATTAGTTTCCAATCGCCTTCGCGAATGGCGCCGCCGGGGAAGCCGCCTTGGTTGCTGTAGTGAGGGTAGTGCCAGTACAGCGATTCGCGATCGAGGGTTGGTTCGCCGCGAAGCAATGGTTTCAGAGACACACCGTCAACGATCTTTTCCGTCGGGGGCGATTGGCCGCAAAGATCCAGAATCGTTGGGTAGAAATCGATGCTGCAAACGGGTTCGCCGCTGGTCGTTCCGGGCTTTGTGATTCCCGGAGCACGAATCATGAACGCCTCGCGGATTCCGCCTTCGTAGACCCAGCCCTTGCCACCTCGCAGCGGCAGGTTCGATGTTGGCCAGCCTTCGGAGGTGCTCAGGCCACCGTTGTCGGAGGTCAAGATCACGATGGTTTCTTCGGTGAGTCCAAGGTCATCGATTTGTTTGAGGACACGCCCGACGGCCTGGTCCATTGCCTCGACCATCGCCGCGTAGGTGGCATGATTTTGCAGGTGGCGCACCGGTCGTCCTTCCCACTCAGCCTTTCCCCAAAGTTTTTCCTCTTCGCCAAATGCCTCTTTTTTGGTGAGGCCGAGTCGTTCCGCTTTGGCTTTGTATTTCTTGACCAATGCAGGCGGTGCCATCAGCGGCGTGTGGACACTGTAGAACGACAGGTAAGTGAGGAAGGGTTCGTCTTTGTGTTGCTTGATGAACTTCGATGCTTCTTTGGCAAGTCGATCGGGTAGGTGTTCACCGACTGTGTTGTCTTCCAGCCGAGGGTTCTCAAACGGAGAGAAGTACCTTTTGCCGCTGTAGGGGCCACCCGCGTTGTGTCCGCCTTGGTTGACATCAAAACCTTGGTGTTCGGGCCAGTACTCTTCTGATGGTCCGAGGTGCCATTTGCCGGCGAAGAAAGTGGCGTAGCCAGATGACTTGAGTGATTCGGCAAGCGTGGTTTCTTCCAGTGGCATCCGGTTGTTTAGCGGCGCGGGCCGGAACTTGCCTGGGCGGGTGCCGGTGAAGAAATTGGTCGCGTCGACACGAGTCGGATACTTGCCGGTCAGGATGCTGTATCGGGTCGGGCTGCAGACCGGGTTGGCGGCGTAGCCGTCCGTGAATCGCATGCCCGATTTCGACAATTGGTCGATGTTGGGTGTCTCGTAAAACGTGTCCGGGTTGTTCGCACCAATGTCCATGTAGCCAAGGTCATCGACTAAGAAGAACACCACGTTTGGCGGCGACTTTTCATCTCCACTAGCTAGCGTGGATGTTGCGACTGCAAGGAGCGGCAACAGTGCCATGGAAAGGAATGTGCGGATCAGCATATCACAGAGTTCCGGTTGTATCTGGCAAGAGGCGGGCGATGTGAATTTTAGTCGCTATGGGAGTGACCGTGCTGGTCATCCAATGAATCCAAGGCGATGTCGACCATGCGGCGAGAGTATCCCGTCAGTTTGGCGTGGCCGGGACACCATCCTTCTAAGAAACGAACAAAGTCCGCCCAAGCGACCGGGTACAGTTTACGCCAGGAAATTTCCAGTGACGTGAATTCGACTTGTTCGATGCCGCGAGTTGACGTTGCGTCGCGCAACGCTTCGAAGTAGGTCGCGAGATAGCGAGACTCATTGCGTTGGCATTCCGATTCACTGACGCAGCTGCTCAGGAAGTAAGCGACGTCCTTCATGCCGCAGCCTCGGCCAACGTATTGGAAATCCACCATCGCGGGTGGCCGGTGTGGCTTGGTGGCGAAGCACATGTTGGCGACTTTGGCATCGCCGTGAACCAGCGTTTGAAATTCGCTTTGGTTCAGTCGGTTGTCCAATTCGATCGCCGCATCTTTGAGTTCACCCTTGGGCATCACATCGAATTCATCGGGGCGAGTCGACAAGTGCCAGTAGGTACCGATGGGCCAAAGGTCTTTCCATTGATCGGATTGTTCGGCCGTGTGCAGAAAGCTTGCGTGGAAATTCGCGAGCCATCGAAGGCCTTGGTCGACCCTGGTCGCATCGAGACCGTGGTGTCGGATCGGATATCCCGCTTGATCAAGGTCTTCGAGAACCATGATCTGCCCCGACGGTAAATCTGCTTGTGCGAGACACTCGGCGACTCGGCAGGATTCATCGCATCGGCTGGCGTGATGAGAATAGAAGGCCGATTCCACTTCGTAGGATCGAAGTTTGCGATTGTGAGATTGGGATGTGTTCCATCCGCGAGGGTGACCGCCGCCCTGCTCTTCCAAAGCGGGCGGCGAGATTTGCTTGACGATGACGCTGGTGAATTCGCTCGCGTCCGTGGTCGACGCCGGATTCAGCCAATTGGATTGCTTCAGTTGGACTCGCAGGATTTGTCCGTAACCACTCCAGAGTGTTTGGACGTGGCGGACCTCTTCGATCGAAGTGGATCCGGAGATGTCTTGTAGCCAATCGGCCGATTCGGGCGTCAGTGTCAAAGTTGATCCAGAATGGTGGTCGCTGCCGTGCGACCTCGGTGAGTTCGACTGATGTTCACAAAGTCAATCTTGCCATCTTTGCCGATCACGATGGTGGTTGGGTAGGCGGTTTCGTGAGGAGCATCCCAGCGAAGACCATATGCGCTGACAAGCTTGTAGTCTGGATCCAACAACATCGTGATCGGGGTAGGCAGTTTAGTGTCCTTGAGGAAGTCCTTGGACCTCGCCTTCAGTTCTGCCGCGGGACCCGGGTAGACCAACAGGACCTCTGCGTTGCGTGCATGGAAGTAATGGGCATGCCTGACCAAGTCAGCGACTTGGCCAGCACACGCGGGGCACTGGCGGCCGGGAAAGCCTCGCAGGATTGCGATGACCACCGGGCCATCGCCGGTGATTTCGCTGAGGCGAACGGTGTCGGAGCGTTTTCCTGCAGCCACCTCCAATTCGAAGTCCTGGGCCATGTGGCCGACCTCAGGTTCGGATTGAACGATTTTGAGTGTCGATTCGGCGGCGGTTGCGGTGCTAATACAGAAAACGTTGCTTATCGCAGCAACAGCCAGCGTCATCGCCAGCCAATTGGGCTTGGAAGTCATTGTGTCGTCTCATTTTGGGGCAGAAAGATCAACGCACTTGTGCACACATGATTAGCGTGTTCAAAATGAGCATCGGTTCTCCGCAGTGCACCTCTTGAGGGCCAATCGTCAATCCTGAGCGGGGTCGCTAGATTGGTCGCATGAAATCCGCGACACCCGACGATCTTCCCCGAACCGGAGTGAAGCCTGATCTTTCCCGGTCAGCGTCTCAATGCTTTGAATCCTTGTGGAGCCGGGCGATTGAGTTGCGTTCTGTGCCGCTGACGATCGCTGGAGCACGTGTTTTGGACGCCGGTGTGACGTGCAGTGGATCTTTGGAAGCGGGGCTTGGGCTAGCCAGGCTTTGTTTGGGTGATTTGGCGAATGTCCGGTATATGCCGGCGACTGCCGACGATTTGGTTGGCTTGTCCGTGGCGATCCAAACGGATTATCCGGTGCTGTCCTGCCTGGGTGGTCAATACGCTGGTTGGCCGGTTTCGGTCGACGACTATTTCGCGATGGCGAGTGGGCCGATGCGGTGCTTGCGTGGTAAAGAAGCCATGCTCGAAGAACTGCAGCTTTCGCGTCCGGCAAACGAAGATGAATTCGCGGTTGGAGTTTTGGAGTCCGACAAATTGCCCGGCGATGACGTCATAGAAGCGATCGCGGACGAGTGTGGTGTCGACCCCAGTCGTCTGTGTTTGGCGGTTGCTCCGAGCACGAGCATTGCCGGCAGCGCCCAGGTGGTGTCGCGAAGCGTTGAAACCGCCCTGCACAAGTTGCACGCGTTGGAGTTCGACGTGACCAGCGTGGTGTCCGCTCATGGCGACGCACCACTGCCTCCCCCCGCGAAGAAAGGCGATACGATCGGCGGCATCGGGCGAACCAACGACGCGATGCTCTACGGTGCTCGGGTAACGCTTTGGGTCGACGCGGAGGACGACGCGATCGAAAGCGTTGCGGCAAAGGTACCGAGTGAATCCTCCGAGGATCACGGGCGACCCTTCGCGGAAATCTTCAAAGAGTACAAATACGACTTCTATCGAGTCGACCCAATGCTGTTCAGTCCCGCAGTGGTAACGATCCACTCGTTGCAATCGGGAAGAACGTGGCGTCATGGTCAAATCAGCCTCGACGTCATGCGAAAATCGTTCGGGCTATGAGTCGCGAAAGTGTGTTGGTGCTGGGCGGGCGAGATGCGTTGGTTGGGGCATCTCGTTCGCAACCGATTGGCCGAGCCGCGACGTTGGGATGGCATTTGTCCGAGCTGCAAGCCGCGGCTTCGCGACGCTCGGTCCGGCTTCACTTCGCCGACTACGAATCGTTGCGAAGTCAAATCGGTTGCGAAGCAGATTTGGAATCGCTGCATTCGGATTCGCTGCATTCGGATTCGCTGCATTCGACAGTGTGGTGCCAACGGCATGATGGATCAGATTCGAGTGAGCGATCTTTGGATGACTTCGGTGCCATTCTGACTCGCACCATGCCGGCTGGATCATTGGAACAGATCACGTTTCGGTTGGCGGTGTTGCATGATTTCGTCCGACGGCAGAGCCGCTTGAAAAGGACTGCGATCGTCAATCCTCCCGCCGCGTTGGAGCTCGCCATCGACAAGTTCGCAACCTTGGCTCGCGTGAAGTCGCTCGGCATTTCGACACCCGCAACGCAGGTCGTGCAATCCCGAGCTGCGGCGATGCAGGCTTTTGAAGAGTTGGGCGGCGACGTAGTGGTCAAACCAATCTTTGGCGGCGAAGGCCGCGGTGTCATGCGAGTGTGCGACACGGAACTTGCCTGGACCACCTTCTCGACTCTCACGCAAATGAACGCGGTTTGTTACGTTCAGCAATTCGTGCCGCCCGGCGGGGTCGACTTGCGAGTTCTCATCGTTGGCGAGAACGCTCACGCGATCCGTCGTCGAAGCACTTCCGACTTCCGCACCAATGTTCGAGGCGGCGGCCAAAGCGAGCTGGTTCCAATGCAGGGATGTTGGGAACACTCGGCCCGAATTGTTTGTAAGGACTTTGGATTGAAGCTCGCCGCGGTCGATTGGTTGGAGACGGAATCGGGTGAATTGCAATTGATTGAGGTCAACGGAATTCCCGGATGGAAGGGAGCCCAGCGAGTCGTGCAAGAATCGATCGCGGATCAAATTCTCGAAGTTTTGGTAAGTGAAAATGAGTGATGGTCCATGCGGTCGAGAGTCGTCTCAGGTCCTCGTCGAAACCGCGGGCTCATCCGGTAATGTGGCTTCGCGACTGACCGCGATCGCGAAAATATTGCCGGGTGCGATCGCCATCGCGGAACCCTCTGGACCCGCCAAGCGGGATGGATCAGATCGCGACTACGCGTTGACAACGTTCAAGACGTTGGACGAACGCAGCACTCAAACCGCTCGAGGGTTGTTGGCCTCGGGAATCGAACCCGGCATGCGTGTGGTCAGCTTGGTTCCCTTTGGAGCCCAGTTCATCGAGCTCGTTTTCGCGATGATGAAGGCCGGCGTGGTGGTCGTGCTGATTGATCCCGGGATGGACCGAAAACACCTGATTGGATGTTTGCAGGAAGTGAACCCGGATGGCTTTTTGGGGATCCCAAAAGCACAGGCAATCCGAACGGTCCTGCGAAGCAAATTTCCCAATGCGAAACGCAACATCACGGTGGGGCGGCGTTGGTTCTGGGGTGGCAAAACGCTCAAGCAGATTTTGGAGCTGGGAAATCAAAATCCCTCGCTGTCGCTTCCCGATGTTCAGACGCTCGACGATGCGGCGGTGATCTTCACAACAGGCAGTACCGGGCCGCCCAAAGGCGTCGCCTACACGCATCAAACCTTTCACGCCCAGATCGATCGAATTCGCAGTCGCTACGAAATCCGGCAGGGCTCACGCGATTTGGCGTGTTTTCCCTTGTTTGGTTTGTTCGATGCGGTGATGGGAGTGACGACGGTCATTCCTGACATGGATCCCACACGACCCGCCGATGTGGATCCGCAGAAGTTGATTCAGGCGGCGCGACAATGGGAAGTCGATCAATCGTTCGGCTCACCTGCACTTTGGAAAACGGTCACACGTTGGTGCGAAGCGAACGCGGTCGGACGACCATTCCCAACTTTGAAACGCGTTCTGTCGGCAGGGGCACCCGTTCCATCGGCGACGCTGCAATCGCTTCGACGATTTGTTCACGAAGACGCCAAAATCGAGACACCGTACGGAGCGACCGAGGCGCTACCAATCGCTTCCATCGAATCGCGAGCTGTCATCTCGGAAACCGGTCCAGCAGCATCGAAAGGCAAAGGTGTTTGTGTTGGTTCTCGGTTTGATGGTGTGCAGTGGAAAGTGATCGAAATCAATGATGGTCCAATCGCAAACATCGATGAAACCAAAGAGTTGCCACGAGGCAAGATCGGTGAGTTGATCGTGAGTGGGCCGATGGTGACTCGGCGATATGTCACACGCGCGGACCAGAACGCTCTGCACAAAGTGCATGATGAGTCAGGCGATACCGCCGAACAGTTTTGGCATCGGATGGGTGATGTTGGCTACCTCGACGATCAAGATCGTTTTTGGTTTTGCGGTCGAAAGGCACATCGGATCGTATCGGCCAAGCGTACGTTCTTCACGATTCCATGCGAGTCGGTTTTCAACGTGGATGAACAAGTCGACAAATGCGCGTTGGTCGGAGTTGGGAAGCCGGGTGAGCAGACGCCGGTGTTGGTCGTTCAGCCCATCGACCTGACGATTGGTGGCGATACCAATCGAGCGAAGGAATTGGAGGCAAGGCTTCGCGATCGAGCAGCTCGTAATCCGCTGACGCAACGGATCGATCGTTTTGTCATTCGTGATCAACCGCTACCGGTCGACATCCGGCACAACAGCAAGATTTTCCGCGAAAAGTTGGCTGCGGAATTGAATGGCGACATCCAGTGAATGGAGGCTGGATGTTTCGAAGGATCGTTAGCTTTCCGTCGGTCGAATCGCACGCAATAGACCAGCAGCTTTGGTCCATGTTTCTTCGAGTTCGCTTTGCGGTTCGCTGCGAGCGGTGACGCCTCCGCCGACGGGAAAGTGCCAGTGGCCGTCTCGCTGGGTGACGGTTCGAATCAAGATGTTGAAATCCGCGTTGCCGGAAACGCTGATGTACCCGATCGATCCGCAATAAGCTCCGCGTGGTTGCCCTTCGAGTCGGGCGATGGTTTTCATCGCTTCAATTTTTGGGGCACCAGTGATGCTTCCACCGGGGAAACAAGCTGCCAACAGCTCGCTGATTGTGACGTCGTCACGCAAGTTGCCTTCGACGGTCGACACCAGGTGTTGAACACTTTGGTAGCGTTCAATTTCGCAGAGCCCGGAGACGCGAACGCTATCGTCTTTGCAGGCGATGGAAAGATCGTTTCGCATCAGATCCACGATCATGATGTTCTCGGCTCGGTCCTTGGCACTACCGCCGAGAACCTGAGCCAAACGTTCGTCTTCGATCTCATCTCCGGTGCGCGGCACGGTTCCTTTGATTGGGCGAGTGACAACGTGGCGATCACGCACCTGCAGAAAACCTTCCGGTGAGGAGCTGAGGATTTGCTCGTTGCCGACATCGAAGAAGACTGAATAAGGTGCCGGGTTGGATCGGCGCAAACGACCGTAGAGTTCATCGGCGTCGCAAGTCGCGGGATGAGAAAGCGTCTGAGCAAGATTGACTTGGAATGAGTCACCCGCGCGGATTCGGTCGATGATCTCGGCGACCGCCTCGACATAGCGTTGCGAGTCGAAGTTGCTTCGGACACCAGGCTCTTTGGTCGGATGCCCTGTTGATTCTGAGTTTTGGTTCGGTGGCGGTGAGCTGGCAACAGGATGTTCGGTCTTTGAATTCAAGCGTTCCAGCACTTCTTCACCACGGCGACGAGCTCTTTCAGGATCTACCTTTAGCGAGCCATCAAGGCCGTTGCTGATCAGGGTTGCTTCGCCGGAGGAATGGTCCACCGCGATGGTCCAGTCGTAGATTCCGATCGCCATTCCAAGTTGAGGTCGACCGCCTAAGAAGCTCTCAGGCATTCGGGTCGTTGGTTCCAACCACCAAGCCGCTTCGTACGGAATCAGTCCCGCCAGCCCGCCGCAAAAGGGAGGCAGTTCGGCAGAGTGGCCGAAGTCCGCGATTCGAGAACACCAATTGTGGAGTTTGGGCCACGGATCGGGATCTGTGAGGGAGGCATGGAGCCAGCCGACCGGGTCCGCTGCCAGGAACGAGTATCGTCCTCGGTCGTGTTCGTGGTCGGACGCTGAATCGAACCAGAGCCGATGTTTCGTTCCCGCCAGCCTTCCGAACAGGTCTTCCAGGTCACTGACCCGGCCGAGCGAATGCGTCCACAGAGCGATCTTTTGTTTGTTGATAGCGGAGTGGGCTTTCTTGGCAGTCTGCTGCATCGCGATCAATTCGGATCGAAAATTTGCCCGAGTGATATCGGGCCATTGGTGCAAAAAAAATGCCTCGGCGAGGGTTGGCTCGCCGAGGCACACTGATTGTCATTCGCGAAGCGAACTACGATTCATCGGACTTCGATTGATCGTCGCTGCCGGCGGCAGGTACGGTTTCCTCTTCGGAATCGCTGTCTGCCCAGCCGCGGCTTTCGCCTTCGAAGTTCAGACGCGTGATCTTGCCACTGTCGTCTTTGTGAACGTCGATGATGATCGTGTCCTTGCCTTCGAAAGCACCACGCAGCAATTCTTCGCCGAGTGGGTCTTCAATGCGTTGCTCGATCGCACGACGAAGTGGACGAGCCCCGTAATCGAGGTTGCTGCCTTTCTTGATCAAGAACTCCTTCGCTTCGTCGCTCAAGTCGATGGCCAAGCCACGGTCGAGCAAACGTTCGCGAACCTTCGACAGTTCGAAGTCGATCACGCCCTTCAGGTCGGTCGTAGTCAAGTGACGGAAGATGATCGTGTCGTCCAAACGGTTCAAGAACTCAGGTCGGAAGACGCGTTCGATTTGGTCCATCACGCGAGACTTCATCGAGTCGTAGCTCGCATCGCCATCGGGTTTTTGGAAACCGAATGCCGATTCGTTCTTGATCGCTTCCGCACCTGCGTTGGTGGTCATGATCAAGATCGTGTTTCGGAAGTCGACGTTTCGTCCGAACGAGTCCGTCAGGCGACCTTCTTCCATGACTTGCAACAACATGTTGAAGACATCGGGGTGAGCCTTTTCGATTTCGTCGAACAGTACGACCGCGTACGGACGCCGGCGAATCTTCTCGGTGAGCTGACCACCTTCTTCGTAACCCACGAATCCGGGAGGGGCACCGATCAGACGGCTGACGTTGTGTTTCTCCATGTACTCGGACATGTCGATGTGCACCAACGCATCCGCGTCACCGAACATGTATTCAGCGAGAGCCTTGGCGAGCAACGTTTTACCGACACCGGTTGGACCAGCGAAGATGAACGATCCGGTTGGACGCTTGGGGTCTTTCAATCCCGAGCGACTTCGACGCACTGCCTTGGCAACTGCCGTGACAGCTTGGCTTTGGCTGACGACGCGTTTGTGCAGTTCTTCTTCCATCTTCAGCAGACGCAGGGAGTCTTCCGTTGACAGTCGAGTCAATGGAATGCCCGTCATCTTGCTGACGACTTCTGCGATGATTTCTTCGTCGACGACGCCATCGGTTTGCTGACTCTTTTCACGCCACTCTTGGGTGATCTGCTCTTTCTTCTTGCGAAGCTTTTCAGCTTGATCACGCAGGTTGGCGGCTTTTTCGAAGTCTTGGTTGGCAACCGCGTCTTCTTTGTCTTTGTTCAGCGTTTCGACTTGTTCGTCGATCTCTTTCAAGTCTGGTGGACGAGTCATGGTGCGAAGACGCACGCGAGCACCCGCTTCATCGATCACGTCGATGGCCTTGTCAGGCAAGCAACGAGCGGTGATGTAGCGTTCGCTCATTTCGACGGCCGCTACAACGGCGTCGTCGGTGAATTGAACGCGGTGGTGCTCTTCGTAACGTTCACGCAATCCTTTGAGGATCTCGATGGTTTCCGTCTTGCCGGTAGGCTCGACCATGATCTCTTGGAAACGACGAGCCAGCGCGTTGTCCTTTTCGATGTACTTGCGGTACTCGTCGAGGGTTGTCGCACCGATGCACTGGATTTCGCCCCGAGCCAAGGCTGGCTTCAGAACGTTGGCAGCGTCGATCGCGCCTTCCGCACCACCGGCACCGACCAGCGTGTGAAGTTCGTCGATGAAGAGAATCGTGTTCTTGACGCGACGCACTTCGGTCATGACCGCTTTGATGCGTTCTTCGAATTGACCGCGGTACTTGGTACCGGCGACCATCATCGCTAAGTCGAGAACGACGATGCGTTTCTCGGCCAAGATTTCAGGCACTTCGCCGCCAACAACACGTTGTGCAAAGCCTTCGATGATGGCGGTTTTACCGACACCGGCTTCGCCCAACAGGACGGGGTTGTTCTTGGTACGACGGCAAAGGATTTGGATGGCGCGTTCGATTTCTCGTTCGCGGCCGATGACTGGATCCAGTTCGCCTTTCTTTGCCAGTTCGGTCAGGTCGCGACCAAAGCTGTCCAGGGCAGGAGTCTTGCTCTTGCCGCTCTTGCTGCTTCCGCTTCCGCCGCTGCTGCCTTCGCCATCGCCACCACGGCCACCGCGTTCGCCAACTTCAGCGCCTTCGAGCCCGTGTCCGAGCAAGTTCAGGACTTCTTCGCGGACGTCTTCCAGCTTCAGACCCAAGTTCATCAGAACCTGAGCGGCGACGCCTTCTTGCTCACGCAGCAAACCCAGCAAAATGTGCTCGGTGCCGACGTAGCTGTGATTGAGATTGCGAGCTTCTTCCATCGAGTATTCGATGACTTTCTTCGCACGTGGTGTCTGTGGCAATTTGCCAACGGTCACCATTTCAGGCCCGCTTTGCACCAATTTCTCGACCTCGAGGCGAATTTTTCGCAGATCGACCTCGAGATTTTTCAATACGTTGGCAGCAACGCCGCTGCCCTCTTTCACCAAACCCAACAAAATGTGTTCAGTGCCGATGTATTCGTGATTGAATCGTTGAGCCTCTTGGTTAGCCAATTGCATGACTTTCCTGGCTCGGTCAGTAAACCGTTCGTACATATTCTCCGTCCCTTAGACCAGACCGACTGTCAAACTGGCGAATCTTTCGATCCGATGTTTCCCTACGCAAACCGTACGCCACAAGTCACCCACAAGACGAGGGAAGTCACGTTCCGTCGTCTCAAAAACCAATCAATTGCAGGGAAAATCGATTCGCAAATGCAATTCGCGAAAACGAGCTTCGACGCACAACCGGCCGGTTCCCCATACCGTGCTCACTTCATCCTACCGTTTTGTCCCAACAACGGGGATAGGACTTCGTTGGTCATCTTGTACGTTGGAACCGCTTTGATGGTTTCCATTTCGGCTTTGTCGACCTCAGTGCTCGAACTGTGCTGTTGTCGATGACGGATCGTACGATTTGAATCGGTCGTGCCGGCACCCAATATTCTCTGGAGAATGCACCTGTGACGAGTTTGCTACCGATTGTGAATGAAGGTCTACCCACCGGATTGGTGCCGACATTCGCATCTCGGGTCGCAGGTGGGGCTCTCTGGCGCAACCAATTGAACCAGTTGCAGATCAACCTCGGCAAACTTTGCAATCAAACGTGCACCCACTGTCACGTGGACGCTGGTCCGACCAAGAAACGCGAAAACATGGACGACCGCACGGCGGATCGTTTGCTGGAGTTGGTGGCGGAGTGCTCGTCGATCACCACGATTGATTTGACCGGCGGCGCACCGGAGATGAACCCGAATTTTCGACGGTTGGCCACCGCGTTTCGAGAGGCGGGTTTGCGAGTCATCGACCGGTGCAATCTGACCATTCTCAGCGAGCCGGGTTTTGACTGGGTGGCTGATTTTTTGGCCGAGCACGAAATCGATGTCGTGGCGTCACTGCCTTGTTACTTGGAAGACAATGTTGACGGGCAACGCGGTGGCGGCGTGTTTGGACGCAGCATCGATGGGCTGTTGAAACTGAATGAACTCGGGTATCGCCGCGGCAGCGACACGCACCGGCTGGATTTGGTCTACAACCCCACCGGACCGTCGCTTCCGCCGGATCAAGCCAAATTAGAAGCCGACTATCGCCGCGAATTGGCCGCTCGGTACGGGATCGAGTTCGGCAGTTTGCTGACAATCACCAACATTCCGATCCGTCGCTACGCCCAGTACCTTCAGAAACGTGGTTTGCTGGACGACTATCTACGGTTGCTATCGGAAAATTTCAATCCAAACGCCGCGGATGAAGTGATGTGCCGATCGCTGGTGTCCGTCAGCTGGGATGGCCAAATTTTCGATTGTGATTTCAACCAGATGATTGGTTTGTCTCAGAAACCGCGCACGGTTTGGTCCATCGAATCACTGGACGAGCTGGTCGACCAACCGATCGCTTTGGCCGATCACTGCTATGGATGCACCGCCGGTGCCGGCAGCGGTTGTGGCGGCGCACTGGTCCACTGATACCATCGCCCTTTTCTATTATTCCCTTTTCTACCAATACAGTTTTCGTCTGCTCCGTTTGTCTTTCCCCGCAGTACACCGCACCCTGAAGTAACCCGCTATGTCGTCAATGAATGTGGAAGCCGCTGTCCGTGAACGCTATGCCCAAGCAGCCCATGAACGCGAGGCCGAACTTTGTTGCCCGGTCGACTACGACGCGAAGTACCTGAAAGTCATTCCGCAAGAAGTCATCGATCGCGACTACGGTTGCGGTGACCCATCAAAGTACGTTCGTCCCGGTGAGACGGTCTTGGATCTGGGCAGCGGCGGCGGAAAGATTTGTTTCATCGCGTCGCAGGTGGTGGGTGAGCACGGTCATGTGATCGGTGTCGACATGAACGATGACATGCTCACGCTGGCTCGCGATTCGCAACCCAAGGTTGCCGAAGCGATCGGCTACGACAACATCACATTTCGCAAAGGCAAAATCCAAGATCTCGCGATCGATCGAGATGAAGTCCAGGACTACCTGAAGCAACATCCGGTGACCGACGATGCTGGCCTGCGTGCACTGGAGGCGTACCTTGCCGAGCAGCGTCGCGAGTCGCCTATGATTGATGACGAAACGATCGATGTCGTGGTCAGCAACTGCGTGTTGAACTTGGTCGACGCCGATGAAAAGGAGTTGTTGTTCGACGAGATCTTTCGCGTCCTGCGACCGGGCGGGCGAGCGGTGATCAGTGACATCGTTTGCGACGAAGAGGTTCCCGAGGCGATGCAAGCGGATCCGGAATTGTGGAGCGGCTGCATCTCGGGGGCTTACAAGTTGTCAGCGTTTTTGGAAGCGTTCGAAAACGCGGGCTTCGAAGACATACAAATTGCGGTCCTGCAAACCGAACCGTGGCGAGTCGTTGAAGGCATCGCGTTTCGATCGATGACCGTGATCGCAACTCGCCCCGATGAGGATGCTCTTCAGTCCGGCGATGTATCGGCGAGTGGATACCAACGGGTTTATCGCGGTCCGTTCAAGTACGTGTGTGATGACGCCGGTCGAATGTACACGCGAGGTGAGGTATGCACCGATGAACTCGCCGAAGCGGCGTCGCGGGAAACCATCGCCGATCAATTCGCGGTCTACACCAGCGACTCAAACGCAAAGCCCAAAAGCTTCTCCCTGCCAACCGCAACCGACTGCTGTTCCGGCGACAGTTGCTGTTGAGCCGTTCGGCTGGCTTGGTTGATCTCAGCTTCCCATTGTCTCGCTTTGGTGGGGTTGATGTGCCACCCTGCGGCGATCGTTGAGTTAGAATGTTCGGACGAACGCAGGGAGTGGCGGATGCTGGTGTCGATGACGTGGCAACACCCCTGCGCAGGCGAAATCGAACGCAGGCGGAATTGTTGGGTATGTCAAAATCGGAGTTGGAATCGAGCGGAAAGACCAAGAGTCGACTTTTGTTGAAGGTCTTGCTGTTAACGCTGGTACTGATTGCCATCGTGGTTGGTGGCATCGGCTTGTATCTCTATCAGGCGGAGCAAAGCCGGTTGGCAGCTTCGGCGGCTTCGTCTGCCGCCATGGCCGAACGGATGAAACTGCAGGCCGAGCTGATGAGGTATCGGGACGAATCCAAGGTGACTCTGAAGGATCTGGAGTCGAAGGAATTTGTGGCATGTCTCGACCAGATTCCGATCGATGAGGAAACTCAAAAGTTGCGGCTTCGCGATGCGGTGAAGGCGCGAACGAAAGTCGACCCCCATCTGAAGACGGCATTGCTGGATGTGTTCAATGCCCCGCTCGTCGGCGACCAAACTCCCGTTCGGTACGCGGATCTGGTGGATGAATTCGCGAGCGATATCGATTTGATGCTGGAACGTTTTGTCGCGCGCAATCAGCAAAGTGAAAATGTCGAGCGTGTCAAAACGGCCCTTCGCCAGTGCTTGTTGGACGGATTCCGTTTCGAGCATCCGTCAGAGAAAATCCTGGAGACTGTGAAGTCGGCGGAGTCACTCGGGGATCCGATTGTTCTGTTTGCGTTGTTCAAAACGGATGCCGGCGTTTCCTACGAGAAGAAGTGGGAGCGAGTGACAACCGCATCGGATCGCATCGCTGAATCGCCAGAATTGTTCGATCCGATGTTCGTCGCGATGGTGCACGTGGACGCGTTACGGTTTCATGCCGACGACAGAACCTCAGATGAGTACGATGCTGCCGTGCAACGGTATCTTTCCGCTTGGCCTGCGGCTTGGCAGGAAGCATCTAGAAGAAAATCAAGTGTTGGACGCGATCACATTTGTTTGGGTTCAATGTACTTATCGTTCGGGCTATTGAACTCCGTCGCCCAGATGGATTTGATCGAGGCATTGGTCTCCGTTGAGCAACCGAAAGTCCAGCCGTACATCGTTCATCACATGGTTGGACAAATGTTTCGCGATGTCGCTTGGGATCATCGCGGTACAAAGTTCGTGTCGGATACGGATGCCTCTGCGATGGAGATGTTTGACAAGCTTTCAACCATCGCATCATCGCACGCGGTCGAAGCTTATTTGCTGCGGCCGGAGTTGGCATTTTTGGCTCGGCAACCATTGAAGCTGCAAATGGGCAATGGGAGCACGCCGCTGTCCGTGCATCATTGGTTCAGGCTGGCGCTGAGCGGGCACATTGATCATCAATCCGCCTACTCGGACTACAGTTTGGCATTGATGCCTCGATGGGGCGGAAGCGAAGATTGGCAAAAGAACATCGCAAGTAAATGTCTCGAGACGGAGACAGAAGACGGGGTGGTTGAGCTGCGTTCCAACGTTTTCATGGATGACTATCTGATGCGTCGCACGCCCGATGTCACGATGGTCGACGATCCGGCGAATCTATCGTGGGCGAAACGTTCCATTGCTGCCTGGGGCAAATTCAATCAGAGCAACCGAACATATGGGTTCGGGATACGCGGTGCCGAGCTTGCCCTGCAAATTCTTTGGGAAGCAGGGCAGTTTGAGGATGTCTCTGAGTTGTTGGAAGTTCTTGGTCCCCGTACCGAACAGATCAACTGGGGAACACGCAACATGAACGAGGAGGAAGTGCGTTTCATTTGCAAGATGGCCGACGGACCCGCTTACCTGTGGTGGATGCCGATTCAACAGCGACTGGTGTTCAATAGTGAAAGGTTGAATGACACGAATACGTCGGCTCTGCACTTGAGTTTGGATGCGTTGGAAACCGTTTGGCTGGATGATCAAGATTTCGTTGCGTCACGATTTCCCGGGCTATCGGACGAAGAGATCGAGTCGAAGCGTGCCTACGCCAAACAAATCTTGGACAACCGACGAACCCAGTTGAATCTCTTGGAACGGTACCATCGCGGCGAGATGATTCACTTCACCACCAAGGAATTGGCTGCCAGTTTCACCCCAATCGGCACGCCTGACAGTGTGGAGTTGCGTTCCAGTGCGAAGTGCCATCAGGACGCGATGCAAATGGCACGTGAGTTCGAAGACTTGGATGCGAATGAATTGGCCGATGCCGAAGCGGACGGCGGATCTGAGGTGCCGCGAAACGAAACGCTCGATGAGATTGCTGACGTCGCAGGCGGTTTTCGGGTGGCGACCGATTGGCTGGATTACACGTTCCTGCTTCGGAATCAGATTCGGTATCCGCTGCCAGCCACCTATGAAGTCACTGTCACGTTCATCGAAGCGCCCAGGTCGCCACACGGGGTGAGTCTGCTTTGTGGTCCCGATGGACTGGGCGGGCTGATGAACGAGTTGCGGGGAACGCAAATTCGTTTCTCACCCGGGGGTGAGTTCCTTCTGACCGATGAGCTCCCCGAGCGTTGGGGGAAAACACCCATCTTTCGCCAATGGATGTTGAAGGGCACCAAAAAACGAACGCGGCGATTGCGACTGGATATTGGCGAAAGTGGCTACCGAATCTTCGTCGATGGGGAGCAACTTCACGAGAGGGAAACCTCGCTCCAAACGAACGGTCTGTTCCAAGTCGGCTGTGCCAGTTCACGTCGCTTTGATCAAACGCCTGGCATACCACACGTTTTTAATCCCGCATTATTCACCAAGAGCGTGAGCGCGTGTTGATTCACTGGC
>TARA_R110002073_G_scaffold15723_2_pt1 | contig 16830 bp, 18 predicted proteins | sample TARA_R110002073 | Tara Oceans TARA_R110002073 (sample SAMEA4397174) | marine metagenome | biome: Polar Biome; feature: [DCM] deep chlorophyll maximum layer (ENVO:01000326); material: water (ENVO:00002006), including particulate matter (ENVO:01000060) such as... | depth 40 m
CCAAGTGGTCGCGGACGGCGCGCGCGCGGCGTTGCGCCAGTTGGCGATCGGGCGTGCCGGAGTCCATGGCGTGGCCCTCGAGGACGAGCAACTCGTCCTTTCCGGGTCGCAGCGACACCGCGAGCTTGTCGAGGTACTCGAGCGTCGTCGTCTTCAGCTTGTACTCGCCGGTGGGGAAGACGGCGATCGAGGGGCGTCCACGTTGGGGACGCGGCTTCAGCGCATCGAGCGTCTCGGCGCGCAACATCTCCTGCGTCGAAGCGCGCTCCATGTCGGTGCGGCGCTCGGGATCGTCCTCGGGCGGCAAGTTGAAGCGGCGGCGCGTCTCGTCGAAGATCGCCTGCTTCTCGTTGGCGTCCATGATGCCGGACAGGCCCATCGACTTGATGCTGATGACGAACGAGCCGAGGCCCTTCGCCATCATTCCGTAACTGCGCTCGTTCGACATCGACACGAGCAGGATGAAGAAGCACAGGATGAGCGTCATCATGTCGCCGAACGACACCATGTAGGCGGGCGCACCCTTCTTCTTGACCTTGATGATGACGGTCTTGGTCCTGACCGGTTCCGTGGCACCACTCATCGAGGCTGCGCCTCCAAACGCTTGGACATCGTTTCGCTGACCGCTTGGATGACGATCTCGATGCGACGGTTCTTGGAGCGGTCGACCGCGGTGTCCTGGGTCGCTCCGGGGCGACGACGATTGCCGACACCGACCACGAGCAGACGCGAGGCGGGCACGCGACCGCTCTGGGTCAGCACGTCTGCGGCCGCTTCGGCCCGGGCGAGGGCCAGGTCCTCGGGTTGGGGGTACTGGGCCGTCGGGCGGAAGGCGTCATCGGTGAAGCCCTCGACCACGACCAGGTGCGGGTAGTGCTGAAGCACGTCCGACGCTTCGACCAGCGACTTCTGCAGCGTTTCGGACACGCGCTCGCTGCCGGGGCGGAATCCCGCACCGTCGTCGAAGCGAATGCGCAGGCCGTCGCGCACACGGTTCAGGTTGACCGGTTTGTGATCGTCGTCGAGCTTCTGGCCCATCTCTTCGACGTTCTCGGCCAGTTCGTCCAGCGGCCGCGCGTGCGGCACGCGCGCGCCACGGTTCAGGTCGAGCGAGGCCATGACGTCGTCGTTGGGCGCTTCCATGTCGCGCGACGAGTCGTCGTCCATCGTGCCACTCATCCCGATGATGCTCTTCGGGTACGTGAAGGAATCGGCGTCCTCCATGCTGGCGAACGTGAACAGCAGGATGAAGAACGTCACCAAGAGCGAGACCATGTCGACGAACGTGGTGATCCACGGCGGAGCGCCGTCGATCCCCTCTTCGATCGTCTTGTACTTGATCACGGTCTTGACCATGGCTCTACCTCATGCCTCCACGGCGGCACGGATTCCGGGCGCGAGGAAGCCTTTCAGCTTCTCCTTGATCAGTTGCGGCTTCTCGCCGGACTGGATGGCGACGATGCCTTCGATCATGAGCGCGCGCAGCAAGCTGTCCTGCTTCGCGACCATCTCGAGCTTGCCGGCGAGCGGGATGAACACCATGTTCGCCGCCATGGCGCCATACAGCGTCGTCAGGAGTGCGGTCGCCATGCCGATACCGATCGCGCTCGGGTCGGACAGGTCCTGGAGCATCTGCACCAGACCGACGAGCGTTCCGATCATTCCGAAGGCCGGAGCGAAGGCGCCCATCTGATCCATGATCTTGCGGCCGGTCTCGTGGCGTTGGTTCTCCCACTCCGCCTCGAGCTCCATGATGTCGCGTACCGTGTCCGCGCCGAAGCCGTCGATGACCAGCTGGATGCCCTTGCTGAAGAAGGCGTCGTCGACCTCCTGCAACTGGCTCTCGAGGGCCAGCAGGCCTTCCTTGCGAGCCAGGTTGGCGTAGTTGACGATCCGGTCGATCTCTTCGGTCGGCGTCGACTGCTTGCGGATCACCGCGACGAGGCCGACCTTGATGATCGGCTTCAGGTCCGAGATCGGGAACGCCAGCATGGTCACCGCGATGCTGCCCCCGAGCACGATCACCATCGAAGGGATGTGCACGAAGATCATCACCCCGCCCGGCCCCACGGCCATGGCCACGAGGATGAGGAGGAACGCCAAGCCGGCGCCGATGATGGTGTTCAGGTCCATGAGGAAGGGGGCACGTCCGCTAGGGAAGGTCCGAGGCAGTTATCGACCGGATGGGGCAGGGTCTTGATCCGGGGCAGCACAGGCGGGTCGCTGTAAGTCCTGTTCTTGAAGGGCTTTACGGCGTCCGCGTGCAAACACGGCAGGTCGATGTGGAAAGCATTACCGGATCGCCGCGCGCCAGGCCTTCTCCATGGCCTCGTAGGAGGGGGTGTCGATCTTGTGGACGGCGGCCAGCAGTTCGCGGACGCGTTCGGTCTCGAGCTGCGCCAGGACCAGCCCGGCTTCCTTGGGGGAGTAGCCATCGATCAGCATCTGGGCCTGCGTGCTCGCCTTGCCCTCCTCGAAGAGAGCGGACACGGCCTTCCACGCCGCCTTCTGCTTCTCGTCGAGCGCTTCCTCGTCGCGCTCGGCCTCGGCGCGTTGGTTGATCAGCTCGTCCTTCTCCTGGATCAGCTGGTTGCGCAGATTCTCGAGCTCGTTGAACAAGCGGTCGTACTGCTGCTTGTCGGCGATCACCTGGGCTTCGCGCTTGTCGAGATCGCGGCTGCGCTTGTTCACCTCTTCCATGCGCATCTCGAGTCGCTGCTCGAGCATCTCGAGTTCGCCGGAGCTGAACGGGTTCTCCAGCACGAAGGCGCGCAGAGGGCTGGCGGCTTCGAGGAAGACCTGATCCGAACCGCGACGGTCGCCGATCAACTGCTCGTCGATGGTCGGCACGTCCTGGCTGACGGTCGCCGGGTCGAGCTCCTCGCCCGGGAACATGTCGCCGACACCGGAGATGTCCCGGAGGGGCGTGCCGGAGAGTGCGGCGAAGAGGAAGAACGAGCCGCCGAGCAGCGTGGCGCTACCGATGACGTACGTGGCGATCTGAATGGCTTGCTTCATGAGAGGTTCTCGTTCGAGGTGTCCGTCGTGGTTCTGCGGGCGGCGCGCATGAGCGCGGTTTCATCGAGCTGCTGCGCTTCGGCGGCCTCGACTTCGTACTTGTGTTCGGTGCGTGCCTTGTCCTCGAGGCGCTCCAACGCGCGCACGTCGCGGCGACGTTCCTCCCAGGGAGTGCGCGCACGGTCGGCCTGGAACTGAGCGGTGGCGGCGAGCTCGCGGCGGCGCGTGAACTCGTGGTCCATGCGGTCGAGCTGTTGATGCGCCAACACGACCTCGCCGGGAGCGATCGAGCTGGTACGCAGGTCCTCCGCGAGGATCTCGCGGGCCTGGACGCGATCGGCGTGCGCCTGGTCGCGATGCGCGCGCGCGGCGACGGCCTCCTGCTCGGCGGCACGCCACTCGGCGCGCGCCTGCTCCTCCTGGAGCGAGCGGACGCGGGCGAGGCGTGCGAGACGGAACGCGAAGCGCTTCACGCCGCGCCTCCGTTGGCGTTGGCCACCAGCGCCATCATGTCCGTCGTCTCGGGGAACGCGGTCAGGTCGTCCGTGGTCTGGCGCAGGAACGCATCGATCACGGGCATGCGGGTCAGCGCGCGGTCCAGGGCCTGGTTCGCGCCCGGGCGGTACGCGCCGATGTCGACCAGGTCCTTGCCGGACTCGTAGGCGGCGAGGTCCTCGCGCACGAGAGTCGCGGACTGCAGGTGGCTCGGGGTCGCCAGTTGCGGCATCAAGCGCGACAGGCTGGACAGCACGTCGATGGCGGGGAAGTGCCCCTTGTGCGCGAGGTCGCGCGACAACATCAGGTGACCATCGAGCAAGCCGCGCATCGTGTCGGCGACGGGTTCGTTCGGATCGTCCGCGTCCATCAGGACGGTCAGCAGCGCAGTGATGCTGCCCTTCGACGTGCGGCCCATGCGTTCGACGAGCTTGGGGACGGTCGCGAAGAAGCTCGGCGGGTAGCCGCGGACGGTGGGCGGTTCGCCGGCGGCCAGACCGATCTCGCGGGCGGCTGCTGCGAAGCGCGTGACGGAGTCCATGACCATCAGGACGTCGAGTCCCTGGTCGCGGAAGTGTTCGGCGACGGTGGTGGCGACGAAGGGCGCGCTGAAGCGTTCGATCGGCGACCGGTCGGACGTCGCGACGACCGTGACGGCGCGCTTCCGACCTTCCTTGCCGAGAACCTGGTCCAGGAAGTCCTGGACCTCGCGGCCCCGTTCGCCGACCAAGCACACGACGATGACGTCGGCGGCGGTGCCACGCGTGATCTGACCCAGCAACGTGGACTTGCCGACGCCGGAACCGGCGAAGATGCCCATGCGCTGGCCGCGACCCAAAGTGCACATCCCGTCAAGGACGCGCACGCCGGTCGGAAGCGGTGTGTCGATCGGCTTGCGCTCGCCGGGCAGCGGTGCGTCGCGGCGCACCGAGCGGCGTGCGGCGCGCGGCAAGGTCGGACGACCGTCGAGGGGCAGGCCGAACCCATCGAGCACGCGGCCCAGCAGTTCGTCACCGACGGCGACGCTGAACGGCCGACCGAGGGCGGTCACCGTTTGACGGGGTGCGATGCCGGCGACGTCGCCGTGCGGCATCAGGAGCGTACGCGTGCCGCGGAAGCCGACGACTTCGGCGTCGATGGGGCCCAGGTGGCCGCGATCGATGCGACACAGTTCACCTTGCGCGGCCGGGATGCCCTCGGCCTCGACCAGGACTCCCGATACGACCTCGACGTTGCCCCGGAACTTCGGGCGACCGGCGAGGCGCATGCCGTCCTTCATCTTGACGAGGTCGATCATGACAGGTCCTCGAGCAGTTGTTCGCGGATGGCGTCGAGCGTCGGCTCGAGTTCGCGCACCATGAGTCCACGCGATGTGGCCACGTGCAGGTCACCGGGATTCATCTCGGTGTCGGCCTCGATCTTCGTTCCGTTGCGGAAGACGACGCTCTGGAGCTTCTCGTAGTCCGCGGTGGCCACGTGGACGCTGCAGTCACCGCGACCGACGTCGGCCGCGTCCAAGGCACCGCGCACCATGCGCTCCAGGTTGTAGTCCCCGGCCTTCACCTGGCACTGCACGAGCTGCCGCGCGATCTCGACCGCGAGCTCGACGGCGTCGCGCGCCATGATGTCGGTGGCGGACTCGCGGAACTCCACGAGGTGCTCGACGGCGCTGTCGAACATCGGTCCGAACTGGGCCAGCGTCTGTTCCTGGCCGGCGGCGAAGCCGGCTTCACGAGCCGCTTCGATGCGGCGTTCCGTACGCTCGGCCAGCACGCTGGAAGCGTCGCGCGAGGTCAGTTCGGCGCCCGCGATGGGACCACCGACCGTCAAGGTGTGTCGTGTCGAGCGCATTACTTGACCAGTTCCTCACCAGCACGGGCCGGGGCGAACTCGCCCGCATCCATCAGGGCGCGGACAGCGGTCAGGATCTCGTTGCGCGCGATGACGACGTCGCTGAACGGCACGGAACCGAGCAGTTCCCGCTCGTCCGAGACCATTTCGCGGACGCGCTGCGAAAGGTTGCCCATGATGTTCTTCTCGACGGCCGGAGGGCACGCCTTGAGCGACATGGACAGCGTGCGCGTGTCGACCGAGGCGAGGATCTTCTGCATCGCTCGCTTCTCGATCGCACCCAGGTCGTCCCACGTGAACATGAACTCACGTACCTGACCGGCCATCTCTTCGCTGATCTCCTCGAGCCCTTGCAGGACGCTCTGCTCGAGATCTCCACCGGAGTAGGTCAAGAGGTCGGCGATCGTGCGCAACGATTCGGTCGGGTCGGGCGGCGCCGGCAGCGACGCGATGTGCCGCAGACGATCGTTCAGGTCGTCGGCGATCGCCAGCATCGTCTCGATGGCCGGCGGGTGGATGGCGGTCATGCGCTTGACGATGTCGAGCGCCTTCTCCTCGTCGAACACACCCAGGACCGCGGCCGAAACCGCGGGGGACACGTGCGCGAGGATGAGGGACACGATCGCGGGCGACTCGTTCTGCAGAACGCGCGCGATGATCTCGGCCTGGTAGCCGTCGAGGAATCCGAACGGTTGCTCCTTGCGACGCCGGATGTGGATGTCGCGCAGGACGCGGTCCGCTTCCTCGACGCCGTAGGTCGACGCCAGGATCTCGTGCAACTCGAAGTCGTCCTGGGGCCGCACGCCCGTGCGCAGACCGACCGTCGAGGCCAGGTCGCCCCAGATCGCATCGACGGACTCGACCTTGCAGAGCTCGGGATCGAGCTCGGTCATCGCGACCGCGACGTTCGGCACGACCTTCGGATCGAGGGCGCGCATGATCTTCGCGCTCACGTCCTTGTCGAGACTGAGCAGGAACGCGGCGACCTTCTGGACGCCCGTGACATCTTGATTGACACTCATATCAGGACTTGGTGGTCTCGTAGAAGTCTTCGCCCATGGCCCAGCGCGACAGCAGCGCGCTGACCCGCTCGGGGTCCTCGTCGATCAGGTTCTCGACCGTGCGACGTCCCAGGAGTGCCGGGTCGATCTCTTTGATCTCGAGCCCGTCGCCTTCTTCCAGAATGCGCTTCGTCTGCTCGACCTCGTTCCGCTTCTGCACGACCAGCTGTTCGGCTGGCGAGCGACTCTTCTTGAGCGTGCGCAGCAAGAGGAACAGGAACACGCCGGCAGCCAGGATCTCGAGCCCGCGCTCGAACATCATGGTCACCATCGGGTTGGGCGCGGAGGGCATCTCCATCGCCGTCGGAGCGATGGGGTTGCCCGACTCGTCGCGCTCGAGGCCGAACATCTTGATCGTGCCGCTGCTGAACGAATCGCGTCCGTCCAGGTAACCCGCCAGGCTCTTCACGATGCTCGATGCGGACTCCAGGTCCGCGGCGCGCGACTCGTCCATCGCCAGGCTGATCGAAAGGCGTTGCAGCTGGGGCTCGGTGCGCACGGTGTGCGTCGTCTTCGAGCCGTACGCGAACGTCTTCGTGGTCTCGTCCTTGGTGGCCGGCTCGACGGTCGGACTCGGAGCCGGAGCGCCGTTGTTGTTGGCGGTCACGCCAGCGGGGCCGCCGACGGGGGACGGCGAGGGCGTGCTGGTCGCCAACGTGGCTTCCGAAACCGGCTTGCCCTTGTCGTCGATCGTCTCGCCGACCTCTTCGATGCGCTCGTAGGCCCACTCGCCGATGACGCTGACCTTCGAGATGCCGGGGCCGTAGGTGTCGTCGAGCCAAGCCTGCGCCCGACGCGTTTCCGACGTCTCGAAGCTCGATTCGAACGCGAGCATGCCCTCGAGGCCGCCCTTCTCCGGATCGTTGTCCAGCAACGCGACGCCGTGGTGGTCGGTGATGGTGACGTTCTCCATCGGAACGTTGAAGGAGTGCTGCACGATGCTGTAGACGTCGCGCGCTTGCTGCTGCGAGGGACGCATCGAACCGCGTGTCGTCAGCACGACCGAGACGGTCGGCTGGGGACGCTTGCCCAGGATCGTGCGCGTCGGCATCGCGGCGCGCACCGAGGCTCCGCTGACCCACGACAGGACCTCGAGTTGCTTCTCGATCTCCTGCCAGTAGCGGGCGTTGGCCTTCTGGGTGCGCTCCATCGAAGCGTCGAACGCCGAGGAGGCGCCGTTCGTCGAGATGCCGCGCGTGCCCGGGTTGAGCGCGCCTTCCGTGGCGATCGCCGTGCGCGCCTCGTAGACCAGGGTCGAGTCGACCCATACCGAGTACGGCGCGCCGCCGGTGCTGGTGTCGAAGCGAATGCCCGCCTTGCCGAGCGCCGACGTGACGTTGTTGAACTCGACGGGATCCAGGTCGCCGCGGAAGAACGCCATGTGCGGGTTGTTGGCCCGATAGGTGCTGAATCCGACGACGGCCAGGAGCGCCACGAAGCCGGCCAAGATCACGACCCGCGTTTGCTGGTTCGTGTTCTTGAGCTGCTCGAGCAGGCTGGTGAGAAGGTCCTTCATAGCTTGGTGTGCCTCAGACGCTCATCCGCATGACTTCGCGGTAGGCATCGACGAACTTGTTGCGGACTTGCATGGCGAACTGGAACGACAGCTCGGACTCTTTGAGCTGCGCGGAGACCTCATGGAGGTCGAGTGCGCCGGAAACCGCTTCGAGGTGAATCTGCTCACTGCGTTGCATCGAGCTGTCGAGCTCGGTGACACCGTTCTGGACCATCTCGGCGAATCCCGCCGCGTCCGGACTTCCCTGGACTTGACCCGAGGCATTGGCCTGGATCTTCGTCTGCATACGCTGAAGCTCTGCTTCGAGCTTCTGACGACCGGCGCCGATGCCACCGTTTCCGATGCCGCCGCCTCCGCCGCTTCCGATGCTGTTCACCATGACGTGTTACCTGGGGAGAGTGAGAGGGAGTGGACTACTGACCGAGACGCAAGGCGCGTTGCGCCATCCGCTCGAACGTGTCCTGGACGTTGATGTTCGCTTCGTACGCACGCACGGCCGTGATCAGGTCGGCCATCTCGTGCATCGTGTTGACGTTCGGGAACTTGACGATGCCGCGCGCATCCGCATCGGGATGGCCGGGGTCGTAGACCTCCTCGAACGGCGTGTTCATGTCCTGCTCGATGCTGGACACCTGGACGCCGGTGACCTCGTGGCCGCCGCCTTCCATGCGCTCGAGGATTGGCTGGAAGTGCACGACCTCGCGGCGGTACGCAGTGCCGGTCTCGGGCGTGTACGTGGTCTGCGCGTTCGCGATGTTCTTCGCGATCGTGTCGACGCGCGTGCGTTCGGCGCGCAGGGCGCTGGACGCGATCTTGAAGCCTTTGAACAGTTTGTTGATGCCGTCCATGATCAGCGATCTCCGTTGATGGCCGCTTCGATGAGGCGCGTGTTGCCCTCGACGATGTTGGCGTAGAGCTGGTAGCGGATGAGGTTCTCGCGCATCGCGCCGACCTCGTCCTCGATCTGCACGTTGTTGCCGTCCGAGCGCGCCGGGGACTCCAGGTCCTCGATCAGCTCGACCTTGACGGACTGCAGGTCCGGGTTGGTCTTGTTCAGCTGCTCGAGCAAAGCCTCCTCGAACCGCACGTCCTGGCGCTTGTAGCCCGGCGTGTTCTGGTTCGCGACGTTGCCGGCGATCGCCTTCGCGCGGAGCGAAGACGCCGACATCAGCTTCATCAGCAGGTCTTGTTGAGGTCCGGAAATGTCCATGGGAGGCTCCTTGGAGACAGGCGTCTCAGGCGACGATTCCGGCGGCGCGCCAGATCTTCATCTTGTTGGAGAGGGTGCGAGCGGTCAGGCCGAGGCGGCGTGCCGCTTCGGTCTTGTTGCCACCCGTCGACTCGAGCGTGGCGAGGATCGCGACGCGTTCGATGTCGGACATCGGGTTGTTGGCGAGGGCGCGACCGAAGTCGTCGTCGTGCAGCGACAGCGCGCCGCTGGGCGTGCCGGCCTGCACGGCGTCGGGGGCGGCGGGGCCGAACATCAGGTCCTCGGGACCGATACGACCTTCCTTCCCGATCACCACCGCGCGGTGGATGACGTTCTCGAGCTCACGCACGTTGCCGGGCCAGGTCCAGGACTCGAGGCGCCGGCGCGCTTCGTCACTGAACATCGGGACGGCGACGCCGTTCTTGTGGGCGTACTCGCCTGCGAAGTGCTCACACATGGGGAGTACATCCTCAAGGCGCTCACGCAGCGGCGCGACGTGGACGGGCAGGACGTGCAGGCGGTAGTAGAGGTCCTCGCGGAAGCGTCCGGCGGCCACCTCGGCGGCCAGGTCGCGGTTCGTCGAAGCGATGATGCGCACGTCGACCTTGAGGCTGTTCTGACCGCCGACGCGCTCGAACTCCTCTTCCTGCAGCACGCGCAGCAGCTTGGCCTGCATCTGGGGCGAGATCTCACCGATCTCGTCCAGCAGCAACGTGCCGCCATCGGCCAGCTCGAAGCGACCCATGCGCGACTTGTGCGCACCGGTGAACGCGCCGCGCTCGTGGCCGAACAGCTCGGACTCGAGCAACGTCTCGGACAGGGCCGCGCAGTTGACGCGGACGAACGGGCCGTCCGAGCGTTGGCTGCACTGGTGGATGTATTGCGCGACGCGCTCCTTGCCGGTGCCGCTCTCGCCCGTGATCAACACGGTGCCTTTCGAGCTCGAGATGCGTGCGGCGGAGCGCAACAGCTCGACCATGCGCATCGACTCGGCGACGATGGTGGAGCCGTGCTGGCCGCTGGCCTCGGCGCGCAGGTACGCGTTCTCGTTCTGCAGGCGTGCGTTGCGCAGGACCTTCTCGAGCGTCAACTCGAGGGCCTCCGGCGAGCAGGGTTTCAGCAGGAAGTCGCGCGCGCCGTGGCGCATCGCATCGACCGCGGTCTCGACCGTGCCGTGCGCCGTGACGACGATGGTCGGCATGCCGGGGCAGCGCTCTTCGATGGCTTGCACCAGTTGAAGACCGTCCATGCCAGGCATGCGCAGGTCGGTGAGGATCAGATCCGGCCGTTCGTTCTCGAGGTGCTCGAGCGCGGAGGCCGCGCTTTCACAGGCTCGTACCTGGTAACCCAGCGTGCGGCTGGCTTCGACCAAGAACTCACGGGACAGTGCGTCGTCATCGACGACGAAGAGGCTCGCTTGGGACATCACTTGTTGCTTTCGAGGTGGGGAATCCGGATCTGAACGCGGGCGCCGCCCAGCGGAGAGGTGGTCTCACCGAGGGTGAGCTCGCCGCCGTGCAGGCTTGCAATCGTGTGGACCAACGCGAGCCCCAGGCCGGTGCCTTCGGCGCGCGTGGTGAAGAAGGGTTCGGTCACGCGCGCGGCGATCTCGGCCGGGATGCCCGGGCCAGCGTCGTCGACGGTGAAGGTGACGCCGTCATCGGCGCTCGTGACGGACAGCTCGACGCGCCCACCATCGGTCTGCGCCTGCATCGCGTTGGCGAGCAGGTTGCGCAGCGCCTGGCGGAGCTCGAGGCGATCGACGTGCACGACAGCCTGGCTGTCTCCATGCACTTCGAGTTCGAAGTTCTGAGCGTGGCCTTCGCGCTCGGCGTCGGTGCGCGCGATCTCCAGCGCTTCGTGCGCCAGTTCGTGCGCGTTGACCGTTTCGAGCGCGAGGCGCTCGGGGTGCGCCAAGGCCAGCGTCGACGTGATGATCGCGTCGACCTCGCCGGAACCCTGCACGATCTTGCTGGCCCACTTGGCGGCCGTGGTGTCGCCATCGAGCTCGCGCAGCAAGAGGCCAGCGAAGCCGCGGATCGCATTCATGGGGTTACGGATCTCGTGGGCGATGCCACCGGCCATCGTGCCAAGGGCCGCCATCTTGGACTGCTGGTGCAGGCGCTCGGTGACGCGCGTCAGTTGCGTGCGGTCGTCCAGGACGAGCACGTTGCCGAGCGGTTGGTCCTGGTCGACCCACACGGCGGCCGTGCGCGTGGCGACGACGCGACGCGTACCATCGGCCGCGGTGCGCTCGATCGCGGTGTCCTGCGTCGCGTTCGACAGTTCCGCGAAGACGTCCATGTTCGAAGCGTCGTCGCCCAGGAGTTCACGGGCAACGCCGTTGACCTCGACCACGTTGCCGTCCGCGTCGGACACCAGCACACCGGTGGGGAGCGCGGCGAGCACGGCCTGCAGGTGGGCATTGGCGTGATCGAGTTCCTCGACCTTGATCTGCAGCTCCGCTTCCATACGGGCCGCGCGGGTCGTCAGGTCGGCGTGCGCGCTCTGCAGGTTGGTGAGAACCTGCGTGAACGAGCCGATGGCGGCCTCGACGCTGATCGCGTCGTGCTGGAGCGTCTCGGACATCAGTTGTTCCTTCCGTTCGAACGGGAAAGCTCGATGCGCACTTCGATCATGCGCTTGTCCTGGTTGGCCCAGCGCTGGAAGTCGCCCGCGTCGTCGTCGGCAGCGACGAGCTCGAGCTCGGCCAGCGCCTCCGCGTCACGACCCAAGCCGCTGAACGCGCGCGCCATCCAGTAGCGCGACTCGCTGGTCGTCTCGATGGTCTGCAGCAGGGACTCGGCGTCCGTGAAGCGACGCGCGGTGATCATCAGGCGTGCTTGGCGCAGCGCGTCGATCGAGTAGCCCTCGGACTCCTGCGGCGTCGCTTGCACCGGGGCGGGGCCGCCGAGGGCGACCATCGTGCGCGACTCGTTCGACATGCCGGTCGCATGCGGGTCGTTCGCGATGCGGTTCATGGCGACGCGGTCCAGGTTGTCGAGCTCGCCCTGGAGGCGGGCGACGTCCTGGCGCAGGTCGTCGATGTGCAGATCACGCTCCTGCGTGGCGGCGAGCGGCGCGTCGGTCGCGTTCAGCAGTTGCTGCACGGCACCGGGCTTGCGCGCTTCGATGTCCTCGCGGACACCGGCGAGCTCTTCGATCGCGATGACCGTCCGGTTGAGACCGACGAACAGATCGTCGTCCTGACCGATGACGGCCGGAACCGTCAGTCCGCCGGCCAGAAGGACACAGAGAGTTTGGTGGTGTTTCAGCATCACAGGTTGCCCTTGAGAGCCTCGATGGCTTCGTTCCAGTGACCAGCGCGTTCGTGGATGTCCGCGGCGAGGCGGTACAACTGGCGACGGTTGGCTTCGATCTTGAATTCAGTGACAGCACGACGCAGGACGTCGAAGCTGGTGGCGCGCATGTCGTGACCTTCCAGCGCCGTCGCGTAGGCCAGGATCATCTCGAGTCGTTGCGCGGGCTCGAGTCGCTCGCGTTGGACGAACAGGCGGCCGAGCGCATTGACGGCTTGACCGAACTGGCGGTGATCCAGGAGGTCCAACGCACGCGTCAACTCCTGGTCCAGGTCGAAGTGCGTGACGACTTCGCCGCCCAGCTCCAGACGCATCTCCGCGACGTTCTTCAGGTCGACCAGGCTGTCGCCGTGGCCTTCGTTCTGCGCCATGCGGTGGATGAACAGCACGGCCAGTTCGTGATCGCCGTCGAGGGCCTCGAGCGCGGCGTTGCGCAGGACCTCGGCGCGCTCGTCGCCGGTCAGGTTCTCGGCGTAGCGCAACCAAGCGGTCGACGCGTCGCCGTGTCGTCCGGCGCGCGAGAAGGCCAGCGGGCGGATCGCGTTCACCTCGGGGTCACGGTCGGCCATCGGACTGTAGCTCTGCGCCAGGTCCAGCGACTGCATCGCGTGCATCGGATCGGCGTCGAGCGTCTGCGCGAGCGCACGGACCAGAAGGCGCGTGCGGCGCACGTGGTTCTCGCGCGTCGGGTGGTTGCGGTCCAGGACGTCGAGCGTGGCGATGGCCTTCACGGCTTGTTCGCGCATCGCGGACGGATCGTTGAGGCCTTCCCCGACGTGGCACAACGCACGCGCCAGTTCGAGCAAGGCCGTCGGGCGGTACGTGTGAACGGTGGCGTCCATGTCGGCGAGCTGGCTGAAGCGCAGCGCGGCGTCGGCCCAGCGGCCTTGAGCGGACAGGAGCCGTCCGGCGCGCAGCAGCGCGTCGGGCACCAGGTCGCTGGTCGGGTACTCGTCGGCGATGCGCACGAACGCGGCGACGGCCTGGGCGTAGAACGCCGGACCAAGCTTCTCTTGCGCGTCACCGAGCCACATTTCGAGCCTGGGCGCATCGACTTGATCGGCGTTGGAACGCAGCACGCGCTCGAAACCGAGCACGGCGTTGACGAGCAACTCTTCACGCGTCGGAATGGCGGGAACGTCCTCGCGGATGCGAATCTCGGTCGCGGTGACCCGTGCGCGCATTCCGGCGCTGCCCAGGATCCAGCGAATCGCATCGCGGGTGGGACGGCGCACCAGAAAGGCGTCGACCGGGCGGTTGCCGGAGATCTGATCGGCGCCGACGACCACCAGGTCGAGCTTCTCCGCGATGCCGCGGATGATGTCGAGGGCGGGCGCCTCTTCGGCGCGCACCGTGACGGTCGGATCGTTGCCCAGGTCGTGCACCTCGACGGTGAAACGACCCGGTTGGGCTTTCTGGCCGAACGCGACGCCGGTGAGCGCGAGTGCGATGAGGAGCGTGCGGAACATCAGACGTCCTCCCGGATCTCGAGACCCTCGAGGTAGTAGCTGCGCGCGATCAGCAGTTCGGCTTCCGCGACCTGTCCGGCTTCGAGCGACGCGCGGTCCTGGTTCGCCAGAAGGCGTTGCAGGCCACGGCGCGCGTCCTCGAACTCGGCGTTCTCGAGGCGACGGCGAGCCAGCTCCAGCGCGGTGCGGCTCATGCTCGGAACGGACACCGGGTCTTGGGTCTCGACTTCGATGTCGAACGGACCGGGCATGACCTCGACGATGGGATCCGGCTGGATCGGCGCGGAGCTCTTCGTGTTCGCGTTCTGGATGAGCGCTTCGTTGACCGAGCCGCTGACGTGGGCGAGCGTCTGGCGGAATTCGTCGCCAGCGCGCCAGGCGAAGAAGACCATCGAGACGTTGACGACCAGGAAGCAGATCGCCAGGACCTCGACGATGCGACTCTTGCGCGCCGGCGTTTCGGACGTCGGGGCGGCGGGCGCCGTGCGCGGGTCGAATCCCTCGCTGGCTCGCGCGGGTTGGTCGGTCGTTCCACGAACAGGAGCGCTGCTGGACTTCGAGGTCGCAGCAGGAGTCGGCGTGAGGGTCGAGGCTGCGTCCAGGTCGACGAGGTCCGAGGAGGAACCCTGGCGGCTCGTGGCGGTCGAACTCGGCGCTGTGCCAGAGACCTTCGCGGCGGGCGCTTCGTCGTAGCTCGGCTTGGCGATCGGCTTCGAGGTCGGCGCGCTCGGCTCGGGGATCGAGTCGAAGACCTCGCCGAAGTCGAACAGGTCCTCGTCCAGGTCGAAGGAAGCTTCCTCGAGGGGATCGCCGGGCGTGAAGTCGTTCCCATCCGCGCTGCGCGGCTCGGGCATCGGTCGCTCGACGGGCTTGCTCGCAGCGGCCGGGGCAGCTTGCGGAGCGTCGTGCTCGGGCGCATCGAGGTCGAGCAGCGAGTCCTGCTGGATCGCGATCGGCTCGACCAGGTCGAGCTCGGGGAAGTCGAACAGGTCCTCGTCCAGATCGAAACCGTCGGCGTCGGCCAGCGGATCGTTCCACCCATCGAGATCGCGGGGATCGTCTTTGTGGTTTTCGGGGACCATGTCTAGCTCCAGAGAGCGGTGCGCAGGACGCGGCGGGGATCGGGTCCGACCAGGAGGCGGCCGATGCTGACCGCCATCGCGGGCGAGATGTGCCAAGCCTGCGAGCCACCGTCCTCACCGAGCGTGGTGAGGGCGCGCGTCGCATCGGCGGGCGTGAAGAAGTCGTTCTCGGAGAGGTCCAGCTCGGCCTCTTCCTCGAAGCGGGAACTCTGGATCGAGAAGCGCAGCGTGATGCGCGTTCCGGCGCCGGCTGCGCTGTCGATCTGGACGTCCTCGGCGAGCGAACTCATGCGAGCCAGGCCGCCATCGAGGCAGCTCTGCATCGAGTCGAGGCCGGCGGCGACCGGATCGAAGCCCGCGCCGTGGTCGCGCACTTCGATGACCAGCGTGTGCGGTCCGGATTCCGCGCGGACCTCGACGCGCTCCGCACCGGAGTGGCGCGCGGCGTTGTCGACGGCTTCGGCGGTGGCGCTGGCGACCCGGCAACGCGTCGAGGGCAGGGCACCGAGCCCGGTCATCCAGGCGTTGATCGCGCGACCTGCGCGGCGTGCGGCCAGGTCGCAGGTCGGGAAGGCGCGGCGCAGACGGCCGGTGGTGGAGGCTTGGTCGGGCGTGGCCTCGACGACCTGAACCAGGCGCTCGACGTCGACCGGCTGGACCAGCACCTCGTCGGCACCGGCGCGGAAAGCGCGGCGGCACGTCTCCATGCCGGCGTTGCTGGTCGTGACGATCGTGCGGCATGCGGCACCGGCGTAGCGCAGTTCCTCGAGGAGCAACAGGCCGTCGGCACCACCGACGCGCACGTCGGTGATCAGGACGTCGGGCAGGCAGCCGTTCAACGCGGCGCCGGGACCATCGACGATGGTGACGTGGTGGCCGCGGGCCACGAGCGACTGGCGGAACCGACCGGCGCTGGACGAATCGTCCTCGACGATCAGAACGTGAAGGCGTTGATGGCTCACGCGGCACCTCGCAGGGGCAAGCGGACGAGGATGTTCGTCCGGTGTTCTTCGGTCTCGCGCTCGATGACCTCGGCGCCGAAGCGCTCCAGGCTGCGGCGCGCGACGGCGCCGTCCAGATCGATGGCCGTCTCGATCGAGCCGCCCAGAACGGAGAAGTTCACCGACGAGGCGTCGGCGTGGGCGTGCATCAGGACCTGGGCGCTCGGGTCCTCGGTCGCTTCCATGAGCAACATGGACAGAGCGCGCTCGAACTGCGGCGCGTCGACGACGCATGTATCGCGTGAGGTCTCCAGCGCCAGGTCGACGCGGGAGCGACGGCTGGTGGGCAGCGAGTTCCACGCGCAGCGAGCGATCTCGCGAACGGTGCAGGCATCGGCGTGCTCGACGGGAGGCGCGACCAGATCGATCAAGCCTTCGACGCCGTGCTCGACGCGCGCCAGCTCGTCCAGCATGTGGTCGAGCTGGTCACAGAGCTCACCGTCTTCGTCGTGCCGATCGAGGACACCCTGCACGGCGATGCGCAGGGCGGTCAGGGGCAAGGACAGCTCGCGAGCTACCGCAACGGCCAAGGCCGGTCGAGCGTTCGCGGTGGTGGGGTTCGTGGGTGTGGACATGGTCGAAAGGCTTTCCTGGGTGTTGAAGGAGCAACACGGGTGCCAGGCCAAACTCTTCGACCCCAAGGGGTCTCACGGTTGAGCACCCAACGCCGGAACCGGGAAGTTTTTTCGCGCGATGGGGAATCGCGTCCGGGTTCGACCGGCCTCGCGTGCCACCTCGACCGGTGGTGGATTCCGACACGTGTCGGGAAACCCGACAGGCCGGAAGGGAGGGACCACGCCTCAGGAC
>TARA_R110002073_G_scaffold58023_2_pt1 | contig 16826 bp, 11 predicted proteins | sample TARA_R110002073 | Tara Oceans TARA_R110002073 (sample SAMEA4397174) | marine metagenome | biome: Polar Biome; feature: [DCM] deep chlorophyll maximum layer (ENVO:01000326); material: water (ENVO:00002006), including particulate matter (ENVO:01000060) such as... | depth 40 m
GTCGCCCCGCGTCGGCCGATCCCTCGGATCGGCCAGCCTTCACGGGGCGTCGTCTCGACCGAGACGGCGCCCCTCTTTCGTGATCCATGACAGCGGCGCAGGTCCCCGCACCCGGGGTCGGCAGGCTCAATCTGGGGCAGTCCCGGGGGCCGTGGTGCGCCTCTGGGAGGTCCTGGGCGGGGATCCAGTGCGGAGGGTCGAGGCGGATGGGCACCGGTCCGCCGGGATCCAACGGGGTTCGCGCGCAGCGATGGGCCCATACGTCACAATCTCTGCCGATCCAACGGACTCGCGACTTCCCCATCTCCCTGGACCGGATTCCCACCATGATCCTGAAACATCTCGCGGCGTGTGCGACCTTCGCCCTTCTCCCAACCCTTGCCACTGCGCAAACCGACGATTGCGCTTCGGCCACGACCATCGCCGGTGAAGGCACCTGGACCTACAGCAGCCTCGGCGCGTCCACGGATGGACCCAATCCCTGCGCGGGCATCGGTTCGGACGTCTGGTTCTCCTGGACCGCGACCGCGTCCGACACCTTCACGCTGTCGACCTGCTCCGGCACCAGCTACGACTCGGCCCTCGCGGTCTACCCGGCGGGCTGCCCCGCATCGGGTGTGATCAGCTGCAACGACGACACGTGCGGACTACAGAGCACGGTCACCTTCGCCGCGGTCAGCGGATCCACCTACCTGTTCCAGGTCGGTGGCTACTCGGGCAATCAAGGTCTCGGCGAGATCGAGGTGTCTCAAGGCGGCGTGAACCCGGGTGGTGACTGCTTGGCCCCTGCTCCGGGTCCGGACGTCATCATCGGTTCCTTGTCGGGCATCAGCGACTACGGTTCGGTCGGCGGCATCGCTGGCTACGCGATCGGCACGACCTCGTGCAACATCGGGACCAGCAACCTGAACTGGATCGCCGGCACGAACGATCACCCGGTCATCGGCCAGAACATCTATCGCCTCAAGGACGGCCGCTTCGAGCAGATCGGACAGTCGTGGTTGAAGCACGGATTCGCCGCCCTGCAGGGAAGTCTGTGCTGCACGTGCACCGGGTCTGGAGCCGGTTCGGCCCTCGGCGTCGGATGCTCCGACCCCTACGGTTCCGGGCTCAACGGCAGCCAGTTCGGTCTCGGTCCGCGCAGCGAGGTGAACCCGTACACAGGCGTCTTCCTGTACCCCTTCACCCACGGCGACCAAGGATCGAGCGGCGACGCGGCCTACAAGCGCATTCAAGTGGCCAACGCCGATCTGGATCCGTCCCTGAACCCCGGGGCGCAGTACTTCGGCTCGGCCCAGTACGTGGCCAAGGACGACGCTCAGGCCGGCAACGGCGAGAACAACGCCGCATGGATCGACATCAACGTCGGACCGTTCAGCGGCGGCAGCTGGAACCTGTCCTTGTCCGGCTCGACGCATCGCCAGGACCCGGCGATCCGCGCCTGGCAGGACGCGGACCCCAGCGTCGTGCTCAGCGAAGTCCACGCTCCGGGCGAGGGCCTCTTCATCGTCGGCAGCAACGCCTACGACAACGGCGACGGCACGTGGGACTACGAGTACGCCGTGTTCAACCTGAACTCGGACGTCGGTTGCGGCAGCTTCGACGTTCCGGTTCTGGCGGGCACGTCGATCACGAACGTGGGGTTCCACGACGCCGATTGCCACTCGGGCGAGCCGTACAGCAACGCCGATTGGGCGTCCGCGATCGGTCCCGCAGGCATCGACTGGTCGACCGATCTCTTCGCCAACGACCCGAACGCCAACGCGATCCGTTGGGGCACGACCTACAACTTCCGTTTCACGGCGGACACAGCGCCGGCGAACGGCCTGGTCGACCTCGGCATGTTCAAGACGGGTGGTTCGATCTCGGCCCCCGCGATGGTTCCCGACATGGGCAACGCGCTCACCATCACGTGCGACCCGAACAACGACCACTTCCTGGGCGACGACGTGAAGCTGAACTCCAGTTCGTTCGGCTTCCTCGCGCCGAGCGGGCTGCACCTCGAGGCCGTCGACGGCCCGCCGAACGCCTTCGGGTTCTTCTGCACGAGCGCCAGCGCGACCTCGTCGCTGCCGGTCTCCAACGGCCTGCTCTGCCTCGACCTCCCGCTTGCTCGGTACAACTCGACCGCGGTGACGAACCAGGGCGTGAGCGCACTGGATTCGCTGGGACAGTTCGATGCGAACGGTGTCTTCCTGAGCCTGACGGGCAACTCGAACGCGGGGAACGGATCCGGGTTCGACGTCCCGATCGAGTTGCCGCACGTGCCCCCCGGGCAGTTGATCCTGGCCGGCGACACGCACTACTTCCAGCTCTGGTACCGCGACCAGCCCGCTGGTTCGGGCAACTTCTCGAACGTGCTCGGCGCGACGTTCTAGATCGTTCGCGAAAGGCCTGACCCTGGCGTCAGGACACACCAGGAGCGTCGCCTCGATGGGGCGGCGCTCCTGGGTCGTTTCCGCCTCGGAAGCATGTCGCGATTCTGCGGAGTGAGGGGGCCCTTGCCACGCGCGCGCGATCGGCGAACATAGGAGCATGTTGCAGTTCGACGATCACCCCATGTTGCATCCGGCCGCATGCCTGATGCGCTGGCCGGCGCCCTTGGGCGAGATCCCGGCGTCCCCGGACCTTCGTGCACTCGCCGCCTTGGACGCCGACGTGCCGGTCTCGCGCAACGAGGACGTACGCGGAGCCGTGCGTCGGTTGTTGCGTCACGGTGGACACAAGCCGTCGGGTCGCGGCAAGCCGTCCGCCGAATACCTCGTGCGCGCCGCCGAAGGGGACGGTTTGCCCATCATCAATCCCGCGGTCGACGCGTGCAACGTCGTCTCCTTGCATTCCGGGCTGCCGATCAGCGTCGTGGACGCGGACCTCGCGACGGCGCCGCATCGCGTGGGCTTGCCGGGCGACGACGCCGAGTACGTGTTCAACGCTTCGGGTCAGACGATTCGCCTGAAGGGACTTCTGTGCCTGTTCGATGCGGACGGCCCCTGCGCGAACTCGGTCAAGGACTCGCAGCGCACCAAGACGCACCCCGGCACACGGTCGACCTTGTCGGTCGTGTGGGGACCGAACGAGCACGTGCCGCACGTCGAGGCGACCTTGGCCTGGTATCGCGCGTGCATGGAGATGTTCGGCGCCGAGACCGTTTGGGCCACGGGCATGTGATGTGGCCATCCAAGACCGGCGCGTGCACGAAGGAGGGGGCGGCCGAGGTGCCTCGACCGCCCCCTTTGCGCCTGGGGCTGCCCCTCACGGGGTGTGGTTGGACCGGGCTCTGGTCCGATCCGATGAAGGCTGCCTAGAAGTCTTCGTTGAACGAGACCTCGCCCGTGACCGAGACCTGATAGGCGGAGACGCGGCGCTCGAAGAAGTTCGAGAGCTCCTGGACGTCCTGGAGCTCCATGAACCCGAACGGGTTCTTCGAGCCGTAGCGCTTCTCGTATCCGAGGTTGCCGAGTCGTTGGTCGGCGACGAACTCGAGGTACTGGCGCATGTCGACCTGGGACAGACCGGGGATGCCGCCCTGCAGCAGGTCGTCGGCGAACTGCAGTTCGCACGCAACGGCTTCCTCCATCATCGTCACGACCTGGGCTTCGAGGTGCTCGTCGAACAACTCGGGCTCTTCCTCGCGCACCGTGTTCACGACCTCGAGAGCGAAGGCCATGTGGCAGCTCTCGTCGCGGAACACCCAGTTGGTGCCGGACGCGAGGCCGTTCAGCAGACCCTTCGAGCGCAGGAAGTAGACGTAGGCGAACGCCGCGAAGAAGAACAGGCCTTCGATGCAGCACGCGAAGCAGATCAGGTTCAGCAGGAACTTCTTGCGCGCTTCGGGCGAGTCCGTCTCGGCGAGCCCGTCCACCGAGTCCATCCACTTGAAGCAGAACTCGGCCTTCTTCTGGATCGACGGGATGTTGTGGATCGCGGCGAACGCGGCCTCGCGCTCCTTGTGATCCGGAACGTACGTGTCGAGCAGCGTCAGGTAGAACTGAACGTGCAGCGCCTCTTCGTACAGTTGTCGCGACAAGTACATCCGCGCTTCCGGCGAGTTGATGTGCTTGTAGAGGCTGAGCACCAGGTTGTTCGAGACGATCGAATCCCCCGTGGCGAAGAACGCCACCAAACGGTGGATCAAGTGCCTCTCGGCCGGCAGCAACCGCTTGTCGAGATCGACGACGTCGGTCGAGAAGTCGACCTCCTCGACCGTCCACGTGTTCTTGATGGCGTCCCGGTACATGTCGTAGAAGACCGGGTACTTCATCGGGCGCAAAGTCAGGTCGAATCCGGGGTCGAGAATCATCGTGGTGTCCGTCGTGCGCAGGGGTGGTGGTGGATTCGTAGCGTCGGGTTGCCTGAGGAACGCCCCGAGCGGAGCGCCTCCTCAGTGCTGGAGCGGGCCTAGTTGCAGGCCTCGCACGACTCGGGGTTCTCGAGCGAGCACGCGACCGCGGCCTCGTCGGACACCGTCGTCTGACGGATGCGCGTGGCGGGACGCGAGCGCAGGTAGTAGGTCGTCTTGACGCCCTTCTTCCATGCGTACGCGTACATCGACGACAGCTTGCCGATGGTGGGCGAGGCCTGGAACAGGTTCAGCGACTGGCTCTGGTCGATGTACGGTCCGCGCGCGGCGGCCAGGTCGATCAACGCCTTCTGCGGCAGTTCCCAAGCCGTCCGGTAGAGGCTCTTCAGGTCGGCGGGCAGGCCTTCGATCTCCTGGACCGAACCCTCGGCCTTCTTGATCTTGTTGCGCATGTCCTCGTTCCAGAGGCCCTTGTCCTTCAGATCCTTGACCAGGTAGTTGTTCACCTGCAGGAAGTCGCCCGACAGCGTCTCGCGCTTGAAGAGGTTCGAGACCTGGGGCTCGATGCACTCGTAGCAACCGGCGATCGAGGCGATCGTGGCCGTCGGCGCGATCGCGATCACGAGCGAGTTCTTCAGGCCGTGCTCGGCGATACGTGCCTTCAGCTTGGTCCATTCGGCCTTTTGCGTCGGTTCGACGTTCCACAGGTCGAACTGCAGGTCGCCCTGGGCCGCGCGCGTCTCGGGGAACGCCTTGTGCGCACCGTCGCGTTCGGCCAGGTCGCAGGACGTCGACATCGCGTGCAGGTAGATGTGCTCGGCGATGCGCGCCGTCATGTCCTTGGCTTCCTCGGAGTCGAAGTCGATCCGCATCTTGAAGAACACGTCCTGGAGACCCATCGTGCCGAGGCCGACCGGGCGCCACTTCGAGTTCGAGGCCGCGGCTTCGTCGGTCGGATAGAAGTTGATGTCGATGACGCGGTCGAGGTACGTCACCGCCGTCTTCACGACCTTGGTCAACTGCTTGAAGTCGAAGCTGGTCTCGCCCTTGTCGTTCGTCTTGACGAGCTTGCCGAGGTTGACCGAGCCCAGGTTGCAGACCGCGGTCTCGTCCTGGTTCGTGACCTCGAGGATCTCGGTGCAAAGGTTCGAGAGGTGCACGACGCGACCCTCGACCGCCGTCTGGTTGCACGTGCGGTTCGACGTGTCCTTGAAGGTCATCCAACCGTTCCCGGTCTGGGCGAGCGTGCGCATCATGCGCGCATACAACTCGCGCGCCGGGACCTGGCGCTCGAAGAGGCCTTCGTCCTCGGCCTTCGTGTACGCGGCTTCGAACGCCTCGCCGTACAGGTCGACGAAGTGCGGCATCTTGTTCGGGTCGAACAGGGACCACTTGGCATCCTCCTCGACACGTTGCATGAACAGGTCGGGGATCCAGTTGGCGAGGTTCAGGTTGTGCGTACGGCGCGCTTCGTCGCCTGTGTTGTCACGCAGCTCGAGGAACTCCTCGATGTCGGCGTGCCAGGTCTCCAGGTACACGCACGCGGCACCCTTGCGGCGACCACCCTGGTTGACTGCGGCGACCGAGGAATCGAGCGTCTTGAGCCACGGAATGATGCCGTTCGAGGACCCGTTGGTGCCCTTGATGAGCGAGCCGCGGCTGCGCACGCGCGAATAGGCGACGCCGATGCCGCCCGCGAACTTCGAGAGGCGCGCGATGTCCTTGTAGCGGTCGTAGATCGCTTCCAGATCGTCGAGCGGCGAGTCCAGCAGGTAGCACGAGCTGAGCTGCGAGTGCTCGGTGCCCGAGTTGAACAGGGTCGGCGAGCTGGGCAGGTACCCGAGCGACGAGATCAAGCGGTAGAAATCGCGCGCCTCGCCCGGCGTCTGGGCGAGGCCCGCCGCGACGCGCATGAAGAAGTACTGAGGCGTCTCCAGGACCTGGCGCGTGTGCGGGTGGCGCAGCAGGTAACGGTCGTACACCGTGCGCAGCCCGAAGTAGTCGAACAGGTGGTTCCGCTCGGTCTCGATCGTGTCGTTCAGCTTGCGGCTGTTCGCAGCGACGAACTTCGCGGTGCGTTCGTTGATCAGGCCCGCGTCGAGCGCGGCCTTGACGGACTGGCTGAACGACTGGATCTCCTGGTTCTGGACCTCCTTGTCGATGAACGTGCCCAGCAGGCGCGCGGCGAGACGGCTGTACTGCGGCTCTTCGGCGGTGAGGCCGGCCGCGGTCTGGATCGATAGGCCGTCGAGCTCGGAGGTCGTCGCGCCGTCGTACAGCCCGCTGATCGTGCGCGTCGCGATGCGCATCGGATCGACCCCCTCGAGCCCTTCGCTGCAGCGACTGACGGCGCGGACGATCTTGTTCAGATCCACCGGTTCCAAGCGCCCATTCCGCTTTTGCACACGCATACCCTGGTCGGGATCAGCGGATTGGGGCGTCCGGGGAGCAGCAGTCGAAGCAGAAGCGAGATCCATGAAGAGCAGGCGCTGGCTGGGGGTGGTGGGTCCGGAATCGGGCCCGCGGGCAGAGGGAGTCGGCCCCGATCTCCACTCTCGAGGGTGGAAGCGTCGTGCGGGCCGCGCGCCACAGCATATGGACGTGGTCGCTCGGTGCAACCCTACATCTTGTGGGTCGGGTCCCCAGTGGCGTGGGCCAAATCGAGGCACTCGCGTCAAGGGACGTTCCTAGGAAGCTCTGGGTCGGATCGGACCAAGTCGGCGTCCCCAGCCCCTGGAAAATCCTGCTCCTGCCGCCAGGATTCCGTCAGATCGGGTGGGTCGGTCGAGGTTTGGTGCCGGGCCCGCACCCCAACCCCTGGTGGGCGCGGTTCCTGGTGGCTGAGCTCGTGCGGGCACCCGAGTGCGGGCAGCGCGCGGACGCCAGATGCCGATGACGCGCGGACGCCAGATGCGGGCAGCGCGCGGACGCCAGATGCCGATGACGCGCGCACGCGCGCACGCGCGACGAGATGCAGGCCACGCGCCCGGGCCGAGGTCCGCATCCCGCTCCCCCCCGGAGAGCAGAGGGGGCGCCGGCCGGCTCAGACCCAGGGGAGGTTCAGCGCCGCGCGCAACATGCCCACCTGACCCGCGTGCCAGGTCAGATGGAACAGGTGTCCGTCGAGGAACGCACGCCGCGAGGTCAGGTGTCCTTGGAACTCGGGGAGGATCGGCACGTCGGGCGCGCCATCGAGGTCGGCTTGCGCACGCACCGCATCTCTGGTGCGGATGGCGGTCGGTTCCCAGAGGGCGCGCAAGGCGTTCCAGTCCGCATCGGTCCTGACGCCGAAGTGGGGTTCCGCATGGCGGTCGCCGAACGTGGCCTCGAGCGAGCGCGGTCTTCCGCCGACCGCTTCCGCGACCGAGTCGGTGTTGACCAGGTTGTGGCCCAGGAGCCAGGCGATCGAGGGGCCCGCAGCGTGCAACGCGAAGCGCGATGCCGGACCGTCGACGTCCGCGATCAATCGCGACCACAGTTCTTGCCTGCGCTGCAACTCGGCCACGGGTCCGCCACCTCGGGCGGAAGCAGGATCGTCGCGGGTCACGGTTTGCGTATCTCCAACGCGTGACGCGCCTCTGGAGCCACGGTCACGGTTTGTTCTTGTGCGCCCTGCGGGAAGCGCCACTCGATCGTGAGCGTGCCCGCCGGAACGTCGATGCCCGTGGGCGCGTTCGCGAGGGTGCGACCCAGCGCGACGCAGGTTGCTCCGAACCAGATGCGGAAGGGCACGGCCTCGGGCTGTGCGGCGAACTCGAGCCTGGCGGTCGGATGGAACTGCAGCACGACGTCGGCCGGTGCCGTCCCCGCGCGGGTGGGCACATCCTCGGACAGCGCGATGCGGCCGTCGGGGAGCACCGCGCAGATCGCGAAGTTGCCATTGGCGAGGCCGACGTGTTCGAGCGTGGCGTCTTCCCCGACCAAGGAACGCACGCGACCCTCGATGTCCGTGAGCAGCACCTGTTCGAACGCTTCGATGAAAGTCCCGTCCTCGTCGATCGCGGTCGCACGCAGGCCGGCCCCACGCCGCAAGCGCAGTTCGAGGTCCTGCGCGTCGTCGGAGACCTCCGCCCCAGCCACTCTGGATCCGTGATGGCCGCGTCCGGGCAGTGCATGGACGGTCCAGGCCCCGGGGGGCAGCGGACCGATGCGGAACCGGCCCTCCGTCGAAACCGGGGAGGCGGGAGGGCTCAAGCCACCGGGTCCGGTCGCCTGGACCATGGCCCCCAGAGCCTGGGCCCCCTTGGCGTCGACCACACGACCCTCGAGGAAGCGCGGTGCATGCGCGATCAGGTCCATCGAGATCGCGGGCGAAGGCAAGGTGACCTCGAGGTGCGTCCCGTAAGGAACCCAGTCACCGAGCGGCGAAGGGCCGATCCACCAGCTGCCGGCGGGCAGGTTGTCGTGCGCGAAGCGGCCCTCCGCGTCGGTTCGCAGGAACACCGCGTCGAGCTCCCGTTCGCGTGGGAACAGCGTCGGTCCGTGCGTGTCCGCGGGCACCAACCAGAGCGTCTCGTCGGCGAGCGCCGTGCCCGCGACGTCGGTGACGCGACCGGTGATCGGAACGCCACCGCCCGAACTCGCCATCAGGATGCGGTCCTCGCCGGGTTCCAGCTGAAGCTGCTCGGGAAGTCCGAGCAGTCCCTTGCTGCGCAGGGTCAGGAGGCAGCTCGGAGGGAGCCCTTCGAATCGCGCCTGACCGAAGGAGTCCGTGCGCTTCACGAGTTGCAACTGTCGGTCGGGGAGGGGACGCCCCTCGTCGACGGCCAGGCAAGGTAGGTGCAGGAGGACGGTGACGGAGGCACCCGCCACCGGTCGACCCGCGCCGTCGCGGGCCACGATCTCGAGTCCCGCGCCCGCTTGCAGCGGAACGCGCAAGGACACGTCGTCGAAGCCGGTGTTCCCGTGCAAGGCCAGCGCCACCGGAGCCCGGTCGGCAGCTCCGACGACCAGGACCACCCGGCGATCGGTCGTGCGCGACACGGCCAAGTTGCCCGAAGCCCCGCCGCGCGCATCCGGATCGGCCAGTTCCCAGGCGGAGCCGCCGTTGCCCGTGCGGGGCAGGACCCACCCGACCGCGCCGGCCGCGGGGTCGCCCGTGTCCGCGTTCACCGCCGTGACCTGTTGCATGATCGTCTTGCCGGCGCGCATGCGCAGTTCGACGCCGCGAACCTCGCTGTCGTCGAGCGCAGCCACGCGAAGGCTGCCCGTCAGCGTCGCCCCGTCGTCGTCGCGCACGACGAGCCGCAACGCCGATCCGGCGGGCACGTCGATCCAGCAGCGCCCGTTCGCATCGGTGGTGGGGGAGCGCCTGAGGTCTCCGTGATCGTCGGAGGTGCGGCCGGAGGCTTGGACCGAACCCGAGCCGGGGTCCTCGATGTAGGCGCGGACGACGACCCCTGGGACCAGATCACCCATCGCATCGCGGACGGTGATGTCCAGTTGGGAGGGCTCGGGGCCCGTGTCCTGTTCGAGCCCGCGTCGACGAACACCGGGCGCGCCCGAGACCGGACTCAGATCGGTGCTGCGGGGAGGCTGGGGCGATTCCTGTGCGCCGGTCGCTGCGGGTGGGACGACCGGCTGATCCTGGTCGCGATCGACGCCGGGAACTTGCTGCCTGAGCGTTCCTCCGTCCGCAGCCGGGGTGGAGGTCGCGCGTCCAGGACCGGCGTGCACGAGCGCGGTCTCACGTTCCGGTTCTCCGGACAGAAAGATCCATGCCAGGACCGCTGCGAGGCCCAATCCGATCGCGATGGTGAGCTGATTCCTGCTCATCGATTCCCCTCCGGCGCCAACCGGAGGGGACCAGGATAGCGATGTCCGTCCTGGCCAGGGTCCGGCGTCCAGGTCTCGTTCGGGATCCACGGCAAGAAAGGGGCTAGAGTGACCCCATGGCCTCATCCGGACCGTTCTCCCGGGCTCCCCTCGCCCTCATCTTCGCCCTCGCGGCCAGCGTCCTCGCCGGCGCCTGCGTCACGCAAGGCCCCAAGCAGCCCAAGCCCCTCGGCACGACCCAGTTGCTCGAACGCGCGGACTCGATGTTCGGCGCGCGCAACACGCTCGAGACCCTCGAGGCGTACAAGCTCGCAGCCGTTTCCGCCCAGCGCGAAGGGGACGGCGCTCGCTTCGCCGAGGCGACTGCGCAGGTCGCATCCGTGCTCGCTCTGTCCGGCCAATCCGTCGCCGCACGCAGCTGGTTGGACCAAGCCCAGGTGGCGACGAGTCCCGAGGAACCGCGCGCCTGGTCGCGCGTTCTGCTGGCCCATGGCCTCGTCCTCCAGGCGGAAGGCTCGCGCGCCCTCGCGCACCGCGAGTTCGAGCTGCTCTGGACGCTGGCGCTCGAGATGGGCCATCCGGACCGAGCCATGCAGGCCGCCTGGATGGCGTCCGGCACTGCGCCACGTGCGGATCGACTGCGCTGGAGTCAGCGTTGCGTCGAGGTCGCGCGTTCGACGGGCAACCCGCGGTGGGAGGCCTCCGCACTCGAGGGCATGGCCTGGGTCCAGGACGATCTGGAGATGCGCGAGGAAGCCCTCATCAGTTTCCACGAGTCCCTCGCGCTCTTGACGCGCACCGGATCGAATCACGAACGCCTGCGCGCGCAATGGGCTCTGGGTCGCGCGCAACGATTGGCCGGCCATACGCACGAGGCGCGCACCACGATGGAGCAGACGCTCGCCAACGCACAGCAGTTGCTGCGCACCGTCTTCTCGCCGAACGACGCCGAATGGGTGGCGCGCTGTCACGGCGAGATGGCCGAGTTGTGTGCGCTCGACGCCGACTTCGACGCTGCCCTGCGGCACCTGCGCATCGCGCGCACCCGCTACAACCAGGCCGACGCGGAACTGCTGGCCCCCGAGGTCCTCGAGGTTCTCGACGCGCGCGTCCGTGAGCTCCAGCTGGAGCAAGCGGGTTTGCGTTCCTCGAGTCCCTGAGACCGAGCTCCGGCCTGCGTCCGTTCCATCTGAGGTGAATCCAACCGGGAGGAAGGTGACGGACGCCGTACTCCCGATTGGATTCACCCCGTTCTCACCCTGGAGAGAGTCTCCGAGACCAGAATCAAGCCGGACGGAGTCCCTGGCCGATGGAAACAGGAACCCCCATGCTGCGCTCCATCCTGATCCTCGCACTCCTGGGTGCTTGTACGGCACCTCCCCCGGTACAGACCGCGCCCGTCGCTGAGCCGTTGCCGCACCAGTGGCACACGATCGGGGAGAGCGTCGAGGGTCGTCCGATCCAGGTGGCCACGTTCGGGACCGGCTCCCGACGCGTCTACGTCATCGGTGGGATCCACGGCGACGAACGTCCCGGGCTCGAGAACGTCGATCGCCTGCGTGAGTTGTTGCGCGTCGACGGTTTCCTGGGAGACACGACGGTGCGCTTGCTGCGCGACGTCAACCCGGACGGAAGCGAACATCGCACGAGGACGAACGCGAACGGCGTCGACCTGAACCGCAACTTCCCCGCTCAGAACTTCCGCCCGTCCGACGGTCGCGGTCCCGCGCCGTTGTGCGAGCCCGAAACGCAAGCGTTGGCCGCGGACCTGGAAGCGTTCGATCCAGACATCGTCATCGTCTTCCACGCCGCTCGTCGCGGACCATTCGTGAACTTCAACGGACCGGGTCGCTTGCTCGCCGAACGGTTCGCGCGCGCGGCCTACGATGCGGTCGGAGACTGGCGCGTCGTGCCGGACATGGGGTACGCCACACCGGGCTCGCTCGGCAGTTGGCTCGGTGACGATCGCGGCTTGCCGGTGTTGACGATCGAGTTCGGTCGCGATCAGGACCCCGACGTCGTGTGGCCGGGCCTCGAGCACGCGCTCGTGAAGACGCTCGGCCCCGGCGCCGAGGACCACCTGGCGCGCTAGTCGGACCTCTAGGCCGACTCGACCAGGACGTGATCCGGATCCATGTGCGCCGGACCATGACCGCGCACCCACAGGATCAACCCGACGGCGACGATGGCGAGCGCCAGCGCGAGGCCCCACCAGACGCCTTGCAGTCCGAGGCCTTGCTCGAAGGCGAGCCACCATCCGAGTGGCAAGGCGATGACCCAGTAGCCGATCAGGTTGATCACGGCGGCCGGGCGCGTGTTGCCCATGCCGCGCAGGACCCCGGAACCGACGACCTGCAGACCGTCGAACACCTGGAACGCGGCGGCGATGGGCAGGATCGAGGCCGCCAGGACCAGCGCTTCGGCCGATCCCTCCTGCAGGATCAGCGTGGGCAGGACGTTGCGCCCGAGAATGAACACCGCGGCGGCGAGCGCCATGCATCCGGCGCCGACCCCGAAGGCGATCCACGACGTCGTTTGGGCCCGCACGTGGCGTCCTTCCCCAATCAGGTTGCCGATGCGCGTCGTGGCGGCGAACGACACGCCCATCGGCACCATGAATGTGATGCTCGCCATGTGCAGGACGGCCGAGTGCGCATTCGTCGCGGCCTCGCCGACCATTTCGGACATCAAGGTGCAGGCGCCGAACGCCCAAACCTCGAGCGAGAGTTGAATGCCGATCGGAAAGCCGATGCGGCCGATGTCCCACAGCCCTCTTGGATGGAACGCGCGCCGCGTCCACGGCACCCACGCACCCACGTGGTGCTTGCCGCGCACGATCGCGACCCAGAGCAGGATCGGGAACAGCACGCGCGTGCACCCGGTGGCCAAGCCCGCGCCGAACACGCCGTACTCGGGCAGTCCCCACTCGCCACGGATCAACACCCAGTCGAAGATCGCATTGAACACGTTGGCGATCAACGCGACGTAGAGCACGGGTGCCAGGATGCCGCGACCTTGCAGGTACTGGCGCATCGCCAGGAACACCAGGAACAACGGCGCGGTGTACATCTGCGGGTAGGCGTACTCCTGGGCGAGCGCCGCGACCTCGGCGATGTCCGGCGAGGACGGGACGAAGGGCAGTCCATAGATCCAGAGGAGGACCTCCTCGGTGTATCCCCACGCCGCGCCCAGCGGGATGCCGCACAGCACCGCCAGCACGAGCCCGCGTTGCAGCGCACGACCGACGCGCTCTCCGTCTCCGGCACCGTGAGCCTGCGAGACGATCGGGTCCATGCCGAGCACGATGCCCATCACCAGCATCGACGTCCCGAAGATCCAGACGTGGGCCAACGTCATCGCCCGCAACGCACCGTCCGAATACTTCCCCACCATGGCCGCGTCCACGAAGGACATCAGCTGCGTACCGAGGTTGATGGCGATGATCGGCACGGCCAATCGCCATAGGGCCTTGAGCTCGGTGCGTGCTACGGACATGGGGGGGGCGTCCCCCTGTCGTCGTCGCGCGGAGACGAAGCGTGGGTGGACGGAGGGGGCGGGATTCTGTCCCGCGGGGCGGGCCGCGTCCACGTCTGCCCGGAATCGGTGACCACACCGGGGCGAACGATCCGCTGGACCGCTTGTTCGTTCACCCGAGGTCTTGTGCCAACGCCCCACCGTCCCGGGCGTATCCTCTCCCGAGACCCTTCCATGAGCCCTTCCCCCAAACCTGGCCTGTTGAGGCCCCTGTGGTCGACCTCGGTCGGCTTCGGGATCCTCGTGTTCACGGCGACGACTGCGGTGACGCTCGCCTGCATCCGGTGGATGCCCGGTTCGGACGTGCCCGAGGTGGCCGACCGTGTGCCCACCGCGTTCGACGACGAACGGCCGCGCGACCAGGACGGCACGACCTCGCTCACGTCCGAGGAGCAGCGGCGGATCGAGGTGTTCACCCGTGCCTCCGCGTCGATCGTGCACATTCGTGCGGGACGCAAGGACGACCTGACGACGCAGGGACCGGATGAGGACGCCACCGCGCTCCGGCCCGGCACCATGCTCGGCGCCGGCTTCATCTGGAGTGCGAACGGGTACGTGGTGACCAACGCACACCTGATCGATGGGCAGAACGACGTCCACGTCGTGCGGGCCGATGGGACTCCGTTGCGCGCGGAATTCGTGAGTCGTGACGACGCGCTCGACCTGGCCGTGCTGTGCGTCGACGCCCATGGCAGTCGATTGCCCGTCCTCGACCTGGGTCGCTCCGAGAACGTGCGCGTCGGCCAGGACGCCCTCGCGATCGGCAGTCCCCTGGGTCGCAATCACACGCTGACCCGCGGTCTGATCAGCGCCTTGAACCGGCGCGTGACGTTGCCCCAGGGCCGTGCCTTCGAAGGGGCGATCCAGACCGATGCACCGATCAACCCGGGCAACTCCGGTGGTCCCTTGCTGGACTCCTCGGGTCGGGTCATCGGGATGGTGACGGCCTTGAATCAGATCCAGGGCACGGACATCTCGTTCAACGTGGGCATCGGCTACGCGATTCCGATCGATGCGATCGCCGACCGCATGCCGGCCTTGATCCGCCAGGGTTTGCGCCACTACTACGACCTGGGGATGACGCTCTGTCCCGATCAGTGGAACGAGGAAATGCTGCGTCAGGCCGAGATCGACGGCGTCATTCCCGTTCACGTGGACGAGAACAGCGCGGCGATGCGCGCGGGGATCTATCCGTTGCAAGCGCGCAACATCGGCACGACCTTCACGGTCCCGACCGTCATCGTGGGGGTCAACGGCATCCCGACCCCGAATCGCAAGGCGTTCGACGAGGCGCTGTTCGAGGCCCGCGACCATTCGAGCATCCTGGTCGATGTGCGTCGCACCGAACTCGACTACCTCGTGGAGTACTCATCGACCGGCGTCATGCGCCGAACGCTGGAACCGCCCTTCACGATCGGCGAGATCGTCCAGGTCGAACTGTTGCGCCGGCGCTAGAAGCCGGTGTCCCAGATAGCGGTTCCGCCATCTGGGACCCAGGCTCCTAGCCCGCGTTCGGCTCGGCATCCACGGGCGGGTCGACCCCGGCCCCCAGGAGGACGGCGATAGACCGCGTGTCGTCGAAGGCCTCCATCGCGATGCGCAACGCGGCCGTCAATGGGGTCGAGAGCAACATGCCGACCGGTCCCAGGAGCCAACCCCAGAAGACCAGCGAGGCGAACACGACGAACGTCGAGAGGTCGAGCCCCTTGCCCAGCCACTTCGGTTCGACCAAGTTGCCGTAGATCAGGTTGATGGCGACGTACAGAACCAGCACGCCGACGGCGAGCTGCCAGAAGCCTTCCGGTTGCACGAGCGCGATCAACGTGGGAGGCATCGCGGCGATGATCGACCCGATGTTCGGGACGAAGTTCAGCAGGAATGCGACCAGACCCCAGAGGATGGGGAAGTCGACACCCATCAACGACAGGCCGACGCCCGCCGTGATGCCGGTCAGCGCGCTGACCGCGGTCTTGATCGCGAAGTAGCGATTGATACGACTCGCGACCTCGTCCAGTCGCGCCTGGACCTGCCCTTGCCCGTGCGTCGCGGCGCGAACCTTGGCCGGGAAACCCGCACTCTCGGCCAGCAGGAACACCAGGAGGAGGAAGATGACCATCGCGTTGCTCGCGAGGCCCCCGAGGGTGGCGAATGCCGAGCTGGCGTAGGCGAAGACCGTGGTCACGGAGAGGCCACCGAGCTTTCCGGACGTCGGCTTGGACGTGTCGTTCGGTTTCGAGTTCGCGACCACTTGGGTTGAACTCCCCGCGGCCCCGGAAGTGGCCCCGGGTGCGGCCCCGGGAGCCGCGCCGACGGCGGCGTCGGGTTCGGCGTTCCTGGGCGGGGCCGGCTCCTGATCGAACGGAAGCTCGAGCCCGTGCTCCTTCAGTTGTTCCTTGGAGTTCAGCCACCAGTCGGTCAGTCGTGCTTGGTAACCAGCGCGAGCCTGGTCGAAGTCCTGGACCTCGGTACCGACGATCGCCGCCATGCCGAACATGATCACAGCCAGCCCGATGAGCACGCCGAGCACGCGGAATGCAGCCGGCACGCCGATGCGCGCCAAGCCGTGCATCGCCGGCAGGCAGATCAACGCCAGGAACACGGCCAGCAGGAATTGCACGACGATGTCCTGGGCGCTCTTCAGTCCGGCGCACACGATCACCGCTGCGGCCGCGATGAAGAGCAGGCGAGCACCGCCCTGCGAAGGCGCGCGATCGGTCGTGGGGGATTCGGTCATGACCGGATCCTAGCGGTCGTCTTCGGGGGTCACCTGGGCACGGGCGTCGTCGTCGTGCGCGAGAAGTCGGCGCAGGAGGGACTCCAGGACCTCGCGTTCGGCCGAGCTGAGCGGTTCCATCCGAGCGTCCGCGGCCTGAAATCGGGCGCGCGCGGCCCGCTCGACCAGGTCCAGGCCGAGGTCCGTGAGCACGACGAGCACCCCGCGCCGGTCCTTGGGGTCCGCGCGGCGCTCGATCAGGCCGCGCTTCTCGAGGCGATCGAGGCGATTGGTGATCGAGCCCGAAGTGATGCCCGTGTCGGATCCCAGCCCACCGGGTGAGGCGTGGAAAGGTCGCCCTTGCCTCCGCAACGCCGCCAGGATCTCCCAGCCCCAGGGACCCAGGTCGAAGGGTTCGAGGGCCTGGTCCGTCTCACGTTGAAACTGCTTGGACAGCAGCTTCACGCGGGCCTGCACGCCCACCCCCGCCAGCGGCAGGTCCGG
>TARA_R110002073_G_scaffold11364_21_pt1 | contig 16814 bp, 14 predicted proteins | sample TARA_R110002073 | Tara Oceans TARA_R110002073 (sample SAMEA4397174) | marine metagenome | biome: Polar Biome; feature: [DCM] deep chlorophyll maximum layer (ENVO:01000326); material: water (ENVO:00002006), including particulate matter (ENVO:01000060) such as... | depth 40 m
CCTGACGTTCGCGTTTATCGGTGGCGCTTACTACTGGTATCCCAAGTTCTGGGGCCGCATGTACAACGAGCGCCTGGGTAAAATACACTTCTGGCTGTCCACGATCTCGGTCAATGTGCTGTTTTTCCCGCAGCACTTCCTGGGCCTGGCGGGTATGCCCCGGCGTATTCCCGACTACGCCCTGCAGTTTGTCGACTTCAACTTCATATCCTCCGTTGGGGCTTTCGTGTTCGGCTTCAGCCAGTTGATTTTTGTCTACAATATGATCAGTTCCCGGCATCGCGGGCAACCCGCCAGCGACAGGGTCTGGGAAGGCGCCGAGGGACTGGAGTGGACGCTCAGTTCACCGCCACCGCACCACAGTTTCCAGACGCCGCCGAGGGTCGACTAGCCGATGGCAACAGCTACAGACAGGCCCGCGCGTCGCTCCCTGCTGATCAAGCTGGTGGCTGCCGCCGTGCTGATGTTCGGGTTCTCCTTCGCACTGGTACCGCTGTACGACCTGATGTGCGATGCCCTGGGCATCGGCAAGATTCGCGCCGCGACAGCACCTGCGAAGGCCACGACGTTCGCACCCCACAAGCTGGCTATCGAGTTTATCACCACCAATACCGAACAGCTGGACTGGAGCTTCTACCCGCTGGTCAGATCGATGGAGATCACTACCAGCGAGACCTACATGGTGAACTTTTACGCCAAGAACAATACTGATAGAACCATGACAGTACAGGCGATACCCAGCATCACCCCGGTGCAGGGAACGGATTACCTGATCAAAACCCAGTGTTTCTGCTTTGAACAACAAACGCTGGAGCCCGGAGAATCGGTCAAGATGCCCGTCGTGTTCCTGATCGACTCTGCGCTTCCAGAAAAGTATGCGACACTCACCCTGTCCTATTCCCTGTTCGAACTGAAGCAGGAGACGGTCTCAGCGCAAACACGCAGCGAGACGGCCGTGAACAATCGAGGAGGCCGCACGTGAGCGAGCCCACGCCACCCGAAAAATACTATATACCGGCTTCATCACACTGGCCGATTCTGTGCTGTGTGGCGCTGTTCACTTTCTTCGCCGGAATCGGTCGCTGGCTGCACGAACTGCCCAGCGGGCCGTGGGTCTGGCTGTGCGGTGTGGCCCTGCTCGTGGTGGTGCTGTTCGGGTGGTTCGGCACGGTGATCAGTGAGAATCTGTCGGGGGTTTACAACGAGCGGGTCGGGCGCTCATTCCGTTCCGGCATGAAGCTGCTTATCCTTTCCGAGGTGGTATTCTTCGCCGGTTTTTTTGGCGGCTATTTTTTCATTCGCCTGTGGGGAATACCGATGCTGGGCGGCGAAGTGCACCCCATTACCAGCGTGATGCTGTGGCCCGATTTCTCCGCCGAGTGGCCGCTGCTGACCAACCCCGACAACAGCAGATTCCTCGGCGCCACGAATCTTGGCAGCCCCTGGGGCGTACCGCTGGCCAACACCCTGCTACTGCTGACCAGCAGTGTGACACTGACTTATGCGCACCGTGCGATGAAGACCGGCCACAGCGGCGTACTGAAGGGCGGGTTATTCCTCACCATACTGCTGGGGGTGACCTTTCTCGGCCTGCAGGCGCACGAGTATATCGATGACTACGAACGCAACAACCTGACACTGGACGCCGGCATTTACGGCAGCGTGTTTTACCTGCTGACAGGCTTCCACGGCTTTCACGTGCTGGTCGGTGTCATTATGATCAGCACCATGCTGGGCCGCGCACTGAAGGGCCACTTCAGCCGCCCGGGTGATCATTTTGCACTGGAAGGTGTGGCCTGGTACTGGCATTTCGTCGATGTCGTCTGGCTGCTGCTGTTTCTGTTCGTGTACTGGCTCTAAAACCCTGCGGAGTATCACAATGTCCAAAACCAACTGCGCCGACTATCTGGTCGAGACGCTTGTGCACGTCGGTGTCGAACGTATCTGGGGTGTCACCGGCGACAGCCTGAACGGCATCAATGACAGCCTCCATCGTTCGGGGAAGATTCGCTGGATGCATGTGCGCCACGAGGAAGTCGGCGCCTTCGCCGCGGGCAGTGAGGCCGCTGTCACAGGCCGGCTCGCCGTGTGCGCGGGCAGCTGCGGGCCGGGCAACCTGCATTTGATCAATGGGCTGTTCGACTGCCAGCGCAACCAGGTGCCGGTGCTGGCGATTGCCTCACATATCCCCTCTTCAGAGATCGGGCTGCATTACTTCCAGGAGACCCACCCGCAGGAGCTGTTTCGCGAATGCAGTCACTACGTGGAACTCGTCACCAACCCCGCGCAATTCCCTCGTGTGCTCGAAACCGCCATACGCACCGCGATCAGCAAGCGCGGTGTCGCGGTGATCGTGCTGCCGGGCGATGTATCGCTGCAACCGGTGCCCGAGACACCCTCCCCGATCGGTTTGACGGCGCCCGCCGCCAGTGCATTTGCCAGCGCGGATATCGAGCGTCTCGCCGCTATGCTGAACGATTCGGATGCGGTGACACTGCTCTGCGGCAGCGGCACCGCCGGTGCCCATGATGAAGTGGTGGCACTCGCTGATACGCTGGCAGCGCCTGTTGTGCACGCACTGCGTGGCAAGGAACATATCGAGTGGGACAACCCTTTCGACGTCGGCATGACCGGCTTGATCGGCTTCTCCTCCGGCTATCACGCAATGGAGAACTGCGACACGCTGGTAATGCTGGGCACCGACTTTCCCTATCGCGCCTTCTACCCGGAGCAGGCCAGGGTCATCCAGATCGATATCAACCCGGAGGCGATCGGGCGCCGCCATCATGTCGATCTTGGCCTCGTTGGCGACCTCCGCTCTGCCATAAACGCCGTCACACCACTGTTAAAGCGCAACGAGAACCGGACGTTCCTGGAGCAGGCCAGAAAGCACTATACCGACGCGAGAGCAGGACTGGATACACTCTCCCGCCCCAAACCCGGTGACCACCACATCCACCCCCAGCACCTCGCGCGCTTGCTAAGCGAGCACGCAGAGGCCGATGCGATTTTCTGTGCCGATGTCGGCACGCCAACCGTGTGGGCAGCGCGCTACCTGAAAATGAACGGCAAACGGCGGCTGCTCGGATCGTTCAACCACGGCTCCATGGCCAATGCCATGCCGCAAGCGCTCGGCGCCCAGGCGGCGTTTCCGGGCCGACAGGTCATCTCAATGTCGGGCGATGGCGGCTTTACTATGCTGATGGGCGATGTGCTGTCGCTGAAGCAACTCAATTTGCCGGTCAAACTGGTCGTGTTCAACAACGGCGTGCTCGGGTTTGTCGCTATGGAGATGAAGGCTGCCGGCTATCTTGATGAGAACACCAACCTCGACAACCCCAATTTTGCCGCGATGGCCGAGGCCATCGGTATTCGCGGTATCCGGGTGGAGAACCCCGCTGCACTGGAAGACGCAGTAAAACAGATGCTCGCACATGATGGACCCGTAATCCTCGATGTCACCACTGCCACGCAGGAGCTGTCAATGCCGCCAAAGATCAAGTTGGAGCAGGCCAAGGGATTCAGCCTGTTCATGCTGAAAGCAATCCTCAGCGGACGCGGAGATGAGGTGCTCGAGCTGGCCAAAACAAATCTGCGCGGCAGCACGTGAGAATCGATTGATTGCCTGAGCAGGCCAACCCAACGCAATTGCGGAATATAAAGCATATGACCGAGCGCGAACTTGCGAAAACACGTCAACAACTCCAGGCTTTACTCGATGAACGTGAGATTGCACGTGGTTTGTCCCGTTTTGCGCGCATCCTCGATACCAAATGCTGGGACGCGTTATCCGAAGTCTTTGCCGAAGACCTGAGTTTCGATTACGGCGCAGGCGGCGAACAACAGGGGATGGCTGCGCTGCGCTCGAATATGACACGATTCCTGGATATTTGCGGTGGCACGCAGCACCTGATTGGCAGTGTACTCGTCGATGTGGATGGCGATGAGGCCGTCAGTCGCGCCTATGTACAGGCGCGCCATCAGGCGGTCGGAGCCACAGGCGGCGCCGTGTTCGACACCAATGGCGAGTACATAGACCGCTGGGAGCGTCGACCAGAAGGCTGGCGAATCGTCAGGCGCGATGCCGTGTGGTCGGCGCTGACCGGCGACGCCAGCGTCATCGCGGCCGGATAAAGCGCCTCCGGGCGAGCCCGTTTACTGACAATCCTGCAGTGCTTACTGTTATTGCTTTACGCTGGCAACGGCGCGGAATACGCCCTCCAGGTGCTCGCTCTGTTGCGCGAAATACAGGGGCAAAAATTCCAGGCAGGTAGCGCCCGCGTCAATATACGCCTGGGCACCAGCCAGTGTGGCCTCCAGATCCGGCACACCGCCCGCGGTAAAGACCACGCTGGGCATCGCGCGCACCGCCAGTTCTTCCGGTTTGCGGCCAACGTCTGCAAATGCGCGGTGCAGAACCTCAATGCCACGAGCAATTTCCGCTGGGTCCTGCACGATAGGAATCCAGCCGTCACCCAACTCGGCAATACGTCGCGCGTTTTTCGGCAGCGGCTTGAGCCCGAACCAGATCGGGAGACGCGCCTGCTGCGGATGGGGATGGCAGTATATGTTGTCCAGTTTCACAGTCTCCAGGTTGAGACTGACCGACTCCTGTGTCCACAGTGCACGGCATGCGCGAATCTGGTCCTCCAGTATCTGGTAACGGTTGTCATAATCCACACCAGATGCCTCAAACTCCTCGCGTTGCCAGCCCGAGCCCACCCCCATCTGCACGCGCCCGCCGGAGATCACATCCAGCGTCGCCATTTGCTTGGCGAATAAAACCGCCGAGCGCAGTGGACTGATAATCACGCCGGCTGAAAGCTTGATGTGCTGCGTGGCGCCCGCGATCGCCGACAGGACTGTATGTGGTTCATACCACGGTGCTTCAGGAGGTGAGGGGAATTCACCGTAGGGGTATTTATCGGTGTTGCTGCCCATCACAACGTGGTCGGTGACACTGACCTGATCGATGCCGCACTCCTCGGCGAGCTTTATCGCCCCAATGGCGGCCCCCATGTCGCCGCCACAGATGCCCTCCATGCCGTACATACCCACGCACACTTCTACAGTTGTTGCCATTATCCTGCCTCTCTTACACTGACACCCATCGTGCAGACAACGCCGGAAGAGGGTGTCTGTTGCCGGTAGCGGCGCCGACTACCGCGTGATCCAGTGGTTGTCTCAATCCAGTAGTTTTCTCAAGGCGACGGCCATGGATTTGGCCACTTCCTTATCGGCGGTATAGCCGACCGGGCTGATACGCTGGGCGATATCGCCATAGCGATCCAGCAGTTTACGCGCCACCTCGTCGGCGGTACCGCAGATGGCGATTGTCTCCAGCACATCGTCGGTCACCAGTGCTGACATTGCCGCCCAGTCACCCTCTTTCGACAGCCGGTTGAGCTCCGGCTGCAAATCACCCAACCCCTCCGCATCCAGCGCCGGACGATACGCGGGCGTGGAGCCGTAGAAACCGATCATATGGCGCACCATCGCCTTGGACTGCTGCAACTGCTCCTCAGTCTCCCCGATCGCTGTGAGGCACTGTACCGAGACATCGTAGCTGTCGCGCGAACGCCCGGCCAGATCCAGGCCTTTCTGCAATGCGGGCAGTGAATACTCCAACAGGAACTTGCGCGTATTCAGCGGGTGCACCAGAAAACCGTCACCGACCTCGCCACACACCTGCACCATTTTTTCACCAAACCCGGCCAGGTAGATTTTCGGCGGGCCAAACGGATGCGGGCCCGGATTGAAGTTCTGGTTCATTATCGTGTGGGTATAAAACTCACCGCGGAAATCGAGCTTGCTATTGCCTTCCCAGCAGTCCCAGATCGCGCGAATCGCCTGCACCATTTCCCGCATACGCGATGCGGGCTTCGACCACGTCATGCTGAAGCGTTTCTCAATATGTGGGCGTATCTGCGTACCGAGCCCAAGAATAAAGCGGCCATTGCTCAGCAAATTCATATCGTAGCCGAGATTCGCCAGTGTCATGGGATTGCGGGAGAAGGCTACCGCGATCGCCGTAATCAATTCGGCTCGCTCCGTGCCCTGCGCCGCCATCGCCAGCGGCAGGAAGGGGTCGTGCGGCCCCTCAAACGTATAAATGCCATCGAAACCGGCGGCCTCCAACTCACGGCCCTGTTCTATCGCATCCACAGGATTGCTTACTAACATCGAAGCGTCAATTTTCATACGGCACTGTCTCTGGTCGAACTGCGGTTTCAAGATTATCGGGGCGTTTGCCCAGACGCCCGTCATGCTATGCTCCGCCACCCACAAAAACAACGGAGTTACCCTCAATGGTTCGTATGAGTATGAAAGTCTGGACACTGCTGGGCGCTGCAGTGCTGTCTCTGGTGTCCACAGCAGCGTCCTGGAGCGCCGAAAAACCTAATATCCTGGTCATTTGGGGTGATGATATCGGCACATGGAACCTGAGTGCTTATAACCTTGGCTCCATGGGATTCAAGACACCCAATATCGATCGCATCGCCACCGAGGGTGCATTATTTACCGACTACTACGGTGAAAATTCCTGCACCGCCGGTCGCTCGGCCTTTATAACGGGTCAGCACCCCATACGCACAGGGCTTACAAAAGTCGGCAGCCCAGGACGCGAGGCCGGCCTGAAGAAAGAGGACCCAACCATCGCCGGCCTGCTGAAGCCACTGGGCTATGTGACGGGACAGTTCGGCAAGAACCACCTGGGTGACAAGGATGAGCACCTGCCCACACAGCACGGCTTCGACGAATTTCTGGGCAATCTCTATCACCTGAACGCAGAGGACGAACCTGAGCATTTCGACTACCCCACGGACCCGACATTTCGCAAATTGTTTGCACCGCGCGGGGTAATCCACTCCTACGCCGATGGCAAAATCGAGGATACCGGCGCCCTCACTAAAAAACGCATGGAGACAGTGGATGAGGAATTCACTTCGGCGGCCCTGAAGTTTATGGACAAGGCGGTACAGGAGGACAAACCTTTCTTCGTCTGGTGGAACTCCACCCGCATGCATATTTGGACGCGGTTGAAGCCGCAGAGCGTAGGTATCTCTGTCCGTGGCGGTCTGTATGGCGACGGACTTGTTGAGCACGATGGACACGTGGGGCAACTGCTGGACTTCCTTGACGAAAAGGGCATTGCCGACAATACCATCGTGATCTACTCCACCGATAACGGCGCTGAGGTTTTCAGTTGGCCCGACGGCGGCACCACACAATTCCGCGGAGAGAAAAATACAACATGGGAAGGGGGTTTTCGCGTACCTGCAATGATACGCTGGCCGGGCACAGTAAAGCCGGGCACGCGTTTCAACGAGATGGCCGCTCACAACGACTGGCTGCCCACCCTGTTGGCCGCTGCTGGCGTCCCGGACGTCAAACAAAAACTGCTACAGGGCTACCAGGCGGGCGATCAGGTGTACAAAGTTCACCTGGACGGCTATGACCTGACCGATTACCTGAGCGGTAAAAGCGCCGGCTCTCCGCGGGAAACATTCCACTACTTTACCGACGACGGTGATTACTCGGCGCTGCGCTGGGGCGACTGGAAAATCATGTACTCGGTGCAGGAGGCGACTGGGCAGGCCGTATGGCAATACCCGTTTACACAACTGCGCATGCCATACTTATTCAACCTGCGCCAGGATCCCTTCGAGCGAGCGCGCCAGGAGTCCGGCGACTATGAGCGCTGGTACTTCGAGCACATATTCATGCTGTACGGCGCTGGCCTTGAATCATATAAATTCCTCGCCACCTTCCAGCAATTTCCGCCGCGCCAGAAGCCGGATTCGCTGGATATGAATGCCTTGGCGAAAAAGATGATGGGCTATACGCAGCGCTAACATGCGGTTACATTTTGTTTATGGCCTGTGCAAGCTGCATCTGGCCCGCGGCACAACAACGGGGACATTAAGGAAACGCAATGATTCGATGTGTAAGAATTTGGACCGGTGAGGATCAGAACTCTCATTTTGAGGAAGGCTATATCGATCTCAACCCGGGAGCACGCGATGACCTCCTCAGCGATAAAGTAGCGGTTATCAGTACTTCGTTCCAGGAAACCGCAGCAGGCGGGGCGCTGGCATGGCACACGGCCCCGGTTCGGCAACTGGTAGTGACGCTAAGCGGCACACTCGATTTCGAGACACGCGCGGGCCAGCATTTTCAGCTTGCGCCTGGTGATATTCTACTGGCCGAGGATACTGTCGGCGGTGGCCATTCGTGGACACTGGTCGATGAACAACCCTGGCGCCGGGTGTATATTGTGCTGGCCCCGGATGCGCCGGTCCCCTTCAAGCCAGCCCATTGACATCAGCTGATGTGCGCCGCGCGGCGACCGAACAGGAGAACAGATTGGTGAACAATAGCAGTGCAGGGGAAGAGGTCGATATCGCGTTGGTGGGCGCGGGAATCATGAGCACCACGCTGGGCGTATTCCTGAAAGAACTGCAGCCCCACCTCAAAATCGAAATTATCGAGCAGATGCCCGCCGAGGCGCAGGAGAGTTCAGGGGCATGGAATAACGCGGGCACCGGCCACGCCGCCAACTGCGAACTGAACTACACGCCCATGGCCGCCGACGGCAGTATCGACATCGCCCGGGCGCTTGAAGTCAATGTCGAGTTCGATATGTCGCGCCAGTTCTGGTCGTACCTGATCAGGAAGGGCGCCATAAGTTCGCCCGACAGCTTCATTCACCCGGTGCCTCATATGAGCTTCGTGATCGGCGCCGAGCGGCAGGCATTCCTGCACAAGCGGCATGCGGCCATGAGCAGCCATCACTGCTATAGCGGCATGGAGTACTCAGAGGATCACAGCCAGATCTCCGAGTGGACGCCACTGATCATGCAGGGGCGCGATCCGGGGCAGCCGGTGGCCGCGACTCGAATGGTGACGGGAGCTGATGTGAACTACGGCGCACTCACCTCCAGCCTGCTGGGATACCTGCAAAAACAGGACGATTTCGTCGTTCGGTTTTCCCACAAGGTAGTCGATTTGCAGCGGCGCCCGGACCGGGGCTGGCGCCTTGAGATCAAGGACGAATCGACCGGCTCACAGCGCACGGTAAATGCCAGGTATGTGTTCCTGGGCGCTGGCGGCGCCGCACTCTCGCTGCTGCAAAAATCCGGAATTCCGGAGGCAAAAGGTTATGGCGGCTTCCCGGTGAGCGGCATCTGGCTGCGCTGCGGCAACCCGGCAGTTGCCGATCGCCACAATGCGAAAGTGTATGGCATGGCTGCCACTGGCTCGCCGCCGATGTCGGTGCCCCACCTCGATACCCGCATTATCGACAACAAGCGCTGGTTGCTGTTCGGGCCCTATGCCGGCTTCACCACGCGATTTCTCAAGCACGGTTCGCTGCTTGACCTTCCCAAGTCGGTACGGTTGAACAACATACTGCCGCTGCTGGCTGTTGCGCGCGACAATTTTCCGCTGGAGGAATACCTGATCGGGCAGGTGCTCCAGAGCACATCGCACCGCTTCCAATCGCTGCGCGAATTCTATCCCGAACTGGATATGAAAGACTGGGAAGTGGCCGTCGCCGGCCAACGGGTACAAATCATCAAAAAGAACAAGACACGTACCGGAACGCTCGAGTTCGGCACCGAGATTGTCCACTCCGCCGACTCCTCAATCGTCGCGCTGCTGGGGGCCTCGCCCGGTGCCTCGACGGCAGTCTCAATCATGGTGCACATGCTTGAGAACTGTTTCCACGAACAGCTGGTCGGTCACTGGGTGCCGAAACTGCGGGAAATGATTCCCTCCTACGAACAGGACCTGAAAACAGACGCGGCACTTTCCGCCCGCGTTCGCGCCGAAACCGCAGAGGTACTCAAACTGGAGACAGTGTAGCGTCAGCTGGAGGAGCAGCGGCGACTCACTCACCGCGAGGCGCCGGGTCTGCGGCGCTGGTCTCCAGCAGCTGCGCGAGCGCTTCAATCGCAGGACGGATACAGTGCGGCGCGAGACCGTAGTTCAGGCGCATGCAGTTGCGGTACTCTCCCGAGGCGGAGAACATCGGCCCAGGAGCAAAATTGATGCCTCGCTGCAGTGCCCTTCGGTACAGGCGCAGGGTGTCGATATCTCCCGGCAGTTCGACCCACAGGAAATAGCCGCCTCGCGGACGGGAGACCCTGGTCCCCGCAGGAAAGCTGTCGGCTATCGCCGCTGTCATTTCAGACTGCTGATCCTCAAGCAGGATACGCAGTTTGCGCAGGTGGCGGTCGTAGTGCCCACGCTGCAGGTAGTCTGCTATCGCCAGCTGCGCGGGTACCGAGGCCGAGAGCGACGTGGTGAGCTTTGCGCGGCGCACAGCTTCAAAATAACGTCCGGGTACTATCCAGCCGATGCGGTACCCCGGTGCCAGCGATTTTGAAAACGAACCACAGTGCACCACCAGTCCGCGCTCGTCAAAGCGCTTCGCTGGCTGCGGGTACGTCGCGCCGAAATACAGTTCGCCATAGACGTCGTCTTCAATCAGCGGGACACTGTACCTGGCCAGCAGTGTAACCAACGCCTGCTTCCTCGGTTGGGACATGCTGGAACCAAGCGGGTTCTGGAAGCTGGTCATACTCCAGCAGGCGCGGATATCGTTGTTATCCAGCGCATCCTCCAGCACCTCCAGATCCATTCCCTCGTTGGGATTCATCGGAATCTCGATGGCGCGCAGGTCCAGCATCTGGATCAGCTGCAGCGCCGCGTAAAACCCGGGTGATTCTATAGCCACGGTATCACCCGGCCGCGTCAGTGTTTGCAGCGCCAGTGTCAGCCCTTCAAGCGCGCCATTGGTGACAATAATATCGTCTGCTCCCACCGGCACCCCGGCACTCATATACCGTCGGGCGATCGCCTGGCGCAGTACATCGTTGCCGGGGCTGAGATTCTTATTCACCGCATCGCGCGCCAGCATCCGATTGGACCGGCCCAGCGACTGGCCCAGCTTTTCCAGCGGGAACAGCTCCGGCGCCGGAAAGGCCGCCCCCAGCAGGCCCATACCGGAATCGCCCACCGTGTCCAGTACCGAGAACACGAGGTCGCTGATGGACACTTCTGTCGACTGTACTGTCGGGTTCGAGCGGGTCAGCTGCGGCAACTGCTGCTGCGCGTTGTCACAGACGTAATACCCGGAGCGCTCGCGCGCTCGCACCAGGCCGCGACTCTCAAGCAGGTAGTAGGCCTGGAACACAGTGGAGGGACTGACACCGAAGCGGGCACTGGCCTGCCTGACAGAGGGCACTCTGTCGCGGGGTGCCAACAGCCCGCTGCGTATCATCTCCGCGATCTGCTCAGCCAGTTTTTCATAGCGCTTCATGGATGTGACGTTAAACTGATATGGTTTTCAGATCAATTTCTGATCCTGTATTGTTTTTTCACTTTCACGTACCCTGACCCCGATTTTGGCAAACTGACAGGGCGACACCATGACTGGCAACAGCGAACCACCCTCAATCGACAGCGACGACGCGACGCGGCACGTTTCCATCACACAGGTGGTCGGCAGCATCCTGGCCTGTTTCTACGGCGTGCAGAGTTCCAGGAACCGCAAACGCGATTTTCAGTCGGGCAAGGCGGGAACATTCATCGCGGTGGGTGTTGTAATGACTGCCGTCTGGTACTTCACCATCTACCTGGTCGTCACGCTCGTGTTGAGCGTTGCCAAATAGGGCTGCAGCCTTGCTCAAGAAGCCACGCGATTTCGTCCACGTTGACGACTTCTACCGGGCGGACCGCCACTGGCCCAGCTACTTTGTCGACAACAGCGTCTGGGTGTTTTTCGACGAGTACAACCCCGGCCTGATCGGCGACGAGGATTACTGCCGGATTATTGTTCACGCCGGCAACTCCAGCGGCCTTATCTACAAGCGCCCGCTCTGTGAAAAGCCGGCGCTGGACCAGCTGATCAACGCCATCGAATGCCCTGTCTCGGAACGCCAGCTGCTGGACCTCGGGTTCAAATGGTGGCATGGAAGTTACGAGTAATCTATCATGGCCACCGTGAGCCGGTGCTCACACGCTGTGGAATGCTCCTACTCACCATCTCGCCCGCTAGAGCCTCATCATGTCTGATGAACTGATGTACGTGCTGTTATTGCTGTCGGCAGCCATGGTCATGTTTGCCTGCAATCGCCCGCGAGTGGATGCCGTGGCGATGCTGATGCTGGTCGCGCTGCCGCTGACAGGAGTCATCACTATACAGGAAGCCCTGGCAGGCTTTGGCAACCCCAATATTGTATTGATTGCCGCGATGTTTGTGATCGGCGACGCGCTGGCGCGCACCGGTGTCGCTCGCAACCTCGGTGACTGGTTGATAAAAAACGGCGGCGCATCGACCACCCGGTTGTTGGTCACCATAATGCTGACGGTTGCCATACTGGGCTCGGTGATGAGTTCGACAGGCGTGGCGGCAATTTTTATTCCCGTGATACTGCGTATTTCCAGCCGCCGCGGCATTCCCGCAAGCAACTTGATGATGCCTGTGGCCTACGCCGCACTTATCAGCGGCACCATGACACTGGTCGCCACCTCCCCCAACCTTATCGTCAACTACGAGCTTGTGCGCCTCGGCAATGAGGGCTTCGATTTCTTCTCCTTCACGCCGTTCGGCGTACCGATTCTGATTATCGGCACACTGTATATGATGTTGGCGCAGCGCTGGATCGGCCAATCCAGCGCTGCCGCAGAGCAGGGCCCGAAGCGGCCTGATATCGAGGAGTGGATTGCCCATTACGGTCTTGCGCAACGAGAGTTTCGCCTTCGCGTGCTGGCGAACTCACCACTGCTCGGTAAAACCCTGGAGCAACTCGATCTGCCCAATCAGATTGGGGCGAGAATTATTTTGATTGAGCGCGGTCACGGCCGCGCCCGCACGCTGATGACGCGCAAACCCTCCACCGAGTTGCATGCAGGCGACAGGTTGCTGATTGATTACGACCACGACGCGACGAGTACCGATGTAGCGGCACTGTGCCGCGAATACGGTGTGGAACTGCTCGAAAAGTCCGGCCGCTGGTTTGTCAATCGCTTCCAGAATGAAGGATTGGTGGAAACCATTATCACCAGCGAGTCCCGCTTCGCCGGCCGCTCTGCCGCAGAACTGGAAAGCCTGACGGATGAGAAACTGAGTGTGGTTGGCCTGCGACGCGGCGTCGTCGCACATCCGCCTCACGGCGTCAGGGCAGAGGAACTGAAAGCGGGGGACACGCTGCTGCTCGCCGGTTCATGGGACACCATTGCCCATATGCGCAGCGACACCCGCGATCTGATCGTACTCAACCTGCCACGTGAATACGATGAAGTGCTACCGGAGGCGAATCGCGCGCCCTATGCCCTGATGACCTTGTTCATCGTGATTGTCATGATGGCGGCAGACATCGTACCGAACGTACACGCGGCGTTGATCGGCTGCCTGATGATGGGGGTGTTCCGCTGTATCACCCTGGAGCAGGCCTACCAGTCGATCCAGCTGAAAACCCTGGTCATGATTGTTGGCATGATGCCCTTCGCACTTGCGCTGGACCGCACCGGAGGGGTGGACATCGCCGCCAGGGAGCTGGTGGCACTGGTCGGCAGCGCCAGCCCACACGTCATCCTCGCAACCCTGTATGCCGCCACGGTGTTGCTCGGGCTTTTTATCGCCAGCACCGCGAATGCAGTGCTGATGATTCCTATCGCACTGGCCGTGGCTGAGACCCTCAATGCCTCGATGTATCCGTTCGCGATGATTGTTGCGCTGGCAGCCTCAAGTGCATTCATGACACCGATCTCACCCGTCAATCAGCTGGTCGCTACTGCCGGCAACTATCGCTTTGTCGATTTTCTCCGCATCGGGTTTCCGTTAACGCTTCTGGTTATGGCAGCAAGCGTAGTACTGGTGGCCTGGCTGCTCCCCTTCTATCCCTAGCCGCCAGAAAACTCGATCACATGGGAAGCGCCGTTGCGATAGCACACATCATAGTGGAACGGCGATTGGCGAGCGCTCTAGGAAACCGGCAACCGGTTTTTATAGATCTGGCCGTCCTTCATGATGAGCTGCAGGTTCTTATCCGGCTCACCGAGAAAATCCAGGTTTTCAGTGGGATCACCATCCACAACCAGCAAATCGGCCAGCGCGCCCGGTTGTATGACACCAACCTGCGCGCCATAGGGGTTGCGTTCACCGCACAGGCCCAGCAGCTCTCCATTTCTTGCGGTGGCGATCTGTAGCAGCTCCAGAGATGGATAAAATTCAATCAGTTTTGCCAGTTGCCGACCATGACTGGGTAAATTATTGGGCGTAAACAGGATATCCGTACCCCATGCGGTCTTGATACCGAGGTCGCGGGCCAGGTGGTAAGCCCTTCTGGTACCCTCGGCGACCTGCAACTGCTTGGCCCTGGCAGCCGGGTCCACCTTGAAATTGGCATCGTCGTCAGCGAGGAAGGGTTGCAGGCTCCACCATACACCCTCTCCCGCCATCATGCGTGCGGACTCCTCATCCGCCAGCTGGCCATGCTCGATCGACTTCGCACCGGCGCGCACAGCTCTTTGTATGCCCCGCGGGGTATACACATGCACCATGACATAGGTGCCCCAATCCTCTGCCGCGCCCACCGCGGCACGCAGTTCCTCTTCAGAGTACTGTGTGGTATCGAGTGGGTCATAGGGAGACGACACACCGCCACCGGCCATCAGCTTGATCTGCGACGCACCCAACATCAGTTGCTCCCGCACCCGCCGCAGGACCTCGCTGCTGCCATCGGCAATCGCAGCCGCTCCGATCTGCTCGGCGTAACTCAGGGCACTGGCATCGCTGCGTGGAATTTCGCTGCGCAGACGAAAATCGCCATGGCCGGAAGTCTGCGAAATCATCGCGCCCGAGGGATAAATCCGCGGGCCTGTGGCGATACCTTCGTCGATCGCACGCTTCAGGTCAAAGCTGGGACCGCCGACATCGCGCACACTGGTAAAACCACGCATCAGCGTGCGCTCTGCCTCCTGCGCTGCAACCAGATAGAGATAACCCACAGTGGATCTCATCGCGCGCGCCTCGGAAATTCCGCAGAACATCGCGTGCCAGTGCGCGTCGATGAGACCGGGCATCAACAATCTGCCACCGCAGTCGATCAACTGTGCATTGTCCACCGCTTGATCAACAGCTGGCAGGGCGGAGATACGATTCTGGTCAACCAGGACGTTGACGCCCTCACGCACATTCCCGTTTACACCATCGAACAGCCTGAGATTGGTGAAAAGCATCGGGCGTGAGGGAGTCCCGGTTTCGACACCAAATGCTGGGCAGGCGCTTGCGCTGATCACACCCGCCACAGCGGCGGACAGCCCGCCGATAAATGATCGGCGCGACAGGCCATATCCTGCTGGACCCGGCATTTGAATTTGCGGGCAGCCAACCGGCGATTTGCGTTGGGAGGCTACTATCGGTGTGGTTTGCGCCGATTGTACGACGCGTTTTACTGGGCTGTCGTCCATGTATTTCAAGTCAGGGCCTTAATCGGTTGCGTGGATGCATTACCCGTTTCTGCGGAAGTCCGACGCTTAACTGAACAGGAATTCAAGGCAACAATACCATACAGTGGAAGGCGTTGTGCAGTATCACGTTAGCGCGACACTGTGCGGAACAACGGGTATTATTCGCAATTGCGGGCAGCAATGAGCTGCCCGCGAACGTTTTTAATCCAGCAATCCTGCATCAATGAGTGACACAACACGATGACAAGCCAGACTACCGAATCATTGCCAATACCGATCTGGACATGGGCCGTACCACTTGGCGCTGTAGTGTTGCTGCTCGCCAAACTCATGTTAACGCCGGGCTTTGGCGGCATCTGGATTGACCTGCTGGCCCTTGTCACACTGCTCGCTACCGTGTTTGCCTCAGTCCACCATGCGGAGGTGATCGCACATTATCTGGGAGAGCCGTTTGGCTCCCTGGTACTCGCTGCGGCGGTTACCGTGATTGAGGTCGCCCTCATTGTCTCCGTTTTGCTGACAGGAGCAGAAGGTGCCAATGAAATTGCGCGAGACACTGTTTTTGCCGCGGTGATGATTGTCCTCAACGGGATAGTGGGCTTGTGCCTGCTGTCCGGCGGACTGCGTTATCACGAACAGGGCTTCCAGATACACGGCGCCACCGGAGCATTGGGTGTCATCGGCACACTCGCCACACTGGCACTGATTCTGCCTAATTTTACCCAGGCTGTTGCCGGGCCAGTGTACTCACCTGCACAGCTGTTTTTTGTCGGCACCGTGTCACTGGTGCTATACGGGCTGTTCCTGTTTGTCCAGACGATGAGACATCGCGAAGATTTTCTCGACACCCAACTCCACACCTCAGGCAACCAGCACCTCGCGCTGCCCGGCCTGGCGGTCCTTGCCAGCGGGATACTGCTGGCATTGGGCCTGGCCTGCGTAATCTTCCTCGCCAAGAGCCTCACGCCGAATATCGAACTGGCCGTACTGACCGCCGGCCTGCCCCCGGCTTTTGTGGGGGTGGTCATCGCAACCATAGTCCTGTTTCCGGAAGGCTTGTCTGCACTGCGCGCGGCAAGGGCCAACAATCTCCAAACCAGCCTCAACCTGGCCCTGGGGTCCGCTTTGGCGAGTATTGGAATGACGATTCCCGCAGTGGCGGCTGTATCACTTCTTATCGGCATGCCGCTGGCACTGGGCCTGGAGCCGGAGCACATCGTACTGCTGGTGCTGTCGCTGTTCATCTGCACACTCACGCTCGCGACAGGGCGCACGACGGTCTTACAGGGCGGACTACATCTGGTCATCTTCGCCGCATTCCTGGTGATCGCCGC
>TARA_R110002073_G_scaffold12721_1_pt1 | contig 16790 bp, 25 predicted proteins | sample TARA_R110002073 | Tara Oceans TARA_R110002073 (sample SAMEA4397174) | marine metagenome | biome: Polar Biome; feature: [DCM] deep chlorophyll maximum layer (ENVO:01000326); material: water (ENVO:00002006), including particulate matter (ENVO:01000060) such as... | depth 40 m
CATTATTATTTTTTTAATCAATCCATTACTTACTGTATATGTTGTAGGTATAGTAGTGATTACGTTAGTTGTATTATCTGCGAAAGTTTCTGTAATTGTAGTTACGTCTGCTGGAGTGGTTATACTGCAAACATCTGCAAACCTTGTCTGTATTGTAGTCGTTGGTATATAGCTAGAGCCAAATGTGCTTTGTTCCACTTGACAACCCCATAAATAAACAAAAGCCGTTGAACTTGTGTCGCCACTATCTACGTTTCCACTAGTAGCCCTTGCAGAAAAATAATTGTTAAGTGAGCTTTGAGTGTCAGATAAAAACGAATATGATAGTTTAATCCAGCCATTTGAATACTCAGTAACGCTTGTACTATTTAATACAGCAATACCAGCCTCGTTTGTGTAAATAAATGACTTAGTAGAAAACTGAAATCTCAAATCTATTCTTTGAAAGAAGTTACCTTGTACTCTTAAAGCTAAATAATCGCCTTCGCCTTGTTTTACAAAAACCGAAGTTGTGTATTGAATTTGACTTGCATTTTTACTAAATCCGTCTTGTATATAACTTGCGATAGTTGACGTTCTTTGTATTTTATCAGCATTTAATTCTCCGCTTGGAGACGTTGTGTTATTAGACGTTACTGTTGTTCTTAATTTAAACCAAACTGCATTGTTAAAGTCTTGACTGTAAGCTTGTAAATTAGTCGACTCGCTTTCTAAAAGTAAACTTGGACAAGTGCTATTTGTGTAGTCAAGTCTAGGAGTGTCATTTGCCACCTCTTCTATTAGTCCGTCTTTATTTATTCTAGTCGCAAGTCCGTTAGCTCTATCAAAATCAAAATCCCCACTTCCATCACTAGGTAAAACAGAGTAAACCTGTGGAACTGTGGCAGTCTGCCCTTTATATCCGCTTGGTATTAATGCTAGTATTGGGTTACTCATTACTTATTGTTTTTATTTAATAAATACCATTTATGCATCGTATAGCCTATAGAGACTACTAAAAGAGATAATTTTAATACCACGTCTATGTTAGTCATACTTATAGCTAGGCTACTGAAATTTAATGCAAATATTTTTATATCGCTAAGACTCATTTTTCTTTTTTTCTTTTTGCATACGTATATAGCTTACTAGCTTTTTAACGTTTGTCTTTTTAATTTTATACTCTTTTTTCATTATAAGACCCAGCCAACAAATGCCGCACTTTTAGAGGGGTACATATCTTCGTCTCTATTTTCAAAATACTTTGGAAACTTTTCGGAAGCGTTAAAGCTCATATAATCTATAAATCTACGTGTGTAAAACTCTGCGTAGTTTCTGTGTTTTTGTGTTAAAAAGTCTACTTCGTCTTTTGTCGCTGCCTGTCCGTTTTCACTAGTGTGCTTAAATAAACCGCCGTTTTTAATTTCAAAACTCGAAAATGGAAGGTAGTCTACCATACTATAGTGAATAAGCATAGGCTGCAAATAGTCGTTAAGAAGTAGCTGCTGGTCTGCTGTAACTGTGTTTGCTAGTATAGCTGCGCTAATCTGGTCGTAAAGAGCTGTACCGCAATATATCTGTAAATGCTGCTGTTGGCTTATTTTGATTATCTGTATAAAGCGGTCAGTATCTACCGAGCCGTTTATTATAGTGTTTTTTACTAGGTCAGTCCTATTTATAAAAAGTGCTGTAGCCATTTATTTAGTTGTTATATCGCCAGTAATCATTACTAGACTTTGCTATTTGCGCCACCTCTGGTGCGTTTTTTTCTATCTCTGCTTCTTTACGTAAGCTAGGGTCTAACTCGTTTATTCTACGTCTAGCCTCAGTTACTGTAATTTTTTTATTATTTTTTCTTAAGTAAGTACGTCGCTCCCAGTAATGTTTACAGTTAACACCGCCCTTATATAACCATATATTGTAAGTGCTTGAGCCTGAGGGACTTAGCTCAGAATTATCACTACTTTGTTTGTCTAAGTCTTCTTTTCGATAGATTTTCTTAGCTGCCCACATTTTCTGGCAAAATTCACGCTCTGGATTGTTAGACCCCATATAAGCATAACGTACTTTTAAAATACTAGTGTCCTGCTCGCTTGTCTGACTTGGTGTGCTAGAAACTACGCTAGCTAGGCTTAAAGCACTGTGTATATTGTCGTCGTATTCATTTGCTGGTGTAGAGTCTATAAGCTCCCAGTCGTCTAGGTCTTCCTCTTCGCCTAAGTTTTCTAGCCTGTCTAATAGTGCCTTTGCAATTTCGTCTGTTAATTTAGGTCTCTCGTCTTTTTTACTTAGGTCTGTATGCGACTGGCAAGGCATATACCAAATATTACCTTCTATTTCGTGTTCGTGATAACCAGCGCACCCCATTTCCTTAGCTACAGTCTCTGCTTCCTCTTTAGTATCGTAAGCTGTTTTGCCGTCTATTTCTTTACTAGACAGTGATAGCTTCTGTCCTGTTTGCTCTTCTATTTCCTCGGCGCTGTTAGCGTTTGTTAAGTCTACGAACTCTAAGGGCTGTAAGGTCTTTACGTATAGTTTTAAGCTCATTTCGTTGTAAGCTAGTACAGAATCAAAGGCTTTTAAAATAAGGTCTTGAAACGGCGCTATAACAGTATTGTCGAAAAGTATGCTAGCTTGGCGTAATTCGTCTGAATTTGACGAAAAGCCTGTAGATTTGTTAATACCTAAAAGTAATGGGCTTGTAATTCTATGACCTATAATAATTTTTTGGCTGCTCTCTTCGCTTAAGAATTGGTATTGCTGGTGTGCGTCTGACAGTTGTATAGTTTCGACTGTCGCCTGCTCGTCTGCATTATTGTTAAAAGCTAGAATTATACGACCAGCATTAGAAGTGCCTGTGTATTTTTGATATATTTTATTTTCTATCTCTCGCTGAGTGTCTTCGTCTGGTATGCCTGAGTTCATATTCATAAGCATACTAGGCGCCATACCATTAAGTAGCGAATTTAAATGGAAGTTGCTTATTTCTGACTCCATCTCTATATATTGCGTCGCTCCCTGATAATCGACAGGACTATAGTAATAATAGCCTGATTTATAAGGCTTTATGTATAAAATCTCTATGTCTTCGTTAGAAAATCCAAAAGAAGGTATTCTTTTTAGTTCGTCGCCGTTCTTAACTTGCGACCAGTCTGGCGAGTAGTAATAGGCTTCTATGTCGCCGCTTTCGCTGCTGCATTTTTCAGCTCGCAAAGTTTCTACTGGGTAGTGTTCAGCTTGTACTACCTTACTGTGGTCTGTATTATAAATAACTTGTAAGCTAGCTTGCCCAAATAGTTTTAAATCTATTGCTAAACGGCTTAAACACTCGTCTGTAAATAGTTTTTTCATTGTAGCGTATTCGTTTGGCTTTTGGTTGCTGTCTAAAGCGTCCACACCACGACCAGCGATTAACTGCGCTATACCATTAATAGCCGCCGAGTTAGTAGGCGAGCCATTAAATAAGTCATTTAGAAACCCAAAGTAATTATTGTCTGCACCGTACTTTACAAAATCGTTGTTTTGCTCTTCTACTATTTCTGGGCTTGTATACGTTCCTAAATTAATAAACCTAGGGACAGAGTTTTGTACTACGCCGCTAGTTGTTTTCTTTTTTGATTTTTTCATAATACTATATAGTCGTTACTATAGCTGTCGTTGGTTATATAAAGGTCTTTATTTATGCTGTACTCTTCGTTATTATTTTGATTAATAGTTTGAGCTGTGCAAAATATTTTATCTGCGTTATATTTCCTTCCAGCTACACTAGTTAGGGTTAGGTCGTAAAAACGCCCCTCTAATAAAGTAAATACGCCTGTAAATTTAAGGTAATCGTTTTCTTTTACCATAGTCGTAGTGTAAGACGTTGTAGTATTGGTTTGGTCGTCTCTAAGCTCTATTATATTACTAATAGCATACTCTCTAGGTATAATAAAAAACGTTTGCTCGTTTGTAGTCGGTTTTAACACTCTCATACATATATAACGTAAAATTTTATTTTTTTGCATAAAAAAAGAGCGCATCTCTGCGCCCTCTTCATAGCCTTAGCATATACCTAATATAACCCCTTATTATGCTGGCTCAATTTGTGATGCTGACTCGTTAGCTGTAACTACAGTAGAAACTGTAAAATAAGCTGGTAAAACTTCCTGTGCTGTAAAAGTCAAAGCTGAGAATCCTGAAAGGTCTCCATAGGCTTGTCCTGTAGTGATTGAACCACCAGAGCTATGTACTCCGTTAGTCGCTCCCATAAGGAAGTAGTTTGAATTATAGTCTTCCACAAAAACGTGGGTTCTAGACTTTAATAAATCTGTTAGCTCAAACTGTGTAAGTTTGTCTAGTTTCTTTAACGTTACCGTTAATGTCTGCTCGTAAAATACGCTACCGTTTTCAGCAGATGCTGTTACAGCCTGCTCTAGTCCGTTAGACCCTTCTACGTCGTATTTGTATAATGTTGGCGTTCCTGCTATGCTTTCTAACTCGCCTGTCGTGCCGCTTACGTTTAAAGCGCCTAGAGTACCATATGAGCATACGTAAAATGCTTTTATGCCTCCGACTGAGCTAGTGCAAGGTAAAGTACGTCCTATACTTAGTGAATTGCAACTCATTTGTTTATGTTTTTAAAAGTTAAAAAAAAAGGGGCGGTAGGCACGAAACGGCTTACCTACCCCTTAATTTGATTGTTAATTAATTATGCTAAAGTATACAGCGCAATATCCTGTGATACTCCGTATTGTACTCCTGCCGCAAAACGTAGGATAATTCTTACGTTGTCGCTTCCGTCTAAATCTTGCATATCTAAAAGTTTAGCTGATGCTGAACCTAGGTCACTAAGAAGGTTTGTGCCAAAGAAAAGGTTGCTTTTTTCAGCTGCTACCATATGGTCTGCTGGCATTCCTGGTGCTTTAAATACTTTGATACCTTCGAAAGTTAACCCTCCGTTATCGTACCATAAAGAACCTCTGTTGTCTACACCGTTAGCTCCTGCTGCTGCGTGTCCTGAATTACCAAAACCGCCTAAAGCTCTTACATAAGCCTTAAAAGCTACCGTTGGCAAATATAAATGTAGGTCTTCCTTACCGTATACTGCGGCTGGAATTGAGTCAACCAACTTTCCAAGCTCGTCAATAATATTCGCAGATGTAAAAGAAGTAGCTGTTACGCTTGGCACGTCTACTACGTTGTTGTCAGCTGTCATTAATACAGTTAAACCGTCAAATTCTCCAGCTGTAGCGTTTACACCACCCCAGATATTTTGCTCAGTTTTTTGTGCTACCTCAGCAGCTACGTGAGCCATAATGTAGTCAGCAAAAGAATTAGGTAAAGTCTTGTAAGCGCTAGCTCCCATTTCTAAAGCTAAATAGTCAGATAAAAAATCTTTCTTACAAAGTTGTAAATTTACTTGGAACGGCTCTACCTCTAATACTCTCTCTGAAAGTGTAATTTGGTCTGCTGTTACTGTAAAATCGCAAGTTGCGTTTGAAATAATTCCTGTAGTGTCTAATTTCTTTACTACTTCTTTGTAAGCTACGTTTGGCTTAACTGTGATAGCTCCTTTGTCGATAGTGTCTCCAGATAGCAAAGCCGCTGAGATTATCTGTCCTAGGTACTGTCCTTCGTAAGACGTTGTGATTGTTGCTACACTACCGCTTCCAGTAATGTCTCTTAAATTTGTTTTTCTCATTTTATTAATTGTTAAAAAGTTTGTTGAATACTCTGTCTTTTGTTGTGTTACTGTTGTTACTTTGAGCGTAAAGGTTTTGCGCTGCTTTTTGCTGTGTCTCTGGGTTGTGCTTCATAGGCTTGCTAGCTGGTTTTTGGCTAGACATTTTTTCTTTTTTGTCTTCCATATCGGCTAACTTTTGCTTAAGCTCTTCCATTTGCTCTTTTACCTCTTCAATTACTGGAGCGATAACTTCTACTACTGCTTCTACGATAGCGGCTACCTCTTCTGCTGCTGCTTCTGGCACGTCTTCTACAATAATGTCTTCCTCGAGTTCCTCTTCTTTAATTTCTTCGGTCTCTTCGGCTGCTGCCTCTTTTACTTCTGCAATCATTCCTTCCTCAGATACGATAATAGTTTTACCTTCTGAAGTTAAATAGTCTCCGATTGGTAAAGCGATACGCTCTTCGTCTGAAACTATAAATACAGCTTGCCCAGCTTCAAAAGCCTCGGCTTCTATAACTGTTACGCCGTCTTCTAGTGTTTGCTGTGCTAAACTTACTTTAGCTTTTAGCAAAGTCTTAATTTGCGATAACATTTCTGTTGGTTTCATATTTATTATTTATTTATTAATTTATTAACTAAAATCTGCTAAAGGCAAGTTATTAGAAGCCTTTAAAACTTCTTTATAAGCGTTTCTAAACTCTGTGTCTACTGAGTCTGCGTTATTTAATATTTCTTTAATCTCTTCGTAATTTGAAATTAAGTCTTCTGGCATAATTCCTAGCTCGTCAGCTTTTACTTCTAACTCATCTATTTTTGCTTGCATATTTTGAGCCTCTTCTTGGAAACTATAAGCTGCCCCGTTTATTACGTAATTGTCTACAGCTATACTAAGTTCACTGGAAAAATCGTATATTTTTTGCTCCCATTCTGCCATAAAGTCTACACCATAACTAGCCTCTGAATAAGATTGTTCTAGCCAGTCAAAACTACTATCTATGTCGTTTACTATTGATAATTCTACCGCTTTTTTAGCTGGTTTTAATTTGTCTATAATAGACAGGACTGTTTTATTTGTATTCATAGTTTATACGCTTTTACTTTCGTCTCTAAATTGTTGTTGTTGCATTACAAAACGTTGCTCTAAGTCTTTTAAGTAGTCAATTTCTTGTAAATGCTCGTCGTATTCTGGGTATACGTCTACTACGTCTAGCCCTAGCTCTTCGGCTTTAGTTTTAATTTCTATTAGCCTGTCTCTGTCGTCTGCTAAATCGTCTGACGTTAAAAACGCCTCGCTGTTTTGAAAATAAACTGAATAAATCTCTCTACCCAAATCAAACCATACGTCAAATTTTTCGTCAAACCATTCGTCTACCGAATAAGACAAACGCCCTACTTCGTCTTGTACGCTTTCAAACTCATAGTCTAGCTCGTTTACTAGTCCTAGAGCTATTTTTTTCTTAGCGTTTAGGTTAGCCTCAGCTCTTTTTAACTCTGTGTTATGTTTACTGCTATCAAACAGTCTACTAAATACTCTCTCTTTTGTACTCATAATTTTAGTTTTGTCTTATTTTATTAAAAATTCCAGAAGCGTGAACCTGTTCTGCATAAACATCGTTAGACCTATTTAAAAAACTTTGTATGTCAGTAGTTAATGGTATATTATTAACATCTACACCTACGTCTATTAGGTTATCTTTTAAATTTGAAAATAGCGTTTTTACATTTTCAACTTGCAAATCAAATTCATTATATAAATTTTCTGAATTTTTAAACCTGTCTACTACGTCAAATAATTCGGCATACAAATCAGTTAATGTATTGTCCCAATTTATCCGAGTGCTTTCAGCTTCTTGTATAGCGTCGTCTATATCGCCTATTAAAGACAAATCTACTTTTTTAGATAGTTCAGTTTTAGCTTTGAATAGCTTATTAAATACTACATTTTTTGTACTCATAATTATATAACGTGTTTATTAATTTATTTGCATTTTTACTCGCTTACCGCTGTTATGCGTCCTATGCCTTGCGCCCATAGTGAGCCGTCGCAGCACTCGCTAGAGTACGTTAGCTCGTCTTTACATAAACAGCCTCTGCTACCTCCTGTAGGCGATACACCCGTGTTTTTAGCTGGTCGTCTATTTTGTTTACGTCGTCTACTCATTACAGTTGTGCTTTAACTATTGATTGTTTTATCTCTAGCAGTTTTAAACCAGCCTCTATTTCTGCGCTTAAGTCTTCCTCTATTTGTTCTTTAGGTCTGTCGGTTGCTCGTTCTGCAAAATAGCCCTCTATACTGAAACCGCGAATAGACCCCTCGACCTTAGCCATTTCCCAAAGTTTCTCGTTATTAACCTTTACAGCACCTACCCACGTACCTACTGGCAAGTTTAAATCGTATAAAGCGCTCTTGTCCTTTTCTTTGTCTTCTACTATCCAGCTCTCTACTAAGCTAACGCCTTCTACTTCCTTAATGTGTTCGTATGTCGCGTTATTTGCGTTTCCGTTCATTAAATATAACTCACTAGCCTTTTTAACTGTCTCCTTTGTAAAATGTATGTAGTACTCTTCGTCGCCGTCTTTACGATATATCATTTTGTTAGGCACTAGCAGTGCGCCTATAAGTATTTTTTTGTCTTCGTCTAAAGCCTTAAACTTATACTCTCGTTTGTTTTCGTTAAGCGCTACCCAATTTTCCTCAATGGCAGGAAATTCTACCAAACTTATAGCGTCTATACCTGAGTACTCGTCGTTTTCGTCTATTATTAGCTCAATTATTTTCATATCTATATAACGTATTTAATTTATTTTTTGCTTTTATCCTATTGTAGCGCCGTCTACTATGTTTCGCTCTAAAGCCTGTGAGGTTGTTACGTCGTCTGAAACTACATAAGCCCTAGTAGGTTGGTTAGACTGACCGCCTATAGCGTCTGCTAACTGACTTGAACCGCTAGCGCCTACCACATTAAAGGCAGGGGGTGTAAAAGTTGGCGTACCACCACCGCCGCCACCGCCGCCAGTAACTCCAGCTGGTTTAGGCACAGACTTAATCTGTTGAACCGTTTTTAAACCAGAAGCTAATACAGTCGCACTAGCTACGGCTTTTTGTATAACGTCAAACGGCGAAGGCAAAGTGCTTTCGTTACCCCACACCTCAGATATACCTTGGTAAGTGTTTATAGTGGCTGCTGCTATAGCCGCTGCTTTGCCTGCTGCACTCTTTTTACCGAGTATATTTGCAACTTGCCCAAACGTGTCGCTCATAGATGAAAGCTGCTGTTTTTTTAATGTTTTATCTCTAGCTATGTCTTCTGCGTCTGCTTTGTCTTTAATAGCTTTTAGCTCTGCTGACTGCGCCTCTTCTAATACCGACGTGTCTTCGCCATATTGTCTAGCAGCTTCTATTAAGTTAAAGTATTTTTCTCTTACAGCGTTTTCCTCTATAGTTTGCTTATCTAAGAGTCTATTAAAATATTCGTTTTCTAAATTCTCAATAGATTGTAACTGTTGTCTTTTTAAGTCTGCGTCTTTTTTTGCTGAGTCTGCTTTTAGCTTGTCTAGTGCGTCTTGTTCTGCTTTTGTTTTGTCGTCTATTTCTTTTTGCTTCTTAGCCTCGTCGTCTTTACGTTTTTGCTCTGCGTCTGCGTCTTCTTTTTGTTTTTGAAGTATAAAGCCGTCTCTAGTGTTTTTAAGTTTCTGGAGTTGTTTTTGTGTTTCTGCTATTGTCTCGTCTCCTTTTGCTGCTACGTCTTCTGGGTCAAATACAAGCTCTGCTATACCACCTGTAAAGCCAGCAGCTAAACCTGTACCCTCATCTAAAATACCTAATTGCGCAAGAGTTTGTGTAATAGCATCTACAGACCCTAGTAACAGTGTTATAGGTAAAGTTATAAAAGATATTATACCTTGTAGTATATTTCTGTTACGCTTTGCAGTTTCTACCTGTGAGTCTTTAATTTCCTTTTGAGTTATAAGCTGAGCCTCTAGCTGTCTTATAGTCTCGTCTGTCTGTAGCTTTTTAGCATTTAGTATGTCTCTCTCACTTTTACCCTGTAGCTTTAATGTGTTACTAGTGGCGTTTATATTGTCGTACTGCATTTGGCTAGCAGCGACACTCTCTTCCTGTAAAGCCAGTAAGTCTTTTTGCTCTTTGCTTACGCCAGAGACTAACTCTATTATGTCGTCCCAGTATGCTACGATTAACCCTAAAGCTATAACTATAGCGCCAATACCAGTAGCCACTATCGCAGTTCGTAAACCCTTAAAACTTGTAGACAAACCTTTTACGGCTTTTATACCGCCCTTAACGCTAGACGAGTAGTCCTGAAACTGAGACACTGCCCCACCAGTAAGCTGGTCTAACACCTGCATACCCTCTCTATTTCTACTTAACTCTTCGTTAAAGTCTCCTAAGCCTTTTGTTACGTCGGCTATTGCTTTAGCAGCTCCTTTAGACTTTACCTCAATTTCTACGCCTATTTTATCTAAAGCCATTTTATCTCGTTTTTAAGTTTTTGAAAACCCTCTTTTAAATTGGTAGGTAGTTTGTTTTTACCTTGCGCTACTCTTATTAGCTCCGTTTCGCCATTAGCGTTTTTTAAAAGTTCTAGTATGTTTTTTATCATAATTCGTTAAGTAGTTCTATTTCTGACTTGCCGTCCTGTAGGTTTGTCTTTATAGAGTTTATTTTATATCTCTGTCCGTTTATATCAAATCTATCTGCTAGCGTAAAGTTTAACAGTATTTTTAAAGGCAAATAAGCAGTAACCTTAGTTAATCTGTTTTTGTTATTAAATATATTTCCTATGTAGTTAGAGTAGTATTTTTGAAATAAGGTATCTGTAAACAATTCCCCACCTTCATATTCATTATTCTCATTTTTAAAGTTTATATTATCTTTGCCAGTTGTAGAGTCTAAATACAAAGAATTACTAGGCACTACATAAGATGTTATTGCTGAATGATTAGTCGTACTGTCTCTAAATGATATTTGAGTAGCACTAGTTTGTAAAATAGGATAGAATAAAAAAGGTGCGCCAATATAAGGCTCTTGGTTATCGCCTACACAATAACCCCATTGTACGTCTGTTGTAGAAGAATCGTTTAAATCTAATAGTCTTTCAAATTTAAAGTGAGCAAAAGGCACTTCTACTTTGTAAATACCCCCATCTAAATTTTCATTATTATTGTAATCTAACTTAGACCATTCGTAATTGAATAGCTGGTTATGTACCTCAGCTAAAAAGGTGTCTGTATCTTTATATCCAAAAACTATTTCTTTGTATGGTAATGCAACGTTTACCTCGCTGGTCTTAATATCTATAAAATTACTAATATCATAATTTACCCCACCAGTATAAAAGCTATCTAAAGTCTTTACTACTATAACCCCAGCATCGTTTGTAAAAGCTACTAGATTAAACATTTTAAAAAGCCCTGTAAGAAAGTCTATAACTTTTATTTCTGGTATTTGAGAGGTAATTGTAAAATCTATTGTAGCCTCAGCAATAAAATTTCCGTTATCGCTTGTCCTATGTAAGTCATATTCAGTCTCTCCACCTTGCCCCTCTGCTTCTATCTCCCATACAATCTCTGTAAATGTTATGCTCGAAGCGTGTTTTATCTGTACTGTATAAACTGCATTGTCTGCAAATTGCGTGGTTAATGATACAATTTTCCCAGTTGTAGTTATATTAGATATACTTCGAACTTCTACACCAGAACGAAATACAGTAACAGTATAGGGTTCTGTTCCTATTCTAGTTAGTGATAAAGTTAAATAATTAAATAAGCTACTTCCAATATTAGCTCTGAATGTAGAGCTGTTTATCATAGACGATATAGAGCCAACTTGTGTGTCCCAGCCATTAACAGATGTTACAAACGTAGGAACTTGAGTACCGAATCCAACGTCTCCTTTTTTTCTGTGAAGCCACATAAATAGGTTATTGTAAGGAAGGTTTGTAGAATTAAAAAAGTCGTTAGAAAACGTTAAGCCATAAAGAGACTCAATAGCTTCTACTATTTTTCTAATACGTATAGCGTATTTTAATTGAGACCACAAAACTCCGTGCTGGTGTCCGCTTTGATACCATAAATTACCGTCTGCTCCAGAGTTATATGAAGTTTGGAAATACAGTCTGTCAGTGTGTGTAATTAAAGGCACTATCACGTCTACGTTTGCAGATGCTGGGTCTAACTGTAAAGCCGTTTTAATATTACTAGAAGCATATATTTTACTATTAGAGTCTAGGTTAGTTAATACGTTTAGCTTGTCTTCTCCTACTAGGTCTTTTAAGTTGACTGTATTACCAAAGAATGTTATTTTATATGTATATGGTTTGTTGTCTTTTAAGCTGACACCCTCTAGTTTTATTTTACCATCTTTAAATGGGTGGCTGTTTAATTCTATTGTGGCAGCCTTTTTAATCCTAGCGTCAAATCCACCGTCTATGTCAAAGTTATAGTAGTGCTTAAATATCTTATTATTAGACTTACTAGCTGGTACTGAAAACGTCTTAGTAAATTCCGTAAAAACCTTATCTACTTCTCTAGCGTTCTTTAGGGTTTGAGTCAGAGATACTGTCTCGTCCTTAAATAATTCTACCCTTTGACCTTCTATGTAAAGCTCTATGTTTTGCATTACCTTATGTTGTTTATTTTGTCGTTAGCTATGTCGAAGTCTATAGCGTAGTCTACTAGGTTGTCGTTTAGTGTAGTCTTAAATGTAAGCGATTTTGTTTTTGGGACTATAGGTCTTACTAGCTCCTGCGTGTCAGTTATAAAGGTTGCCCACACTTGCTCGCTTAGCATTAGCTCTTCTATGACTTGGTTGTAGTCTTCGTTTATAAAGCCTGTATTCATAGATATGCTATCGTTTCCCTGAACCATAAACTGTGTGCGCTGGTGCTGGTAGGTTTTGTATGTTAGTGTAGACTGGTCAAAAACTGCTGACTTAAACTCTTCGCCTTTTACCACAGTGCTGTCTGTAGACTTTTTAAAGAAAATCAAATCCTGTATAGCGCCAAACTTATTTACAAACGTAACTTTTATAGGCGTGTATTTGCACTCTTCTAAGGTTATTATTTTTATTACTTCTGTACCACTGTCTGAACTTACGTAAACCTCGTCTATTAAGTCTACTGAAAAATCGCCTAAAAAGTCATCTAAGCAAGTGCTGCCCTCAAACGTACCGCCGTCATTTAACACGCGTTCTACAAAGCTGTCGTAGTCTACGTCTCCTGAGTTAGTAGAGTTAGCTGAGATGTATCTAATTTGCTCTGAGGTTTCGTCTACACTAGCTGAGGTTAAGTCTATGTCGGTTTTAACTTCGCCTTTATAAAGCAGAGAGACAGAGTTCGTGCCTTGCACAAATACTGGCACTCTAAATAAATTGTCGTCTAAAGCAAATATAGTTCTATTGGACTGTAGTAGGTTAGTACTTAGCGTTGGGTTAGCGCCTTGCTCAAAATAGCCGTAGCCGTCTAGACCCACAAAACCGTTAGTATTGTCTGGCGTTACATTTATACTGCCAGTACCGTTAGAGGTTGGTATTGCATTTATCCAAACCACGTCGCTGTCATAACTACCATTAAACTCTATTTCTAAGTAGTCTCTAATTAACTCGCTAACCTCGTAGACTACAAAAGTGTTTGTACCTAAAGGTTTTTTAGTGATTGTATATCTTAAGAAATCATCATTTACATTTGCGTTTGTTGTAAAAGTACCTGTGTATATGTATAGGTTTAAAGTTGCCGAGGTTAATCCTGTCTGAGATACCTTTATGTAGTATGGGCTTCTTAAGTTTATTTGTGTCTGCATTATTTAGTTTTTAGTCTGCTATTTCTTAGCTCCGTTTCTAGTTGTATCTTTAAGTCTTTTGTATATGCGCTAGCAAGTTTTCTATTTACGCCTCGAATCTCTGAGTTTTGAGCGTTAGTAAAAAAGTATGTCGGTTTAATTCCTGTGTTCCATATGCTTCGAGATATTAAATAAACCATAGACTTACGCTTTATAAATCTACCTTTAGCGTCTCTTACGTTTGGTATACCTTTTTGAACTACCCACTTGTCTATAGCGCTTCTTAAACTGCCGCCGCCCTTATAATTACCAGAGCCAAACTGATACGGACTACTAGGCGCTTTATTATATCTAGCTAAAGACCCTTGAGGCATAGCTTCTGGATTATTACCCTGCACCCCTTTGTCTATAAACTTACCGTAAGGTTCTGAGTAAAACACTAACTTAGGGTTGTCTGTATTTTCGCCTTCTATGTCAGACTCTAAGCTATCTGCTAATTTACCACTACTTTCACTTTTGCTTAAGTTGCTTTTTGCTGTGCTTATAATATTCATAGACGCAGCCTCCATTTCCTTTATAACATTCTTTAACATATGTATAAGTCGTTTTTAACCATTATCTCAAATGTAATAGCCCAACCTACCAGCTGGTTAGAGAATCGGTCTACAAACGGCTCGCACTGTGCTACGTCGTCAACTTGGTAACCGTCTAGTCTTATCTGTCCGTTATGTAATAGTTGGTATAGTCTATTGGTAACTGCTAGCTGTGTGTTAAGTATGTTTTGCTCGCTTTCGTTTCTTTCAAATATATTGGTAGGTTCTGACTTACTTATGTCTGCTACGTCCATAGCTAGGACTGTTACATTAAAGCTCATTACCTGACCGTCATTACTAGCGTTATTTACTATTATATGTGAAAGTGGAAATAGCGTCTGTTTAGACAAATCAATTTCTGACAGGTCGCCAGTCGTCACTGTTGTAACATTTTTATCTGCTAGCAGTGTGTTTTTAATTGTCTCTAGCATTAAGTAGTATGCCCTTGCGCCTGTGTTTGCCATTATTTTTTAAATTTACTTTTTATGTAATTGTCTTGTACTTCGTTTTTTTGTTTTTGATATGTTAGATATGTCAGGCAGTTGTGCATATTCTTTTTAGCTACCACCTCTAGGTCTAGAAATTTATCATTTGCTAGTCTCATAAAGCTGTGATACCACCCCCACTGCTGGGTAAAGTTTGCATCTCGTCCTGTAGAGCTTCCTCCTGTGTTTTCGAATAAGGCAGCGTAGCTTTCAGTAAGTCGCTCTCTAAATGAAAAAAAAAACTTATAGCGCTAATAGCTACACTAGCAGGCATATTGAGCATAGCCTCGTGCCAGCTGTCGCCTCTATAGTCTTCTATCTCATACTGTCCTTTTATTCTTTGCGTCACTGGTCTATACAATACAGCCATAGCTTTGTGCATAGAGTCCCAGTCTGAAATACTATTCTCTAAGTCTACGAACATACCAAAGGTCATATCGTCCAGCTGAGGTATAAACCCAAACTCAGTATTGCCTAGCTTAAACCTAGTTATTAACTCTGGCTTTTCAGACAAACACTCGTTTAGCTTGCTTACGATTATATTCATATCGGACATTTTAACCTTTAGGGCGTCGTCTATTTTTAAACCACAAAACAACTCTAACATTTTTAATCCAGCGTATTCGTCTGTTACGTCTTCCTCGCCTTCAAAAGTCTTAATAAATTTCTGGTATTGGTGCAGGGGTATGTCACTTAGTGACGTAGGTACTGTTAGTTCTACTTTCATTTTATATGCTTTTATATATAACGTAATTATTTAAGATTTGTGTATACAAAAAAACCCCTACATTTCTGTAAGGGCTAGGGACTTCCACCTTTTTTTTCTTTTGGCTTTTGTTAGGCAGCCATTAACCTAGGTTTTAAGACAGCTTAGCTATTATGTCGTCGTATGTTTCTTTAGCGTCTTCGTAGCTTTCGCTGTTTAGCATTGAGGCTACTAGTACAGATATAATCTGTTTGCGCTCAAACTCTGGTAAGTCTATAATCTCCTGTAGTAATATTTTAGTTTTAGTTTTCATATCGTATATATTTAATTAGTATTTTCTGTATGTCTCTATAAATTCCTGAGTTGTTTTAGCTTGGTTATTCATACCTAGCAAATACTCTTTATGTGCGTATTCTATAGCTAGTATTTTAATGTCTATTTTTTGTAGCTCGGTAAGGTCTAAAGTGTCTAGGTCTTTGTAAAAAATATCTCTGTTTGTCATATCGTAAGTTTTTTAGTAAAAGTTATTTAATAGTATTCCTTTAGCCTCGTCTAAATTATGTCTGTCGTAGTCGTGAAATGAGTTTACTATACGTAGGTCACTAACGCCTAAAGATTTTAATACTTTTATAGTTTGTGTTATGCCAAACATTTCGACGCACTCTATAACCTCAAAGCCATTTAAAGCTTTATTAAGCATTTCTTTTTTAGCCGTGCTTATGTTTCCGTTAATGTATGTTTCTATTGTTTCTGCTAAGTTATTCATTGTTTTAATTTTTAAAGGTTAAAGGGAGCTTTTACAACCCTATTTAGTTTTATTTTGCAAAGTGTATTTTGTGAATACTTAAAGTTTGTAGTGTTGGATATATCCAATTTTCTTTAGCTCCTTGTATCTTTAATGATTCTATTAAAAGAAATTTTAAGTTTAAGAAGTTGTTAATGTTTGATGAGTTTTTCATAATGTTTTGTTTTAAAGGTTAATATTATTAATGTTTCTTTTTAGAGGGTCTTTCTTTCATACCTTACTTTATGTTTCATTAACTATACTGCAATATAACTATAAACATAGATGTTCACAACTAATTAACATTTCTTTAACGTATAGCATACCTAGCTACGTTTGGTCTAGACAGTTTAGTAAAGATACTATAACGAATTGAGTCGATGCTGTGGTTGTGGGCGTCAACTGGCTTGTTTAGTAGGTTTCCGTTTCTGTCTTCTATCCACTTGTAGTTGCGAAACTCCTGTATAGTGTTTGTGCTGCGGCTTGTTACATATATATTATATCGCTTCATTAAGTCGATACCCATTAGTACACTGTCCTTACCTTTTGTCGCAGGCTTACAGTTCCACCCAAACCTATGTAGCTCGTCTATACTCTTAGGCTCGCTGCTGTCTGCGAATATCTCGTCTTGTCTTGTTAGTCCTAGCTCTAGTAGTTTATTATGTATGTCTCGGTTAGTCATTGCATAATCATAAAACAGCTCGTCTATATACAAATTGTTGTCTAGCACATAAGTGTCTACTAAAACCGAGGGGTCGTTTACAAAACCCCAGTCAAG
>TARA_R110002073_G_scaffold39894_10_pt1 | contig 16785 bp, 14 predicted proteins | sample TARA_R110002073 | Tara Oceans TARA_R110002073 (sample SAMEA4397174) | marine metagenome | biome: Polar Biome; feature: [DCM] deep chlorophyll maximum layer (ENVO:01000326); material: water (ENVO:00002006), including particulate matter (ENVO:01000060) such as... | depth 40 m
CGCACCCACCGTCGTTTCACCACTGGCATAAAAGACCACTTGCGGCCGCACAGGGGCCTCGTCCTCCTCGTAGTCGTTCTCGTCCAGCGACAGTTCGACAACCGGGGCATCCTCCAGTTCGAGCTCCATCGACACGCCCGGTGGCAGCGCCTGCGGCGCAAACATCTCGCCGCCGTTATTGGGCTCCTGCCAGCCATCGATATGGCGCTGCAGCCAGCTGTAGCTGAACACGGTTTCACCTGCCTGCTGCTCCTCCTGCAGCAACAGCCCGTAATCCACACCCGTCATCTGCGCTTCATCCAGTGCATAACTGGCGACATCGACCAGGCTGCGCACCTGTGACTGCAACTGGATGTCCTGGCCGCCGGAGCTGACCGACAGGTTCACCAGCGTGGTGACCAGCACGACAACCATCAGCGCAACCAGCAGTTCAAGCAGGCTAAAACCGCGCTGGCGCACATGCGCCGCAGCGCCGACCGGAGACCCGGACAGCGCTGCGGGGGGATTAGCCATGCGAAATCAGTCCTCTTTTTTCCAGTTGCCGATATCGGCGGCCTGGCCCTCTCCGCCGGACAGGCCGTCGGCGCCGAGCGAATAAATATCCACCTCGCCGTGCTCACCGGGACTCAGGTACAGGTAGGGCCGGCCCCAGGGGTCGATAGGCAGCTCCGACAGATAGCCGCCCTCCTTGAAATTGCGCGGCTCCGGGCTGAGTGTACTGGCTTCCACCAGCGCCTCAAGGCCCTGCTCGGTGGTCGGGTAGACGTAGTTGTCCAGCCGGTAGATTTTCAGCGCTGTCTCAATCGCTTTGAAATCCGCCTGCGCTTTCTGCACGCGCGCCTCGTCGGCGCGATTGAGTACCGTGGGCGCGACCACGCTGATCAGCAACCCCATGATTACCAGTACGACGAGGATTTCCACCAGCGAGAATCCCGCATTGTTTCGTTGTTTCATTGTTCAATTCACCATTGTATTGAGATCGAATATGGGTAACAGAATAGCGAGGACAATGGTCAGCACCATGCCTCCCATGAACACTACCATCAGTGGTTCAAACAGGCTCATCAGCGTGCCCATCGTCATCTCCAGCTCGCGCTCCTGATTGGTCGCCGAGCGCTCCAACATACTTTCCAGCTCACCGCTGGTCTCACCGCTGGCCACCATATGCACCATCATCGGCGGAAAACGACCGCTTTCACGCAGCGCCCGATTCAGGCTGCTGCCCTCCTGCACGCGCTCGGCCACGGCGATACTGTCCTCACGCAGGACAAGATTGGTCAGGACCTGCCCGGCGATGCGCAGAGACTCCAGCAGTGGCACTCCACTGGCCATGAGGATACTGAGCGTAGAGGCAAAACGGGCGGTATCCATCGCAATCACCACCCGCGATATCCCCGGCATACGCAACAGCATGCGGTGCCAGCGCCTTTTTCGCACCGGATTGCGCAACAGCCGCTGCAGTGCGAAATACACCACCAATACCCCCACCAGCAGGTAGATACCGTACTGCTGGAAAAAATCACTGGTTGCAATTAGACCGCGCGTCAACAGCGGCAGTTCCCGGTGGCTGTGGGAGAATATACCGACCAGCTCCGGCACCACAAAGACCAGCAGCAGCAGTACCACTGCGATCGCCACCCCGACCAGAATAAATGGGTAAATCATCGCCATTTTCAGTTTCTGGCCGGTGTACTGGCGCTGCTCCGTGTAGTCCGCCAGTTGCTGCAGCACCGGCCCCAGGAAACCGGCATGCTCGCCGGCGTGGACCATGGCGCGGTACATTTCATTGAACACGCGCGGAAACTCGCCCATCGCGTAGGCCAGTGTATGGCCCTCGGCCACGCGCGATCGCACCTGCAACAACATCGCCTTGATACGGTTGTTGCGGCTCTGCTCGGCCGCCGCCTGCAGCGCTTCATCCAGTGGCAGATTGGCCTCCACCAGCGTTGCCAGCTGGCGAGTGACCAGCGCCAGATCATTGACACTGACTCGTGACAGCATGATAGACGGGCGAAAACCCGGGGCAGAGGATTCGCTCTTGTTGGCCTGCGCCACCTCGACGGGCCGCAGATCCTGGCCCCGCAACTGTGTGCGCACCTGCCGCTCGGAATCACCCTCGAGGACGCCCTTGACGATCTTTCCCTGCGGATTCAGTGCTCGATAGCGGTATGCAGTCACAATTCAACCCTGTGCATCAGCTGCGAGATCAGACGATGGAAGTCACGCGCATGACTTCCTCGATGCTGGTCTCGCCCGCCAAAATGCGCCGCCGGCCGTCAGTCTCAATACCGGGGTATTTGCGCCGCGCCACTTTCAGGATGTCCTGTTCGTTAGCGCTCTCGTAGACCATCTGTCGCACATCGTCGTCGATCTCGACCATTTCGTAGATGCCGGTGCGCCCGTGATAGCCGGTGTATTTACAGGCTTCGCAGCCCTTGGCGTGGTGCACACGGGCGCTGCTGTCATCGGCATCCAGCCGCAACAGCTCGCGCTCGGCGGCGTTGGGCTCGGCCTCCACTTTGCACTCTTTACACAGCAGGCGCACCAGTCGCTGCGCCATCACCGCGACCAGGCTGGAGGACAGCAGGAAAGGCTCGATGCCCATATCCTTCAACCGCGTGATCGCGCCAATCGCTGTATTGGTGTGCAGGGTGGATAGCACCAGGTGACCGGTCAGCGACGCCTGCACGGCGATTTCGGCCGTCTCCAGATCGCGAATCTCGCCCACCATCACCACATCCGGGTCCTGGCGCAAAATGGCGCGCAGGCCGCGGGCGAATGTCATATCAACCTTGGCGTTTACCTGGGTCTGCCCTATCCCCGGCAACATGTATTCAACCGGATCCTCAATCGTCAGGATATTGCGCGAGGTTTCATTGATCTCCCCCAGCCCCGCGTACAGGGTGGTGGTTTTACCCGACCCGGTGGGACCCGTCACCAGGATAATGCCGTGAGGGCTGTGCAGGTGTTTCTTGAAGGCGCCCAGCACCTGGCTGTTCATCGCCAGTTGGGTCAGCTGCAACTGTCCCGCCGCCGTGTCCAGCAGTCGCAGTACTACCCGCTCGCCGTGCGCGGAGGGGATGGTGGACATCCGGATATCCACCGCGTGGCCGGCGATCCGCACCGAGATCCTGCCGTCCTGCGGCACCCGCTTCTCGGCGATGTCCAGCCGCGCCATAACCTTCAGTCGCGACACCAGCAGCGGCGCCAGCATGCGTTTGGGCGACAGTACCTCGGCCAGTACGCCGTCGACGCGATAGCGCACGCTGAGCCTGTCCTCGAACGTCTCGATATGGATATCCGACGCCTGCTCGCGCACCGCCTGTGAGAGGATGGCGTTGATCAGGCGGATGATGGGCGCATCATCCTCGGTATCCATCAGGTCACCGGCATCGGGGATGGCATCGGCGAGGCGACTGAGATCGACATCGGCGCCGATATCCTCAGCCATTTGCACGGCCTCGTTGTTATTGCGCTGGTAAGCCAGTGTCAGCCGCCGTTTGAAATCCGCTTCCGGCACGCCCTGCAGCGCGAATGGCGCGCCGAGCATGCGACGCAATTCCGTCAGCACCTGAACTTTGGGTTGCCCGATATGTACCACGATGGTGGCGCCGTCCTCCGCGGAATCGAGCAACACACCGTGCTGCTGGGCAAAGGTGAACGGCAAACCGGGCCTGGCGGGTGTGCCCGCTACCGGCACCTCCACTGGCATCAACTCTGCTGACTCATTCACCGGCCGTCTACCGGGGGTGCCGGCGCACCCGGGCCGTAGGAGGTAGACTGTATCTCCTTGAGCGAATCCAACTCTTTCAGTTGCTCTTTCCACTCGTCCATCATCGGCAGGTTGGCATCGTCGAGATACGTCAGCCCCCGTTCTTTGCGCTTTATCTGTTGATCGCGGATATAGCGGTACTTCTCGGCCGAGGCGCCAGCGAGTGCCTCGTTGTCCCGGATGATGGTGGTGCGGATGAAAATCATCAGGTTCTGTTTCGTCACCTTCTCGGCATCGCTGCGAAACAGCCGGCCCAGATAGGGGATGTCGCCGAGCAGCGGCACCTTCTGCTGTGCATCCTGCACATCGTCCTTGATCAGGCCACCGAGCACCACGATCTGGCCGTCGATCGCCAGCACCTTGGTCTCGATCTTGCGCTCGTTGGTGATGATGTCCGAGGCTGAATTGGTCACGGACAAACCGCTGAGGCTGGAGACCTCCTGCGAGATATCCAGCACCACCGCATCGCCCTCGTTAATATGCGGTGTCACCGTCAGGGTAATACCCACATTCTCCCGCTCGATGGTCTGGAAGGGGTTGGTCGCGCTGTTCGCGGTCGAGGTAAAAGAACCCGTTACAAACGGCACGTTCTGGCCCACTGTGATATAGGCCTCCTGGTTGTCCAGCGTCAGCAAGCTCGGCGTGGACAGGATATTGGCGTTGGAAGTCTCCTTCAGTGCGTTCAGAATCACTGTCATCGAGAGCCCGTCACTGACCTGCCCCCAGCCCAGCGACAGTCCGGGCGTCCCCGCCAGTGCGCCCGCCAGCGTTCCGATATTGATATCGTTGCTGCCATCTTCCGGCAGCACCGCAGCGGCGATATTGCGCGCGCGGACATCTTCGGCGTTGATGTTGCTGCCGTAAAAGCCGCTGTTATCAGCAAACAGCCACTGCAGCCCGAGATCCTGGCCATCGATGACTTCCATTTCGACAATAATCGCCTCCACCAGCACCTGCGCGCGGCGAATATCCAGGCGCTGGATCACGGCCTCCAGCGCGGCCATCTCATCGGCATCGGCGGTGATGATCAACGCGTTGGTGCCTTCATCCGCCTCGATCGTCGAGGTGTTGCCGCCGCCCGCCTTGATCCCGTCGGCGGGCTCCAGCTCGCTGATATTTTTCATCACGCGCGTCAGCACCTCGGCAATGTCCATCGCATTGGCGTATTCGAGGTAGATCACCTTCACATTACCACTCTGCTCCAGCGGCGTGTCGAGATGATCAATCAGTTTGCCCATGCGAGCGCGCTCCAGCTCATCACCACTGATCAGCACACTGTTGGTGCGCGCGTCGGCTACCAGCAGTGTCTCCTGCTCGCCACCGGCTGCATTGGCCTCGGACTTGTTGAGCTGGTCCAGCATTTTCACCACGTCTTCCGCCACCGCATAGCGCAGTTTGATGACATCCGTCTGCTGCACGGCCGACTTGTCCATGCGATCGATGATGTCCCTGATTTTGTCGATATTGGAGGAGATATCGGAAATGATAATCGCGTTGCTCGGCGCATACGCGGCCATATGCGCCTGTTGCGGCACCAGTGGCCGCAGCACCGGGATCAGCTTGGCAGCGGAAATATTCTCCAGCCGCAACACCTGGGTAACATACGCTTCCGAGGTAATGCCGGCGGTTCCATCACTGACACCGACAGGCGCCGAGCGGGCGTCCTTGTTCTGTATAACCCGCACCACGCCACCGGAAGTCACCGCGGCGTAACCGTGGACATCCAGGATCGAAAGAAACAGCTCGTAGAGCTCACCAGCGGAGACCGGCTTGGAGGAAATGACCTTCACTTTGCCCTTGACGGCGGGGTCGACCACAATGGTCTTGCCGGTGGCCTCGGCGACAAATTTGATCAATTCCTGGATATCGGTGTCGTTCAGGTTGACGGTGTAATCCTGCGCCGAGAGCGAGGCACTGCCGAGCAGCAACGCCAGCAGCAATGCCAGTGCACGCAAGGGGTAAAACCGGTTTGTCGCATTCACTAACATTGTTATCCTTTTACAAAAGTTCACTGGGAGGCACCACCGTCCAGATCGACGCTGAGTGTGATTGGCTGGCCACCGCGCTCCAGCTCAAAAACAACTTCTCCCGCAGTGCGCAGGCTGTTGTATAAAACCATGGTATTGGTCGGGTCATCGAGACCCACACCATTGATCGCTGTCACCACGTCACCTGCCTGGAACCCCATCTGGGAAAATTGTGCCGCGTCCGTTCCCGGGTTCACGCGGTAGCCACGCATGGCGTTCCCTTCCCGCACGGCACTGATGCGGACCACCTCAGCCAGCGATTGCGGGTTCTGGTAGAGACGCTCGCGGTAGCTCTGGGCCAGACTGGCCGTGGTTGGGTCATCACGCCGTTCAACCTGCGGTGCTGGCGCGCGGCTCACCGACGGCATGGCCGGGGCGGCGCCGCCGAGCTTGGAATCCTCATAGAGCACCAACAGCTCGTAAGTGCCGCCGTTGTCCAACACTACCTGTCCCGGCATGACCTTGGCCAGTGTCACCTCACCCGACAGAGGCAATTTGTCCTCCACCGCGTACACATCCTGCTGATTGTTGCTTTCGATGATGGCATATCCAAGCCCGTCATCGGTCGAGGACACAATACCGCGCAACGTCAGCTGTAAACGGGTTTCCTCTGCGCCTTCTTCTATACCGTCACGGGAACTGGCCTGCGCTGTTTCTTCCGGTAGCGGGATGTCGAGCACGACCTCGCCGGCCTCACCAAACAGGTGCCAGGCCACCAGGGTATCGATATCGACGGGCTCTGCATCCCGCATCGAGCCGCCACTGGATACCGGGTTAATCACCTCCGGATTGGCAGTGTCGGCGGGGTCGGCAACTGGCACCAACGCCCAGATCAGCCGCGTCAGTGCCAGCACCACCCAGATTGCCAACAGACACAGCAGAACCCGGCGCAGGCGCCGCATCTGGTGCGGCCGCGCCAGAATATTCAGCACAACCGCGGTCGCGGCACTGATGCGCGCAGACATTGCACTGGAATGACTAAGCCATTGGGCCGACACCACCTACTCCCCCGAATACCCGGCGAGCGATTCCTCACCGGTACTTTTAATGCGCCCGATTATAGAGTGCGCAGTTGAAAGTTGAAACCGCTGTATCCGGGCGTGACACAGGCCCCGGGACAGTGGATTGCTTCTACTCATTCGACCGCGCCAGCTCGCTGGCGTCGCGGGCAAACATCTCCTCGAGTTCGAGTGCCGCCTCCTTGGCTAGTTCGCGCAGCTTTTCCTCGTCATCCTGTACCCGGTAGTAGGCGTTGAGGCGAGCCTCATCGTGCTCGACAAAGCGCGTGGCCATATCGCTGGCCTGCCTCGCATCCACGCCAAGACTCGCCAGCACCGAGCGCCCCATATCGACTGCCGACAGGAATGTTTCTCGCCGAATCACCTCTATCCCCAGGTTCATCAAGCGATACGCGTGGTTGCGATTGCGCGCCCGGGCGAAGACTTTCAACGCGGGAAAATGCGACCGTATCACAGAGGCCGCGGCGACGGAGGATTCCACATCGTCGATCGCCAGCACCAGGATCTTGGCGCTGTGCGCACCGGCGGCCTCCAGCAAATCCATGCGCGAACCGTCGCCGTAGTAGATCTCATTGCCGTAGAGACGCACGAAATCCACCTGCTGGGGGCTGGCGTCGAGTGCCGTAAACGGGATTTTCATCGCGCTCAGAATACGGGCAACCACCTGCCCAAAGCGGCCGAAACCGACGATGATAACCGGCGTCTCCTGCTCTTCGATACTGTCGAAGTCGGGTTTTTCGGCTGCGCGCATGCCCCACCGATCATACACAATAAAGAGCAGCGGGGTGACCACCATCGAGAGCGATACCGCCACACTGTAAAGCTCTGACTGTGCGCCCGACAGCGCGCCTGCCGCCAACGCCACGCCAAACAGGACAAACGCAAACTCGCCACCCTGCGACAGCGCGATGCCCAGTTTGAGCGCATCCGCGGGCGCGAGGCCGCTCCAGCAGCCGAGGCCAAACAGCACGGCCAGCTTGATCGCCACGATGCCGACGACCAGTAGCAGAATATCGCCGGTATCAGAGACCACCAGCCCCACATTCAGCGACATCCCCACGGCGATAAAGAAAAGCCCCAGCAACAGCCCCTTGAAAGGCTCTATATCGGCCTCGAGCTGGTGCCGGTACTCGGAGTCCGCCAGCAACACACCGGCGATGAACGCGCCCAGTGCCATCGACAGGCCGGCGGCCTCCAGCAGATACGCCATGCCGAACGCCACCAGCAGGGCCGTCGCTGTCAGTATCTCACGCACGCGACTCAGCGCCGCGATGCGCAGTACCTGGCGCAGCGCAAAGCGCCCGACAGACACCACCGCCAGTAACACGGCCACCGAGACCGATAGCTGGAGCCAGGAGATGCCCTCGCCTGTAACCCGGGAGCCCAGCAGCGGCAGCAAGGCCAACAGCGGCACCACCGCGATATCCTGGAACAGCAGGGTACCGAAGGCCGAACGGCCCCAGCGAGTCGTCATTTCCCCGCGCTCGGCGATCAACTGCAACGCAAACGCGGTGGAAGACAGCGCCAGCACCAGCCCCACCACTGCCGCGGTGGCAAACGACTCACCAATCAGCAGCGCGAAACCCATCAGCAGCGCGGCACTGATCAGCACCTGCGCGCTGCCGAAGCCGAAGATAGCCTTGCGCAGTGCCCACAGTCGTGTCGGGCGCAACTCGAGCCCGATCACAAACAACAGCAGGACCACACCGAACTCTGCGACATGCAGCACCTCATCCACCTGCCCTATCACGCCGAACCCCCAGGGACCGACCATGACGCCAGCAGCCAGATACCCCAGCACAGCGCCGAGCCCCAAGCGTGCCGCGAGCGGCACCAGTATCACGGCCGCCAGCAGCAACAGCATCAATTGTTCAAAACCGGGCATGGCGACAGACCTCTTCAGGGCGGGAGACCGAGTTGCGGCGCGAACGGCACACCGCAGGCGTTACGGCCGGCGAGAGAGGAGATGGTGCCGACACGGCGAGTCGAACGCCGGACCTACGCATTACGAATGCGTTGCTCTACCAACTGAGCTATGTCGGCCACGTAACGGGCGATAGTGTATCCGAGGACTGCTTGAATTCAAATGCCGAAGCGGGCTCCGACTGCAGCGCAAGATATAGCAGGGCACATGCAGACGTTGCGCGTTGCCGATGGGATAGGGGCCGGGCAGTGACAGAGGCCGAGTCCAGCAAGCGCTCCCCCACCGGGGTTTATTCACCAGCTCTCCAGATGCTAGAGGTAGTAGTTCAACAGCGACAGTACCAGCGACAGACCGATCAGGGGATACAGCCAGCGCTGGATTCGGCGCATTTGCTCCGGATCCGCGGGCTTGGCAAACCGCTCCCCCAGTACCACCATCAGCGCGACACCGACAAACAGCAGTAACAACAGCAGTAGCAAGTTACCCATCAGCTCACCTGTTCCCCACCGGCATTGCGATGCTGTACCCGCGCGTGCCGGCAGTGCGACGCATCATACCGCCTGCTTCCCGGGGTCATCCAACGCCACCGGCGCTGCAGCGCCCGCGAAAATGACGCGCGCCAGCCCCTCGGTCAAATCAAAGATCTGGGTGGACGTCACCTCGTAGCTGGAGGCCGTGATGCGCCACTGGCCGTCGCTGCGGCAGTAGACGTCGTTGTAGAACCCGGCCAACTGCGTGACAAGCTGCCGACGTGTGTCGATCATGTAATAGTATAACCCCCAGACACCGGTCGCGTTGTCCGCGTCCAGCACTTCGATACGGGGATTCTGGCCGTGATGCATTTCGACGATATGTGGCTGGCAGGCGAGTTCGGTGAAGACCGCCAACATCTGTTCGCGATCATCGAAGTTCCCGATGCGGCCATAGCGCAGCTCGATTTTTCCGGCGGCGAAACACTCGCGCACAAGATCGGGCTGTTTGTTGTCACAGGCGTGGAAGTACCGCGCTTTCAGTTGCCTGATATCCTCGATGGCCTCAAGTCGCGCGAGTCGCTGTTCCAGTGACATCGGCTATTGCTCCGGTGCTGAGATGACACGGTAGGCGTCGGCAATCTGCTCAGACCGCTCCACGGTGCAATCGAGATCTTTCAGCAGACCGTCCTTCAAGCTGTAAACCCAGCCGTGCACCGCCAGTGGTTGGCCTCGCTGCCAGGCATTCTGCACGATGGTGGTGTGACAGACGTGGGAGACCTGGGTTTTCACATTGAGTTCACACAACAGCTCCAGCCGCTGCTCCTTATCCTCTATCGCTTCGATCTTCTTGCGATGGCGGTGTTGCACATCCTTGATATTGCGCAACCAGTTATCGATCAGGCCGTTGTCGGCGTTTTCATAGGCCGCTGCGATACCGCCACAGCCGTAATGGCCAACCACCATAATATGCTTGACCTGAAGCACATCGACGGCGTACTGCAACACGGTGAGACAATTGAAATCGGTGTGCACCACCATGTTCGCCACATTGCGATGCACAAACACTTCACCGGGCATCAAGCCGACAATCTGGTTGGCCGGCACCCGGCTGTCAGAGCAACCGATCCACAGGTACTCGGGACTCTGCTGCGCAGCCAGTTTTTCGAAGAACTGCGGGTCGCTCGTTTTGACACTGCGAGCCCATTCCCGATTTTTTTCGAACATTTCATCCAGCTTGGTCATTCAGAACCCTTAAAGAACAAGTGTAGTGAGGCGCGAATGAGCCACACAGTTACCACCATGCGCCTTGGCGTCCGCCAGCGCCTTATTGCCAACCGTTTCGATCTGCCGCGCCAACTGCTGCATATCCACCGCTGGAAATTGCTGTGGTTCCCAGGTCACCTGGCCGATACTGAGGGAGACCTGCAACACGGCGCCCCGCCCGTCATCAATGGAGAACTGCTCGATATCACGGCGCATGCGCTCGGCAATCTCCCGACTTACCATCTCCCCGCCTCCGGGGATCAGCACAGCAAACTTCGAGCGCCCCAGACGCGCCATCAAATCGGTCGCACGCAAACTTGAGGACACTCTCTCGGCGACCTTCCTGATCACAAACTGACCGCGCCTGACACCGTAGTGTTGGTAGAGGTCATCAAAATCGTCAATGTCTATCACCAGCGCAGTGAGGGGTTTGACTGAACGCCGGGCGCGGGCAATTTCCCGCGCAATGTCGCGACCGAAGCCGCGCGTGTTGCAAATCTCTGTCAGCGGGTCCAGCAGCGTGAGCTTCGACACCTGCTGGCGACTGACGGCGGCTTTGAAACAGGCAGAGAGAATTGCCGACAGATGGGCCAACAGGTGTTCCTCCTGCTCGCCCAGCACCAGCGAATCATCCTGTAGCCCCAGGTGCAAACTCCCTATCAGCCGACCGGAATCCATCAACGGCATCAATAACGCATACTCAACGCCATGCTCGGACTTCAGTATCTCGAACATGCGTGAATCCGTAGCATCTATAAATTCGATATCGGGCTCGACATCGTACAACTCCTGAATCGGGAATACATCACTGAGCAGTTGCAGGCTTTTGCCGTAGCGTTCCGCCCCCACCAGAATATTTGACAGCACGTCGTCCGGATCATACAACCACAGTTCCGAGGTCCTAAACGAAAAATGCCGCGGCATGCTGACCAACAGTATCTCAAACAACGGCTGCAGGCCCTGGGACTCCAGCACCATGAGTTCCAGCTGATGGGTTTGCTGATACAGGTAACGGTTGATCGTCAGCGTTTCGCTGAGCCTGCTCTTGGCAAGTTCGGCGCGAGGTATTACCGGAGGAGCACCCTCAATCTCCTCGCTCTGCCCGCCGGCCCCATCAATCTTATCTGTCATGGAGACACTCACCTGACGCCCTGCGAATTCTTATCCAGAGCCAGTTGTTATTGGATAAAGAGTGTAAGCGGCCTATACTTGCGATGCAATCCTGAGGGGCAATCTCCATGCTTCAATCACTGCCAAGCAAAATCCGGCTGAAGCTGGATCAAACACTCGCCCAATGGCCGCAGTGGAACTGCGACCCGGTGGTGACGAGGGCGCCGACCATCATCAAGGTCCTCACCTCGGGGATCAGCAATCACAGTATTTTGGTCGAGTCCGAACAGCATTTCGTGGTCCGCATTGACGGCATCAAGCCATCGAAGTTCGGGTTGTGTCGCAAAACTGAATGGCGCACGCTGCAAGCGGCTTACAATGCCGGATTGACACCCCGTCCGTGCTATTTCAACCCTGACCTCGGCTGCCTGGTCACTGACTATCTCGCGCCCGACGTTGCGCAAGGCGTGGTGGTCAGTGATGTCGCGCGATTGCTGCACAAGATTCACCGCCTGCCGCCGACACACCATCGCCTGAATCTTGCCGACCGTATTGCGCGCTATGAACGACAACTCAAGCGCGGGGGGCGATCACCGAACAAAGCGTTTCAACACTACGGCGCCAGGGTATCCAGCATACTGGATGACATCAGCGAACGGCCCGGAGAATCCGTGCTGTGTCACAACGACCTGCTGCGCGCCAACCGCATCTACAGCAGCGGCAAACTGTGGGCCATCGACTGGGAGTACTGCGCCATGGCAAGCCCCTGGTATGATATCGCTGTAATCGTCAACGGCGATACCCTGTCCACACAAGAGACAGAGGGTCTACTCAAGGCCTATCTGGGTCGGGCTCCCAACGACTGGGAACGCAGCATGCTGTATCGCTACAGCTGCGTGTACCGCTACCTTGAACTGCTGTGGTACAAGGCACTGGAAAAACCTATCCTGGATTCACTGGCTGTGGAAGAGAAATCGGCTGCACTGGAATCCATGTTGGAGCAGTCGGCGCCCTAGCGTGCTCGCTGCGGCGGTGGCTGCAGCGCTAGTCGCGAAAGTTGGTAAACTGCAGCGGCGCTTTAAAATCTTCCTTCTTTAACAGCGCCATAACCTGTTGCAGGTCATCCCTTTTCTTTCCTGTGACGCGCACCTGATCGCCCTGGACCTGCGCCTGCACCTTCAATTTGGCGTCCTTTATTTTCTTGACGATAGCCCTGCACTGCTCGCTGTCCAGGCCATGGCGCAATATCACTGTCTGGCGCACCACCTTGCCAGTGGTCAGCATCTCGCCGCAGTCCATTGCGCCGGGATCAATATTGCAGTTGATCAAGGCGCTGCGCAGCATATCTTCCATCTGCGTAACTTGAAACTCCGCCTCGGCTGCCAGTACCACACTGCGACCATCTCGCTCGAAGGATGCGTCAACACCTTTGAAATCAAAGCGGTTGCCAACAATTCTTGAGGCCTGGTCAACCGCATTGGTCAGCTGGTGCAGATCCACTTCGGATACAACATCAAACGAGGGCATAACATACGACTCCTGTAGGCTGGTGGGGCTTTTTAACGCAACGCGCCCTCACACGCAAAGCATCGTATCGAAAAAGTGAGGCGCCCGACAACCATGTTCGCTATCATCCAACGGACTGCGGGAGCAAACCATGTACGACCTCATCGGCACCTTCATATTCTTTTTTGCGGTCATCGACCCGATTGGAACAATACCCGTATTCATGGCGGTTACCAGTCGCTATGAGGAACGCATCAAGCGCAGGATAGCGATTCGCGCAGTACTCATATCGGCCGCACTGCTGACGTTCTTTGTGGCGGCCGGTGAGATCATTCTCACTGCACTGGACATTCCTCTGGCAGCTTTTGAGATTGCCGGTGGTATCGTACTGTTCATTTTTGCACTATCGATGATATTCGGGGAGAGCAAGCCGGAAGCAGAGCTGAAACTGGCAGACAATGAGAAGGATACTGCGATTTTCCCGCTCGCAGTCCCCTCCATAGCGAGTCCCGGTGCCATGCTCGCGGCTGTACTGCTCACCGAGAACAACCGCTTCAACCTGTGGGAACAGGTACAAACCACACTGGTCATGTACCTCGTTCTGCTGGTGGCCCTGCTGCTTATGCTCGCCGCCACCTGGATTCATCGGTTTATCGGCACCAGTGGCGCCAGTATCATCAGCCGGGTGATGGGAATGATCCTCGCGTCTGTGGCGGTCACAGCCGTACTGGCCGGCATAACCGAGTATTTTTCCCTGTAGTGCGGCACCCCGGGGAAGCCCTTGCCGCGCTGGCATAAACCCCTGAACCGAGCGGGATTACACCGGCGCCGGCCGCCACAGGATGACTTTATGTGTAGTAGAGTAGCCAGTAACAATAATTAACCAGGGTTGCCGATCATGACAGAAACGAAACTGACCTTCTGTTCCTTGTGTGAATCATTCTGTGGGCTGGAGGTGGATGTGGAAGACAATCGCATCACCGACATACGGCCAGACCCTGACCACGTGGTCTCCAACGGCTATGTCTGTGTCAAAGGCACGAAGTTTGACTCCATCCAACACAGCCCCGACCGTGTGACCGAACCGCTCAAGCGCGTCGGCGATCACTGGCAAGCAATCTCCTGGGAGCAGGCACTCAACGAGATTACACAGAAAATCAAAGCCATCATCAGGGACAACGGCCCCCAGGCGTTTGGCAACTTTGTCGGCGCACCCGGCGGCAGCAACCTGATGTCACCCATTTTTCGCGGCGAGTTCTACAAGGGCATAGGCTCCAACCGCATGTATGGCACAGGCACCTGCGACACTATGAACAAATTTCGGGTCAACGGCGATATGTACGGCTCGCCGATGCGGCTGGCGTACCCGGATGTGGACCACACCCACTTCATGATGATTCTCGGTGCCAACCCGAATATCTCCGGCAATACCCTGTATCACCTGCCGCGCTCACGCGATCGCTTTGCCGGCATTCTCGCGCGCGGCGGCCGTGTGGTGTGGATCAATCCGCGCCGCGTCGAGTCTGCGCGAACCGGAGAGCACCTGTTTATCCGCCCCGACACCGATGTGTTTTTCCTCGCCGCGTTTTGTAACGAAATCTTTCGCCGCGATGCGATCGACCACGAACTGGTGGCCCGAACGATGAAGAACCTGGCGTCGCTGCAATCGGCTGTTGCGCCCTGGACCCCGGAACGACAGGCGCAGGTGACCGGCATCCCGGCAGCCACTCTGGTTGAGCTTGTAGATGCGTATCTGGCGGCCGACGGTGCAGCGCTCAATATGGCGACCGGCGTCAACCAGGGTCGCAGTGGCACTCTGTGCTACTGGCTACTGGAGTCAATCTCGGCCATCACCGGTAACTTTGATCGCCAGGGTGGCAATCTGATCGGGGAGGGCATCATCGATTTTGCACTGCAAGCCAAGGACGACCCGGTGCTGAAACTTGGCTTTCATCGCAGCGATGACCTGCCCACGGTGTCGGGGCAGCAACCGGCGGCGATGCTGGCCGACGATATCCTCGGCGGCGAGGTCAGGGGCCTGTTTGTGGAGGCGTCCAATCCGCTGCTGGCCGTACCCAATCCGGGCAACCGCCTGGAACAGGCGCTGTCGAAACTGGAGTTGCTGGTTTGTATCGACTGGTTCCGCAATGAAACCGGCAATCTGGCGCACTATATCCTGCCCGCGGCCACGTGGATGGAACGGCCCGGCATGCCCTACGCACTGCAATCCTTTGCCGGCTGCACCCCGACACCTTACCTGTATGCCGCCGACAAGGTATTGCAGCCGCCACCCGGTGTTCGCGAGGAGTGGTGGATGTACACGCGCCTGGCAAGCAAATTCGGTGTCACCCTGATGGGCAATCGCCTGCTCAGCGGCATTCTCAAACTGGCCGCGCGGCTCACCCATACCCCGCTCGGTTTTATCAGCGTACCGAAGATGCTGATCAGCGGCATGCTGAAACAATCCGGGCAACCCGACTATAAAGCCATGCTGAAGAACCATCCGCACGGACTGCGCCTGCCGGACAATCCTGGGCGCAATTTCCTCGGCACCGAGCGGGTGCTCACCGAAGATGGCCTGGTGGACCTCGGGCCGCCGGATTTCGTTTCTGCCTTCAATGAGCGTGTGGAACCACTGTTTGATGACGAGGTTGCCAACCTCGGCAGAATGAAACTGATTGGCAAGCGAGAGATAAAGCGCATGAACTCGTCCTCCGCCAACTCACCGCGGCTGGTCAAGGACAAGACCAATTACGCCTACCTATCGCCGGTCGATGCCAGCAGGCTGGGCGTTGCAGAACTGGATTACGTGGAAGTCAGCAGCAGCTATGACAGCATCACGATTCCAGTGCGTATCACTGACGAGATGATGCCGGGTGTGGTTGCGATCCCGCAATGCTGGGGTCACCAGAAGGCGGATGGCCTGCCACACGCACAGCAGCACCCCGGCGTGAACTCCAATTTTCTGGCAGGTGATGGCTACGGCAATGTGGAGAAACTGTCGGGCATGGCGCACCTGTCCGGTATCACAGTCGACATAGCGCGTTCAGATCGTATCGCCAGCGCCTGAGGGATACTGCTGACACCTTCGAAACCACCGCAAATGATGGCATAGTGCGCCACATTGACGCAGGGCGACACGGGAGTCACACAGCGATGCGCCGCTACCTCTATTCACCACCACTGCGCACTTGTTCATCATGAGTGAGCCCCGCTGGCATGTGCTTGGTGCGGGCGCGATGGGCTGCCTCTATGCGCAGGCGTTGCAGCGCAGCGGCTGCGCCACAACACTTGTTATGCGCCGCGGCACAAAGGCGCGCTCGGTATCGGTGATCGTGGAGGAAGACGGCCGCCGCAGCGAGGAACGGCTACCCGTCATCACGCCCGAGAGCCGGGAGCCTGTCACGCATCTGCTGGTCACCACCAAGGCCTACGATGTGCGCGAAGCGGTAGCAGGCGTGGCACACCTGCTGGACAAACAGGCTGTGGTGCTGTTGCTCGTCAACGGCCTGGGACTGGCCGAGCAACTGCTCGAGGACTGGCCAGCCCTGGACGTGTATTGCGGCACCACGACCGAGGGCGCCTACAACCTGGCAGCACACCATATCTGCCATGCCGGGCGCGGTGAAACACGCATCGGGCGAGGGGGACAGGCCGCCGCGCCGGGATGGTTTACACACTGGGCGCGCGC
>TARA_R110002073_G_C9498069_1_pt1 | contig 16776 bp, 7 predicted proteins | sample TARA_R110002073 | Tara Oceans TARA_R110002073 (sample SAMEA4397174) | marine metagenome | biome: Polar Biome; feature: [DCM] deep chlorophyll maximum layer (ENVO:01000326); material: water (ENVO:00002006), including particulate matter (ENVO:01000060) such as... | depth 40 m
GGCCTGACCTTCCATAGTTACAAATGAAATCGCCTAAAGTGCAGTCAGAGACAAAGAAGTCTTCGAATTCGTCAGCGTACAGTCGAACGATGGAGTCCTCGCCGGAAGCTGCGATGGAAACATCTTCCAGTCTAAGTTGAGGGGATCCTGGATCCGTTTGCGAAGTGAGAGCTGAACTGGAATTGATTTCTAGATTCAGCGAACCGTCGCCAACGTTGATGCCGGTTCCGGGCAAAACATCGATGCTACGTCCCGTCTGAATGGTCAGCGTGCCAACACCCATCATCGCGGTTGTGATGTCGGAGCGAATCTCTAGATCGTTGCTGAACTGCAGAACCAAATCATTTCCCGCATTCAAGATCGCCACGATGTCATCGGGGTCAATGAAGGTGGTGTCGGAGGGAAAATCGCTGAACGCCAAATCGCCGGTCAATGGAAATCCTGAGGAACTACCAAATGAAATCAGCGAAACGCTACCGACACCGGCGCGGATGTCATTCGTGCCGATTGAATCAGCTTGGTTTCCAACTGCCAACAGCGTCCCTCCGGAATTTAGACTGACAGCACTGCCGAGCGCATCGGATCCGGGAAATCTCAGGACATCAAAGAAAGTGGTCAAGCCACCGTTTTCAAATCCGGTGTCGTCAACTCCATTGAACGCCGCTTCGGCGAACAGATAAATCGCTCCGGAGTCCGGCGAGTTGTTGAATGCTCCGTCGTCACCGGTAGCACCGACCGCTAATCCGTGGCCATCGATTTGGCCAAAGATGTTGTTGCCGGCGGTGTCTGCGAAGAAATCGCCTGGCCCGGCAAAAGCAACCGATGCGCCAAATCGATCTCCTGCCTCAATGGCGAATTCGGGACCAATTAAATTCTGAGAACCCGCGAAATCAAAAGCAAGATCGAATGTGTCACTCGAAGGCACTCCTACCGCCGGAACGCGGTAGACGTAGACGTTACCCGCATCCATAGAAAGGTTACCGACGCCGTCGTCGCCGGGCGCACCGACAATCAGATGGTTTCCGTCATTCGTCAATGCGACAGAAAAACCGAATAAATCCACTGGGTCCAAGTCGACGATCTGCCCCATCCCCGATGTCGCTCCATCTTGAATCAAAGCCCGGAACGTGGGTACTTGAGATAAATTGTTCGGATCAAGATCAAAGACGTAGGCCGCTCCCGCGCTGTTGCCTGAAAAATCCGATGCGCCTTGGTCTCCGATGGCCCCAACCGCCAACCGATTTCCCGCGTCATTCAAGTCGACCGAAAAACCAAATCGATCCGTAGAGCCCAGATCCAATTCAACTGGGGCGCCAAACGTATCCGTCAGGAAGAGTTCCAGCGAAGGAAGTTGACTCAAGTCCGTTTCGTCGAGTTGGAACAAGAAGACCGCACCGCGGTCTTCTGGATCGCCCACCGCCAGAATGTCACCAGCGCCGTTGAGCGCGAGCGAGTTGCCGAAATCGGAATCGGAAAGATCGATGTCCAGGATCGTCCCATCACTTAGCCCCGACCCGGAACGCAGGACTTGTCCCAGTACGGGATCCGACGCCAAGGTTGTGTCGACATCGAACAGATAGATCGATCGGTTGCTTTCGACCGCCAATCGTTCGCCGGTCCCGTTCAATGCAACGGCGCCACCGAATCCACTGAAGGCGGGCAATTCAACCAAACCGCCCAGCGGCGAGTCATTGCTAATCGATTGGGCCAAATTGACCGTTTGCTCGAATCCGCCGCCGCCGAAATCGAACAAATGGAAACGATTGCGATCCGGGTTGCCGACCGCAAGTCGGTCGCCGCTGCCGTCTAGTGAAACGGACTGGCCGAATGTTGAATTGCCGCCCTGGAACGTGTCGCCGGATGCGAGTGGCGTGTCGTTGCGGATGACCTGTTTCAGATCTGCCGTGACACTAAGGTCGTTAGTATTCAGTTCGAATAAGAAGACACTGTTGAGATTGAAGTCAGACGGCTGTCCCACGGCCAAGCGGTCGCCAGTATCATTGAACGAGATGCCGCGACCGAATTCACCGCCGGCGACCAAAGACAAAGTGCTGTTGTCAGCCAACGTCACGCCACGACGGAGTTCCTGGTCCAAGTCGGGTGCCTGGCTCCAATCATTGGGGTTCATCTCAAACAGATAGACGCCACCGCCCGCACCGTTTCGCTCTCCCACGGCCAGCCGGGAACCATCGGCGTTCACATCTAGACCGTAACCGATGGGCGAAAACGGAATGTCTAGCGTTGTGGTATCGGCCAGTGTGGTTCCGTCTTCAATGGTTTGCGCAAGTGTCGCCGGCCCGATGAATCCGCCGGCGCCGAATTCAAACAGGAAGACCTTGGAATCGCCCGAGGCTCCGACCGCCAGTCGTTGGCCGTCTTCGGTCAGCGCGATGGCACCACCGAAGCCGCTGTTGTTGCCCAGCATCAACGTTTGCCCGCTGCTCAGAGACTGTTGATTGCGGATCACTTGCGGCAACGAAAGTGGAACTACCGGATCGGTCTGATCAACCTCGAACAGATAGATTGCACCGGAGTTCATGTCCATATTCCCAACGCCATCATCACCCGCCGCACCGATGGCCAGCAGTTTCCCGTTGTCGGCGATGGAGATCGAGCTGCCGAACATGTCTTGATCGTCCAACTGAAGCGTTTCCAACCCGACCGGCGTATCAATGCCCACTCCGTTGCGAAGGGTGGTCACCAAGGTGGGCACGGCGTTCAGGTTATTTTCATCCAGCAGGAAGAAATGAACTTGACCGAATTCGTCACCAAATTCAGGGCCCAGCGAACTGACGGCAAACTGTGTTTTGTTCGATCCCAATTCAACCGCAAGTCCAAGGCCTGACACGTCAGGCATCGTGGTTGAAATGGCATCGGTGCTAAGTCGTCGGCCTTCATAGCGGAACGAGGTCCCGGTGAATTCCAAATCAAACAACGACACGGCCCCGGAGTCTTGTGCCACGCGATTGTCACCATCGAAACCCGGTGCACCCACCACGACGCGCGTACCGGCGGCATCCACCGCGATGTCCGCGCCATAGGATTCCAAGCCGATTTCGATGGTAGTGTTGCCTATCTCCACGCCATTCGAGACCTGGACCAGCAAGTTTGGCGCAACGCTCAGGTCCGACGGGTTCAATTGAAAACCAAAAGCGCCGCCGCTAAGAAATCCAAGATTTTCGGCACCGACGCCCAACAGATCGCCCACAGCGTTCAGTGCAACGCCGCTTCCAAATTCGGCTTGACCTACTGATACCGGACCGCCAGGACCGTTTTCTACCAACTGTCGAAACTGTGCCGGTTGACCAAAGTTCTGACTGATCAAGTTGAAAAGATAGACGCCGCCTGCACGATTGTTCAGCTCGGGGGCACCGACCGCTAAGATGCTTCCCGATGCGTTCAGCGCGACACTTTCGCCGAAGCCGACCGCGTCCAGGTCACCCAAGGTGGTTAGCGTATCGCTGCCCAGTCGTTGCGCAATATTGGGGGCGGCGGCCAAATTGGTCGGGTTGATTTCGAACAGATAAACGAACGAATTGTTGAACCCGTTGGCACCGACCGCCAGACGGTTTCCGTCTTCGTCCAACGCGACGCTGGTTCCGAAAAGATCGCCGCCCAGTTGTGCGTTGATGGAATTCGATTCGTTGGCACGCAGATCAAAGACGCCACCGCCCACCAACGGTGTGCCATCGCGAATGACGATCGGCAACTCAGGTGCCTGTGAAAGGTCGGTGGTGCTGAGCTGGAACAGATAAACCGCACCCGTATCGTCCAGCAGGCTGTTTGCTTGGTCGAAGCCCAGGAAATCGTCTCGTGATGCACCGACCGCCAGGATGCCGCCAGGGCCATCGAAATCGACCGCGCTGCCGAAACGGTCGTCAGCTTCCAGTTCCAGCGTGCCGCCGCCCGAAAGTGCCGCACCATCACGCAGGATCTGCGCGAGTGACACAGAATCAAGAACGCTGTCGATATCAAGATCGAAAAGGTAGACCGCACCGGCTGATTCTTTGATCACGGAGGCACCGTCATCACCGGTTGCTCCCACTGCCAATCGATCTCCCGTGCCGTTGAGCCCGACGGAAAAGCCGAAGCGGTCAAAGGCATCCAGGAAGGTATCGCCTGAACCCAGCAGAGAAAATGTAATCATGCTCATGCCAGACGGAGCCGTATCGACGATCACCCCATTCTTGGGATCCAGCAAGACGGTGCCGCCGCCCGTTTGGACCTGATCTGTGGTTTGGTACTCGAGCAGTCCGGAGGATGACAGTTCGACGAATCCGCCGGTCCCGTCCGCTCCGCTGCCGCTGACGTCGACGCCACCATAAAACTGCGTGCGATCATCACTCCAAACAATCGCGGTGCCGCCGTTGCCGCTTTCGCCCGTGGCGATGATTTGGCTGCCAGGGCTGATCAGCGTTTGACCCGAGTTGGCCAACTCATCGATCGAAAGATCGCGGCCGCCTTGGAACTCACCGCCGACGCGAATCGTTCCGCCGTCGACCGAACCGGATGCGTCAAAGGTCGCACCCAGCATCGACGTCTTGGTGCTGCTGGACACGTCAATCGTACCGCCATTGCCGTTGCTGCCCGTCGCATCAAGCTGGGCAGACGTCACGATGCGGCCCGGTCCGGTGATCGCGATGGATCCACCATCAGCCCCCGAAACATCAATGTCCCCCGCGGTCGTCGCCGTGTAGGCAGCGGCCGTTTCAATGGCAACTTCGCCGCCTTGACCCGACGTAGAGGAAGCGTCGATCGCCGCGTACTGGTCAACAGTGGTTGATTTGATGTGAACGGTGCCGCCAGACTGCGTTCCACTCGCATCGATGCGTCCTTGAATCAAAGCGTCATTGGACGTCACGCTGATCGTACCGCCACTGGTCCCGCCGACATCCATTGTCCCTAGGTGATTCAGTTGTCCAGTGTTGATCGATACCGATTGGCTGGCTGCGATTGCGCCGCTGTTGAGCACCTTGCCGCCCGGGTTCGTCAAGTAGACCTCGCCGCCCGCCATCACCGCACCAGTCGCACGAATGGCACCGGAGTTATTGATTAACGATGCCGTTTCGCTGTAGCCGTTTTGCAGCGTCGCCATGTCGGCTTCCACGTGCGTGACGCCGTTGCTGTACGTCACGCTCTGGCCACTGCCCACCGTGACAGAACCACCAAGGCTGTTGATCGTGCCCGAGTTGTTAAATTGGTTGGCGATGAAGTGCGCGCCACCGGATCCAGTGTTGATCGTCCCCTGGTTGACGATGTCCGCGGTTGACGAACCGCGGAATGTCATCGGACCGCCGTTCATGAAATCTCGATTGCCGATGTCGAATGTCGATGCCGTGAAACCATTGGTGTTGATCACGCCCGAAGGTCCAACCAAAACTCCGCTTGGGTTCACCAGGAAAACATTGCCGTTGGAGTTCAACGCACCGTGAATGGCCGATGGCGTATTGGGCGTGGTCACACGATTGAGGACCGCCGAAGAAGCCGACGGCAAATTAAAGTTCGCCGTGTTGCCTTGGCCGATCGAAAAGCTCTGCCAATTGATGACCGCCCGATCGGTCGACGCATTGACGTTCAGCGTCGATCCCGCGTTGGAGATCGTCGCGGCCCCGGCGACCACATTGCCACCCGTCGGGTTTTGCGCCGACGCGGTGGTTGCCGTACTGACGGCCAGCATGCCGCCCAAAAGAAGGTTGCGAAGTTCGGCACGCTTTTGTCGTCGTCGGTTGCTCATGGTGTCAATCGTTCGCAAGAGCCCGCCAACGAATCGTTGCCGGGCAAGCTAAATTCAAAGGAAACAACAAGAATCCGGGGAGTTGTTTCGGCGCAACCCGCAAAATCATTACAGCCGCACTCCCCGAAGCGTCAGCTAGTTTGGATAGCCCCCCCGTGTGAGTCAATGATTTTTTGTTGAGTTGGGTGGCTAAGGGCGACTTTGACGTTTTTACCCAAAAGGTTGAGCAACCGGCTCATACCGAAATTCCACTGACGCTCCGCTGCAATCACGGGTAACGGAAGCGTTCCCCTCTAATTTGGGTGGCATGAGGCCGATGTGAAAGCTGACCGGTTTGGGCAGTCAAGTCACCCTGCCAATATCCCCCTGAAAAAACAAATCCGGAAAACCACTGGCCCCTGGTAAAGGATTACCACCGATGAACTCCCGATGGAAACGATCCGCATTGGCAGCGTGCATTGCCGCGGCAACCTTCATCAGCAACGGTGCCGAGGCGGAGGCCCAAAACTACGAACGCTACAAACCCCTAACCGTGCCGAGCCAGCTTTCGGCTCAGCCGAGAGTTCAACCCGAAAGGTTGGAACCGGTTCAAGGAAGCGACAAGGTCCTCGTTGAAGAACTGGCGGGCATCATTGTCCTCGACCACAACGACAAAGTGGACGCTGAGGATTCCCACGAAGGGACCATGGGAATCCAGCATGACTTCGATGATTCAACTTCGCTCGTTTACGGCAGCGGCGTTCAATCCATCTTGAATAGGTACATTGGTGGGACCGTCACGCTTCGGCGTCTCAACCAGATGTCGCGAGACATCATCTCGTACTATCGAAAATGCGGACAACCGGTTGTCGACGTCGTAATCCCCGAACAAAAGATCACTTCGGGCGTCGTCCAAATCGTTGTCACTGAAACGCGAATTGGATCAGTCAAAATCACCGACGGATGCCATTTCGACGCGGACGATCTATGCCGCTGGATTCAATGCACACGACGCGGCGACAAGATCTACGAGAACAAACTCAACAATGATTTGTTCTGGCTGAATCAGAATCCGTTCCGGCGCGTTTCCGTTGATATGCGTCCTGGTGCAGTCGACGGAACCACAGATGTCATCTTCGACATTGATGATGTGTGCCCGATCCGAGGGTACACAGGTTACGAAGACACCGGTGTTCGCACTCTAGGTCTGGAGCGGTTGTATGCCGGGATGATCTACGGCAATGCGTTCGGCAAAGGTGGTCTTCTCAGTTATCAATACACCGCCGATGCCGAATTTTATCGACTGAATGCCCACAGCGTCAGCTACGCACAACCCGTCAATCGATCGTACAGTTGGAATGCTTACGGAAGCTGGGCCGGAGTGAGCCCAACCATTCCAACGGTCAACCAAGACGGAGAAAGTTGGCAGGTTGGTCTAGGAATCACCCGCCATCTTCAAAAGACTCAATGGGTGGACACAAACTGGTCCATCGGTGCCGATTTCAAACAAACGAACAACAACTTGGAATTCGGCGGCCAACAGGTCCAAAATTCAGCGGCAGACCTGCTGCAATTGCGTCTGTCATTCCAACACCTTTGGCGCGGCTGTCGAGACGAATACGGACTGTTGACACTTGATTCTTTTGTTGGTCCAGGCAGTGGATTCACCAGCGATCACAACACCGCAGCCTTCAATACGATTCGAGCAAACACGACACCTGACTACTTCTACACTCGTCTTCGTGCGGAACGCATGTGGAATGTTCGAGAAGATTGGCAACTAATGGGGCGTTTTGTTGGGCAGCTAGCCTCAGAACGTTTGCTGTTCAGTGAGACGCTTGGCTTTGGCGGTTACGACTCCATTCGTGGGTACGATCAACGTGTCTACAGTGGCGATGATGGCTGGTTCGCTTCTCTGGAGTTTGGGCCTCGCACAAAACGTTTTGGCACCTGCTCTGACCCCAATACATTTCGAGCATTCACGTTCCTCGACATGGGTGGAGGGTCGGTCCAGGATGCTCTGCCAGGTGAGGTGAGTGATGAATTTCTGGTCAGCGCAGGCCTGGGTATGCGATTGGCGATCAGCGACCGAATCTCGATGCGAGCTTCGTATGGTCACGGGTTTGAATCCGTGCCGGGTGCCGAAAGCCGAGACCGTGTTCACATCGGAATCGTGTCTTTGTTCGGCCCGCGAGTTCGTTGACGGTCGCTCGCCCGTCATCCGGTCCGAGCATAAAAAAACCACGCGATGTGAGTCGCGTGGTTTTCGTGTTTGAACAGTCGAAGTGGCTTAGCGAGCGCCGGCCAATTCGTCTTTCTTGCGTTCCGCGATGATCTCTTCTTGGATGTTCGAAGGAGTCTGACGGTAGGCCGCCAATTCCATCGTGAACGTTCCTTGACCTTGAGTCATGCTGCGAAGGTCAGTCGCGTAACCAAAGGTTTCCGCCAAAGGAACTTCCGCCAAGATGACGGTCATGCCTTCGTTGGTATCGTTGCTGGTCATCAGACCACGACGACGAATGACGTCACCGGTGACGGTACCTTGGAAGTCTTCTGGCACTTCGATTTCGACCTTCATGATCGGTTCGAGCAACTTCGGAGCGGCTTGCTTGAAGTACTCGCGGAAGCAACCTTGAGCAGCCGTGTAGAAGGCTTTTTCGCTCGAGTCAACGTCGTGGTAGCTACCGTCCAGCAACTCAATGCGAGTTCCCACAACGGGGTAATCAGCGATTGGGCCCTTGCCCAGGATATCGCGGAAGCCTTTTTCAACAGCAGGGATGTACTGCTTGGGAATACGACCACCAACAACCTTTTCTTCGAACTCGAAGCTGTCTTCGCTTTCCGATTCGATCGGGATCAGCTTGCCAACGATGTGAGCGTACTGACCCGAACCACCGGTTTGCTTCTTGTGCTTGTAGTTGAACTCGACTTCGCGAGTCGGGCTTTCGCGGTAGGAAACCTTTGGAGCACCGACCTCGATTTCGACGCCATATTCGCGACGAATTCGTTCGATGTAAATTTCCAGGTGCAACTCACCCATCCCCGAGATCAGGATCTCGTTGGTTTCTTCATCGGTGTAAACACTGAACGTTGGGTCTTCCTTGCGGAAGCGTTGCAACGCCTTGCTCATCTTGTCGCCATCGCCACGGTTCAGTGGATTGACGGCGATCTTGATGACGGGCTCAGGCACGTACATCGACTCCAACGTCGCGTAATCACGCTCGCTGCAATACGTGTCCCCGGAAGCACAATCGATGCCCATGACGGCGATGATGTCACCAGGGCCGGCTTCGTCGATTTCTTCACGCTTTTCACTGTGCATTCGCACGATCCGACTGAAGCGTTCTTTCTTCTGCGAACGCTGGTTCGTGTACGCTTCGCCCTTCTTGATCGTACCTTGGTAGATACGCATGAAGGTCAGCTGACCGAATGGATCTTCGACGATCTTGAACGCCATGCCCACGAACGGCTTGTCCGCATCGGGTGACAATTCGATCTTCTTAGTTTCGTCCGAAGGGTCACGTCCGTAGATTTCGCGATCCAGTGGGCTGGGCAGGTACTGTGTGACTGCGTTGAGCAAGGGCTGAACACCTTTGTTCTTGTATGCACTGCCCATGTAAACGGGAGTCGCACCGTTGAGAACTGCTTCACGCATGACCTTGTAGATCATGTCCTTGGACACTTCTTCTTCGCTCAACAGCAATTCCATCACTTCATCGCTGTAGTTGGACAATGAATCCAACATTGCAACGCGTGCTTCTTCCGCTTCGTCTTTCAAGTCAGCAGGAATTTCGCTGGTGACGACCTTTTCGCCTTGGTCGCCTTCGAAGGTGTAAGCGACCATTTCGATCAAGTCGACGACGCCACGGAAATTCTCTTCCGCACCGATTGGGATTTGAGCGAGGAAGGCATCGGCACCCAACTTTTCGCGAAGTTGTTCGACGACGCGACGTGGGTTGGCACCGGTGCGGTCCATTTTGTTGATGAACGCCAAACGCGGAATTTGGTAGCGTTTCATTTGACGGTCAACGGTGATCGACTGGCTTTGAACGCCACCGACACTGCAAAGAACCAAAACCGCACCATCGAGAACACGCAGAGAACGTTCCACTTCGACGGTGAAGTCAACGTGGCCGGGGGTGTCGATCAGATTGATGTGGTAGCCGTTGTGCGTCACGCTGGTCGCGGCACTGGTGATCGTGATCCCACGCTCTTTTTCGAGCTCCATGTGATCCATCGTGGCGCCGTCACCGCCACCGCGAACATCTTCGATCTTGTGGATACGTCCGCTGTAAAACAGGATGCGTTCGCTCAGAGTGGTCTTGCCCGAGTCGATGTGGGCACTGATACCAATGTTTCTGACCTTCTCCAAATTCATAATACTTCACCTAAGCTCGACCAATGCGGCGGTTCCAATCTCGCCCGTCGACAACTCTGACATGGATGTCGCAGTAATTCCGGGAGGATTTGGAGGGTGGCCGACGAATCGTCAAAAATTGTTGGGGGGTGTAGACTGGCAAAACCGGGAATCGCCCGGACATTCTTTTCGAATCACATAAGAAATCGAACGGAAATATCGCAAAGGTGGCTCCGATCGGGAACCCCAAAACGAATCAGGCGCAATCTTTGCTCGCCATTGCGGCCCGATCCCCCCTGACATTGGATTTTTGAAACGATTTTGCCCATCAAATTCGACCGCCCCGCCGTCACGGGCTCCGCTCCCGATCCCTCCGAATCGCTTGCGGCCCTCCGAGACAGAGCTCCAATCCTGGCTAAATTCGAAAAACCTCCCCTGGGAGTCGTCCTGGGCAGTGGTTTGGGGGGACTGGCTGACGCAATCGAGTCACCCACGATCGTGCCCTACGCTGAAATCCCCAGGCTGGCCGCGTCCACCGCGTCAGGCCATCGTGGCGAATTCCTGATCGGCCACTTGGCAGCTCGCCCCGTCATCGCGATGGCAGGACGCCTGCATGTTTACGAAGGTCATTCCCTTCGGGACGTCACCCGACCGGTCGCCTTGATGACGGGATTGGGAATCAACGAACTCGTCGTCAGCTGCGCCGCCGGCGGATTGAATCCCAATTTCAATGTCGGTGACCTGGTCCTCCTCAACGAACACAGCAGTTGGCTGGATGGTAAGCTGGGTGCCCCGCCAATCAGTTTTCAACGAACAAACGACTCGGCAAACGAGTCCGCCGCTGCCGCGGGATGTTTCCGACGAAGCCTGAGCACCTGCGATCCACAGCTCGATGCGATTGCTCATCAAACCGCTCATACGAACGGGTTTGAACTTGGACGAGGAATGTATTTGGCCGTCAATGGTCCCAACTACGAAACCCGTGCGGAGTGCCGAATGATGCGGCGTCTCGGTGCTGATCTGGTTGGCATGAGCACGGTGCCGGAACTGTTGTGTGCCGCCTCGGCCGGAGTCCGAACGCTTGGTATCTCCGTCGTCACCAACCTCGCATTGCCCGACGCACCCGCGACAGCCGACCACGCGGATGTCTTGGAAGTGTGCGAGCGGGCCGCCGAGCGGTTACAACAAATCGTTCGAGCGATTGCCACCCACGGAGCTTGATGTGACGAAGGAACCCCAGCAGCCCGATCATTCGATTGACATTTCTCAAATGTCGGATGCGGAATTGCACGCCGCCTTGCAATCGATCCCCTGCCAATCCGGCGAAGACGAACCCACACCACTGGTCGAGTTGACTGGTCTGAAAAGCCAACACTCCGCCATGATGCGTTGTGAAACGCCGCTTCGATTTCAAGCGACGGGCGACCTGGGTGATTACGCCTTTGCCTTTTGCCGTGACGCAGACATTCGGCTGGACGGCAACGTCGGTCATGGTGCTGGTGACGGGATGAGTGGCGGAGTCGTCTTGATCACCGGCAACGCGGGCTGCGGATTAGGTTCCGCCATGACCGGAGGAACGCTGGCCGTTTACGGCTCGGCGGGCGATCGAGTTGGCTCGGCGATGCGCGGCGGCAGCATCTTTGTTCGCGGAAGCGTTGGCGATGACACCGGTGCGGGTGCTCTCGGCGGCACAATCGTGGTCGGTGGCGATGCGGGCGACCGACTCGGTGACGGCCTGAACAACGTGACCGTCTTCCTGCGAGGCAAAGCGAAATCGCTGGCCCCCGGAGTCATCGAAGCTCCCTTGAGAAAACGCGAAGAAGTCCGTTTGGGTTTGCTTTTGATGGGTGCCTCCATACGTGGTTCGGCATCCGAGTTTCGTCGCATCATTCCTAAAGCACGCTTGGACGCCGAAGAAGCGGGTGCCGGTGAAATCCGCCCGAACTGGCGTTAGACAAACTGTTGGCCCGGGTACAACTGAGCTTCAGAGGAAAACAATTGCCATCAACTTTCCCGACGAGCTCCCGCAACCGCCAAGACTCATTGCGAGCGAGTTCACCTTCGAACCGCTCGCGTCACGCTGCTTGACTCAACCACCAGCGACAACGTCGAGGTAGCGATATCCACCGCGATTCTGGCGAGCAATCTCTTTCATGAACGAGTTCGCTGGTTCGGGCCCGCTGCCAAACTGGATCGCGTGAATCACCGTTCCCGACTGCTCTGCTCTCCGGCGAATGTCTGCCATTTGATCCGCACTCATCGTTTGAATCGACGCGTCCGTCAAAAAGAAAATCGCGTCGGGTGCCAATCTGAGCGCCATCCTCAACGCCAATTGATGTTCCGTCCCACCGACAGCAACCGTTCGGTTCACGAACGCTTCGGCTCGCCGGCGAATTCCATCTTCACCAAACACCAGCCCCGTTGTTTGCCCATCCGGCGAAAACGCCTTGGGACGATCGTTGTAGAAAATGACCTGAAACTGCTGACGCTCGCTGAGTGTTCTCAAGCTGCGGATCAACTCTTGCTTCGCAGCACGCAATGGCTTGCCACCGGACGCGGACATGCTTTCGCTGTGGTCAAACACATAAACAAACGTGCTGCCGGAACCCGACACGCCGAACACCGACGTCGTCGTTTGGCCGGCACCTTCGCCCGCTCGCGACGTTCCCGGAACAAGCTCGCCAGTGCCCAACTGGTCAGCGGTTTTGCCCTCGCCAAATTGCAAAACGCCTTCCACGCCAGTTCCTTGCGACTCACCCGCCGCCACACCTCGGCGAGTCATCTCCGCAAACAAGCCATCCAAATCCACCGGCGGAACAAATCCGGCGGGCGGAGCGGACGCGGCAGACGCAGTCGATTGAGACTGCTCGGCATCGGACTGATCGACCGACTTGGAACGCTCGTCCACCTTCGGATCGGATGCATCCGCCGTCGCGGCATCGGAATCTTCCGACGAATCTTCTGTGACGTACCGAGTCCGATCGGGCAACCGATACGCCATCGCCACACCAACGCTGGTCGTCGGCTGCTCAATGGTGCCGGCGGACTGAGAACTCACCCACCCGAGAATCGATCCGATTAATATCAGGTGAGCCAGACACGACCCCACCAGCGGCCAAGTCGATACCGCCGGCCGCTGCCAAGGAGTGACGGCGGGCGGGTCGTTGCCAGTCGAGCGAGTCGCTCCCGAACGGCCGGACTTTCGGCCGTCTGAATGGGGTTCGTTAGAAGGCGAGGTGGCCATGGCAACTCAAGTGCGTTCTTTTCCGTTATTTGTGCCGCTTTGCGCCGTCGAGACCAGACTTTACGCTATGGGGCACGTCGCGGGAGGAAACGAAATTCCATCGGCGATCAATGTTCGTTTGTTTTCCCGGAGATCAGTGTAGTGAGTAACGAATCAGGCCGTTTTCTTTTCACCAGTGAATCGGTCAGCATGGGCCACCCCGACAAGCTGGCGGACCGAATTTCCGACAGCATCTTGGATGCATTGTTGGCCCAAGACCCCCACAGCCGCGTCGCTTGCGAAACACTCGTCACCACTGGCTTGGCCGTCATCGCCGGCGAAATCTCGTCCAAGGCTGACGTCGATTATGAAAAGATCGTCCGCGACACAATCGTTGCCGTCGGCTACGACGATCCTGACACCGGGATCGATGGCAAAACCTGCGAAGTGCAAATTCGCCTCGACGCCCAAAGCCCTGACATCGCTCAAGGCGTGAACTCCGACGAAGCTTCGGGCAAAGACATCGGTGCCGGCGACCAAGGCCTGATGTTTGGCTACGCCTGCAAAGACACTCCTGAATTGATGCCACTGCCGATCGCGTTGTCGCACCGCATCATCAACCGCATCACCGAAGCTCGCTTCAACAAAGAAGTCGACTGGTTGCGTCCCGACAACAAGAGCCAAGTCACGGTTGAATACGAAGGCAATCGCCCCGTTCGCATCGAAGCCGTCGTCGTAAGCGCTCAGCACGGCCCCGATGTCTCGCACGACGAAATCGAAAAGTTCGTGATCGAGAACGTCGTCAAACCTTCGATCCCTGCCGAGTTGGACAAGGGCGACATCAAGTATCACATCAACCCAACCGGCAAGTTCATCATCGGTGGACCTCACGGCGATTGCGGTTTGACCGGGCGTAAAATCATCGTCGACACCTACGGCGGCTGGGGCCGTCACGGTGGTGGTGCCTTCAGCGGGAAAGACTCGACCAAGGTTGACCGCAGTGCTGCCTACATGGCTCGCTACGTTGCTAAGAACATTGTCGCCGCCGGCTTGGCCGAACGCTGCGAAGTTCAATTGGCTTACGCAATTGGTGTGACCGAACCCGTCAGCGTCCACGTTGACACCGAAGGCACCGGCAAGATTGATGACGCCAAGCTTTGCGAACTCATCCGCGAGCACTTCCCGTTGACTCCCGGCGGAATCATCGATCACTTGCAACTGCGTCGTCCTGTGTTCGTTGAAACCACCGCTGGCGGCCACTTCGGTCGCGATGGCGAAGGCTTCACTTGGGAAAAGACCGACAAAGCGGACGCGTTGGCCGAAGCCGCTGGTGCAACCGCCACCGCTTGAGGTTTCGTCCTTCCTAAGTCGTTGCAACGTCTCCTTGAATCAGCCTCTTCGCCGAATCGCTTGGATCACCGACCCGCACTTTGATCATGCCAAACTCGATGTTTGGCAATCGTGGGTGGCGAAACTGCTGGAACTCGATCCAGACTCGATTCTGATCACCGGCGATTTGTCCGAAGGAGACGATGTTGCCTATCAATTGCGATGCTTGGCCGAATCCTTGGATCGGCCGATTCACTTCGTGCTCGGCAACCACGATTTCTATGGCAAATCGATCGCGTCCACGCGTCGCGATCTGATTGCTCTCTGCCGTGACGTCCCGCAACTGACCTACCTCACCGACCACCCCGCGATGCCGCTCAATGCATCCACGGTTTTGATCGGTGACGATGGATGGGGCGACGCAACGCAAGGCGACTACGCCGGGTCCAACGTTCGCCTCAACGATTTTCAACTGATCGAAGACTTCCGAACCAGCGATCCCGATGGCTGGCAATCGCTTCTGATCGCGGAAGGCAAAGCCGCGGCGGAACGCTTGACGGACAAGCTAAACAATTTGTCCGACGAGATCACACAGGTCTTGATCGCCACTCACGTCCCACCGTTTCGCGAAGCGTGTTGGTACGAAGGCAAAACGACCGACGACAACTGGGCCCCCTTCTTCGTCTGCGGCCAAGTTGGCCAAGCACTCCGCAAGGCCGCCAAGCAGGCTCCCAACCGCAAACACGTTGTCTTGTGCGGGCACACTCATCACGATGGCATCGCACAGATCGCCGACAACCTCGTCGTCCACACCGGTTTTTCGCGGTACGGCAGTTTGGAAATCGAGTCGATGCTCACGATCGAGCCAGACTCCCTGGACCTCTCGCGTCCAGCCATCTGCTTCCCCTGAGAACGCAGCCCTGCAGCACAAACATCCTCTGTTGCCAATCCCCAAACGATCTTCCAGCCTCACCGCTAGCAACGTAAACTCAAACAAGTCTTTGCAACCCAAACGCCCTCGTAGCTCAGCTGGATAGAGCAGCGCATTCCTAACGCGCAGGTCACAGGTTCGAATCCTGTCGGGGGTATAAGTCTGATCCTCTAGGGTAATCAGCAAGCATCAAAGCACGTGTTTTGCGTGGTTCATCACTTTCGCAATGGTCTCCTGATTGCCCCTGATCGGCAGGGATGACACCGCCGGTGACACCGCCAGCCGTCTCTGCGAGTTTCTGCTGATTCGGATCCAGCTCTGTGACCGCTCGCTCATGGTGAGCTTCCGTCACTTGCAAGTAGTGCTTTCGAGCAACCTTGGTCGAGTGCCCAAGCCATGCGTCGACGACGTGACTCGGAAAGCGTTCCTCCAGATCAGTCCGGCACGACGCGCGCAAGTTGACGAACGGTTTCGGCCACGGCACCAAACCAGCCCGCTCGATGATGCGAGTCAGGTTGGTTCTTAGATTGCTTTCGTTGTCGCGGTGTCGACCGATCACGTATTTGGCGCCCTCCGCCGCATGATCCCAAGCCGCATCCAATAGCGGACGCAGCTCAGGAAAGATCGGGGCGAACCTCAGGCCGGTCTTGGTCGAATCGATTCGCAACCGACTCTCTGCCCATTGAACATCGCTCCATAGCAGCCCCGTCACTTCGCTGGGGCACCGCAAACCAGCAAAGCGACACAGGCCAAAGATCAATGCCCATTCAGTATCGCAAGCCGAGAGGATGCCTGCAGCGTTCTCCCGGGTGACGTAGTGGTCACGGTCTCGACAGGCCTCACCGCCTATTTTGTAGCCGTCACCAGGATTCGCCGTCAGCAAGCGAGACTTGATTGCTTCGCGAAAGAGCGTCCTGATCCTCTTCGCGTGCTTGTTCGCCGTCGCTTGAGCCAGTCGGTCTTCGTGAATCATCCACCGATGCCATGATTCGAACTCTGAATTGGTGACTGAGGTGAGTAAGCGATCGTCGCTGAACTTCCGGGCGAACCATGATGTGGCCTGCCGGTAGTTGGCCTTCGTGTTCGTCGACCAGCCGGCTCGCTCTTTGATGTGACGCTCGAAGAACGAATTACAAAATCGATCCGTCTCAAACAGGACCGGCTTGGGCTCGACCAACAGGGCGATTGCACGGGGAATCACGGGCTGAAAACGACTTTTTCCA
>TARA_R110002073_G_scaffold89069_1_pt1 | contig 16765 bp, 11 predicted proteins | sample TARA_R110002073 | Tara Oceans TARA_R110002073 (sample SAMEA4397174) | marine metagenome | biome: Polar Biome; feature: [DCM] deep chlorophyll maximum layer (ENVO:01000326); material: water (ENVO:00002006), including particulate matter (ENVO:01000060) such as... | depth 40 m
TAAGTGGGTTCGGTCCTCCACGCAGTTTAACCCGCGCTTCAACCTGCCCATGGGTAGATCACACAGGTTTCGCGCCTGCAGCAATCGACCAACGCCCTATTCAGACTTGGTTTCCCTTGGGCTTCGTTCCGTCAGAACTTAACCAAGCCGATTACCACAACTCGCCGGATCATTATGCAAAAGGCACGCCGTCACACATTAAAATAGTGCTCCGACCGCTTGTAGGCACATGGTTTCAGGTTCACATTCCTCCCCTAGCAGGGGTTCTTCTCACCATTCACTCACGCTACTGGTTCGCTATCGGTCGTTAGAGAGTATTTAGCCTTACGGGATGGTCCCCGCGGATTCAGTCCAGGTTTCACGTGACTGGACCTACTCAGGTGCTTCTAAGGTGAGACAATATTTTCGCGTACGGGGCTGTCACCCTCTGTGGCCGACCGTTCCAAGTCGTTTCACTAACACGTCTCAATCCCATATTGAAGTCCTACAACCCCGAGAAGGAAACCTCCTCGGTTTGGGCTATTCCGATTTCGCTCGCCGCTACTGACGGAATCGATTTTTCTTTCTGTTCCTCTGGTTACTTAGATGTTTCAGTTCACCAGGTTGTTACATACACACCTATGTATTCAGTGTGCTGTGGTTGGGAACCCCGGGATCATCGCTTGTGTGTCAACTTCCCCAGGCTTTTCGCAGACTTCCACGCCCTTCTCCTTCTAACGCCAAGACATCCCCCATGTGCCCTTAATAGATTGGCCACCGAAATCCCGAACTCAAAACGCGAACCCAAGCCACACTTTCTTGCGAAAGCGAACACAGGCACAACATCTTGGTTTCAAGCTTCAGTGCTATCTAGTTAACGATATCACACAGTGGCTCAGAGCTTCTCAACGAGAAACAACTGAACCGCTCAAGAATCCAATCAGAATCAAATCACTACAATCAGTTTCTTTCGAAACCCTCTTGCAGCGACGCTTCCGAAGAACTTATTACCCTACTGACAAATGCTCCTGAACCCCGGAAAAAGGCTCACTTACATCCGTCGCATGGTGCTCTTTTCAGATGCCAACTACCAAACAACCAAATTTTCAAAAATCAAGTTCCCAGATGCTCGCTAGGCGAGGATCCGAGAGACGCTGCCAAAAACAGCCGAGCAATCTCTTGCGTTAAGAGCTAGAGATCAGTCGGTCGCTTTTGAGCGAGCGAGGAAGTTAGCGATGAGCCAACTTCGAGTCAAGTGGAAGAAGCGGTGAAATTTAAAATAAGTTTCAGAGCTGACTTCGACTTGTTTGCCGCGTTACAGAACGCTGTTCGGCTCTCTTGGAGAGCCTCGCAGAGCCTTGCTCAGCGGCGGGACAGGAAAGATAGCGAGCCGGCGATTCTGGTCAACCTCAATCAGTCTCAATTCTGAAGAAAGTTTTGATTCTTCGTGAAGTGTTTCTGAGTGAAGTGTTCCAGAAGCAAACCGGGACTTCTCATCCCTGCTTGTTTCCAGTCACCCGCAGTGAAGCGGGCGTCCTTCAACTTTCGGTTCTCAGCACGTTCTGACTTGAGCCAGATTGTGAATTGAACCAAGTGGAGGTAGACGGACTCGAACCGACGACATTCTGCTTGCAAAGCAGACGCTCTCCCAACTGAGCTATACCCCCGTGATTTTGAGTTCCGAGGAGGAAGAGTGACATTCCGCTGTAAACGGGAACATTGCTCTACCACCTCGGCACTCGAGTGGGCGTGCCAGAACTCGAATCTGGGACCTCGTCGTTATCAGCGACGCGCTCTAACCAACTGAGCTACACGCCCGTCAGGACCACAGGACCTGATGGTTTCTGCCTCGCTTTCGTGAGGCGGGTCGGAAGTTTAGGAAGTTTTGGTTTGTTGTCAAACGCACTTTGGCGATGTTTTTGACCAATTTCTTTGATTCCGTGAGCGTTTTTTTCGTCTTCATGACGGGGAAGTCTTGAATCAACGTTCCCTCGAACCCCTGAATTCCGGCAAAATGCCGCTCCGACGTCCGCCTTGTTCGGATCGTTCGTTCCAATTCGATGTGCAAGTCAATCAGAAGGATTTGTTTAGCTGCCATGAGTAAACACAACCGTTTTCCCGCGTCCTGGTCGGTCCGAGGCTTTGTCCTCGGGGGCGGTTCGCTCGTTCTTTCCACCATGTTGGCGACAACTTCGTCCGCAGCTCCCCCATCGGCCGCCGCCGCTTTGGGGCTGAAACCGGTGCAAGATGGCGTGGAATATGAACAAGTCGAACCAGCCGATGTCGAAAAATGCGAAGTTCGAGATATCGAACGCGATGATTGGTCGGGATGGGAAGTTTCCGGGGCCGACGGCACATTGCTTCGCCGATTTGCCGACACCAATGGCGACAAAAAGGTCGACCTGTGGTGCTATTTCCAATACGGCGTCGAGGTTTACCGCGATGTCGATGCCAATTTCAACGGAAAAGCAGACCAGTACCGATGGATGGGAACCGGCGGAACCCGCTGGGGCATCGACGAAAACGAAGATGGACAAATTGACAGCTGGAAGATGATTTCAGCCGAAGAAACCACTCGTGAGTTGGTTGAATCGCTAGGAAACGCCGATGGAAACCGTTTCGTCACGCTTCTCGCATCGACGAAAGAGCTTCAAACCGCAGGCCTGACCGGCGATCGTCTCGAAAGCCTGATCAAGAAGGCTTCCCGGGCGGCATCCAATTTCAAAAAGTTCGCTGCAACCCAAAAAGCAATCGGCCCGAAATCTCAGTGGATTCAGTTCGCCGCCGCGACTCCCGGAATCGTCCCGGCAGATGACATCGGCGTCAAAAAGGACGTGATGGCGTACGAAAATGCCGTCGCGATGTACGAATCCAACGGCCAATCAGGGCAAATGCTGGTCGGAACCGTGATCCGAATCAACGATGCTTGGAAACTGGTTGATTTGCCCGTCCTGGCAGAAACCGGCGAGCCAATTGCCCAATCCAACGGCAATTTCTTCACTCCAGGAGGCTCTGCCACCGCGGGTGCGGGTGCTTCGTCCGCCGGAAACTCGAAGACACAAGAATTGGTCGGCGCCCTCGAAGCTGTCGACTCACAAATGGTCGGCGAAGGCGATCCCAAAGCCCTCGCAAAACTCAATGAACGCCGCGCCGACATCGTCGAAAAGCTGATTGCCGCCGCTGAAACTCCCGCCGAACGCGATACCTGGACGCGACAATTGGTCGATACCGTCAGCGTTGCGACCCAGAGCGGAACCTATCCTGGTGGCCTGAAACGCTTGAAAGACTTGGCTGCTTCGATGCAAAGCTCGAAGGGCGCCGCATCAGAAGCCATGCGTGCCTACACCGAATATCAACTGATCGGGACCGAGTACATCGCTCGCCAAACCGAAGACGCTGACTTCGCCGAAAACCAAGTTTGGTGGCTCGAACAGCTCACCGAATTCGCCGATCGCTACCCGCAAGCTCCCGAAACCGCCGCCGCAAAGCTGCAATTGGCACTTAGCAAGGAGTTTGAAGACAAGGAAACCGAAGCACTTCGATTCTACAAAGAGGTCGCCAAAGACTTCCGAGGTACCGAAGCGGCCGAACGTGCCGCCGGCGCTGTCCGTCGCTTGGAATCCGAAGGCAAAGAAGTTGACCTGGAAGGCCGCACTGTTCAGGGCAAAGCATTCCGTTTGAGCGCCCTTCGCGGCCGTCCGGTCGTGCTTCACTACTGGGCGACTTGGTGCGAACCCTGCAAGAACGACATGAAATTGCTGCGTGGTCTACAAGCTCGTTACCAGCGTGCCGGCCTGCAAATCGTCGGAGTCAACATCGACAACCAACTCGAACAAGCGTCTGAATTCCTGAAGACGAACGCCCTGCCATGGGTGCACTTGCACGAGAACGGTGGATTGGAAGGCAGCCCACTCGCCAAGCAATTTGGCGTTCAAACCCTGCCGACCACCATGCTGATCGACTCCAAAGGACGCGTGGTGGATCACAACATCGGTGCAGCTGAACTAGACGACGCAATTGAAAAACTGCTGAAGTAAGCTTCGCAGCCAAAGTCAGACGCAGTCAAAATCGATCGGTGAGCAACCCGGGTTGCTCACCGATTTTTTATGCGCCGAGCACAAATTCCAGCGTACCGGAACCACGCGATTCGCCCACTCAAACGCCCTCGCCGAACACCAAGCCGTCTTCCGTGATTCGATAGGGAACGATCGATTCCTCGCAAAAACTGCCGCGATGCTTCGCGATGTGAAGGGCGCGTCCCATCTTGTTCCCGTCGCGTGTTTTCCCCATCAAGATGATCGTGTTGGCATTGGACAGCACATCGCCACTCTGAATCGGCCGGGCAATCAAATCATCCAGCATCACCTCGTGCGAGGTCGCCAGCAACAAACTGCCGAGCTGTTGATGGTCGTAGGCATGAGCCTCGATCCGCTCCGCGTTTTCGCGGAAGTGGACACGGAACAGATCTCGGGCCAGCCAATCGTGCTCCTTGCGGAGAATCTGATTCTGGATGTATTCAATCAGCTCGAACTGAATTGACTCCGCCGCCCGATCCACCGGCTCCACCCCATCGATCACAACCCGCCGGACCCCATGAGCAAAGTTGCCATAGAAGAAGGCAATCGCACGGTCCAGTTTCTTGGCTCGCTCGGACGACCAACGACGCCAATCATCCGCATCCATGTCCGACGAAGTCACCCGTCGCCCCGAGTCGCGAAACAAGTGCATGCTGTCACGACGCATTTTTTCGCGGTCCCAAACCTCACCCAGCGCCACCGGTTCGTCCACGGCAGCCTCCGACAACTGCCACTCCCCCAAACGTTTGGCGTACTCCGAATGGTTCTGAGAATCACCACGGGAGGTCAAGTCAAACACAATGCCGCGTTCGCCTTCTTGCGATTGCCCGTGTTTGGCGTACTGAATTCCGAGCTGAGTTTTGCCAATTCCGGTGGCTCCTAGAACAACCGTCATCGTCCCGGGCAACAAACCTCCGCCCAACATCTCATCCAACGCGGGGATTCCAGTTTGCAATCTCTGACTCATGGTGCGTCCATTCTCACGGGGTTTCACTGATTCAAAAGCAGATGCTCGGCAGCGATTCGTCCGCTGTCCATAGCCCCCTGGATGCTGGGCGTTTGACAGTGGTCGCCCGCGATCCACACCCCTGCCCTGCTCTGCCCTGCCCCGCTGTCGTCTGCGGAAGGAGCTTCACCCGATGACGTTTCGGGTAGAGACACATTGCCGTCCTTCAAGTCCGCCCGCCGCCAGTCCTCCCACGCGGGTGACTTCACGACCGTGTCTAGCGACATCTTTGGCAGCGAATAGGGAACCCGAAAAACACGTAGCAACCGCCAACGCATTGCCTCATCGCCAAACCAATCCTTCAATTGCGATCTCACTCGAGAATCAAGCGATTCGTCGTCTAAACCGTCCGCGGGCTCCTGATCACTAGCAACACTGACCGATACCAACGCCTTGCCCGGCGGCGCGTACGACGGCGCCACATCACTCAACACCACCGCACTTTGAATCGGTCCCGACTCATCGCCCCGCAGCATCAACAAACGATTCGAGTCTGGTGATTGATCCGCCGCGTAATACAAATTGGTCGTTCCGAACCACGGCGTCGCAATCGACTCCATCCCCAACAGCCTCGCCGCCGCACCCGCGGGAGTCGCGACCACCAAGTGCCGACACATCACCGCTGTCCCATCAGACAACACCACCCGGTGCCTAGCTTGACCTGGCAACTCACCAGCAAATGCGGACCGCTCCGATTCGGACAATGGTTCGACCGACTGCACCGTGGTTTGATACTGGATCGACCCTCGAGGCAGCCGCTCCGCCAGTTGTCTGGGAATTGCTCCCATGCCATCAGCGGGAATCGCAATGTCGCCTCCGGCAAACATCCGAAAGACGAATTCCAACATCCGGCTGGACACAGAAAGCGATTCGTCCAGAAAAACTCCGCCTAGAAACGGACGAAAGAATTGGTCGATGATTCGTTCGCTGAAGCCGTCCGCACGCAAACGTTCGATCGTTGGCGATGCCGAACGCTCATACAAATCTTGCAGAGAACCACGATTGCTACTCCGACGCAAATTCGCGATTCGCAACTTGTCGACCAAAGAACCAACCGGGTTCATCGCCGTAGCAATCGCCGCCGTCGGTCTTCGCCAAGGATCTCCGAGCAGCCGGAATTGACCTTTTTGGCGAACCAAAGCCCCGGGTTCAAACCGGCACAAACGCAAAGCGTCGTAATCCAAAAACTGCTTGCACGCCGGGTACGCCGTCAGCAGAACTTGAAAACCATGATCCAGCGTGAAGCCATCGACCACGTCGCTGCGGACACGTCCTCCCACGCGATCAGTCGCTTCCAAAATTCGAAATTCGCGACCAGCGTCTGCCAAGACTCGACCGCATGTCAGCCCCGCCAATCCTCCACCGACGATCAATGTTTCAGTGAATGGTTGCTCGACGGATGATTCCGAACCACTCATATCAGGTGGTAACCTTTTTCTGTCAGTTTTTGAGTCAACGCCCGCTTGGCGGCGTAATCGCCGTGCACCAAACGAATCTCTTTGGGTGCATCGGCCATTCCATCAACCAACGCGATTAAATCTTCCTGATCCCCGTGAGCCGAATACCCGGTCAGCTGATGGGTTTTGGCACGCACGTCGTATCGGCGACCGTCCAATCGCACCCAGTCGCTCCCGCGAGAAATGTAATTCCCGGGCGTGCCTCCGGCTTGGTAACCAGCGAACACGATGTCGGTTTCGTCTTGGCCGATGAACTCCTTGAGGTAATTGACCACCCGACCTCCCGTGCACATCCCGCTTCCGGCGATCACCACCGCCGGCAACTTGTGCTGGGACAAATACCGAACGGTTTCCTTGTGCTCCGAATGGCTGCCCACCGTCGTCAAATTCTCAAACACGAGCGGTTGATCATCGGTTTCCAACGTCACCTGAGCCTCCTCGCCCCAGTGCGATTTCATCTCTTTGTAAAGAGCCGTGAATCGCGAGGCGAGTGGCGAGTCGACGATGACGTCGACGCGCTTCATCAACGTTCGATGCTCAGTCTCTTGGATGCGTTCGAAGATGGCGTTGAGCTCATACAACAACGCTTGTGTGCGACCGAGTGAAAAAGCAGGCACGATCGTCACGCCTGAATCATCCAGCGTTCGCCGAACGACGGCCTCCAATTCCGCTTGTCGATCGGCCTTGGGGGGATGCAACCGGTCCCCGTACGTGCTCTCGAGCACCAACAAATCCGCTCGCTCGGGGCTGACCGGCGGATTCAAAAGCGGGTTGGTTCCCGCTCCCACATCACCACTGAAAACCGCTCGCCGGCCGTCCGGCAATTCGATCTCGAACATGGTCGAGCCCAGCACGTGACCGGCCGGCAACAACCGGACCTTCACCCCGCCGGGGCAGTCATGCCACCGATGGTATGGAAGCGGCACCAACAACTTCCGTATCTGACCAAGAAACTGTTTGATCAACCGCTTCGAACGTGTGAATCCAATCTTCAACGCGTCTTCCATCACCAGCGGCAACAACTTCGCCGTCGGTGCACTGCAAAGAATCGGATGATCAAAACCTGCCGCGAGTAGATACGGAATCCGACCCGCGTGATCGATGTGCACATGGGTCAGCAACAGTGCTTGGATCCCTCGCAACGAAAACTCAATCTCAGGGTTGGGCTTCTTCCGAGCGTCTTCGCCTTGGAACGTGCCACAGTCAACCAACAAGCTCTTTGAATCATCGATCCAAAGTTGGTGACAAGAACCAGTGACACCTTCGTGCGCACCGTGGTGAACCAATTTCATAAGCGACATCAGAAGCAAGACTAGAAGAAACAGCGAGAGCGGTCCGTCACGCCACCGCAGCACTTTACCACGCGGGGAACGCGCCGAGGGTCCGCAGCAATTTCGCCCTGCAGAAACGCCTACGCCCCAACCAATGGCGAGCGAGCCAAACCCGCGATGACCAAACGTGTCACGCACCAGTCCGATGTGATGGGTGTCGCCGCTTCTCTCCCCCTCTCAACCACCGAGGACACCTCTCATGGCCAAATTTTACGTGCAATCAGGTACTTTCCGCAGTGTTGTCGCCGCCGACTCGGCTCGCAAAGCCGCTCTGTGGGCAGTCCATCAAGTCATGCAGCAAGTCCTGCCGACCGACGAAGACACCGATTCGCTGTCAGCTTCGGCGACCAACGAGACCTCGGCCCAAAAAACCTCGCCCAACCAGGCCACGGGCACATCGTCCGATCGAAACGACGGATCAACTCCGGTCGCGGTCTTGGACGGCCGAGTCCGCATCAGCGAACGCGGCTACGATCGCAACGACTGTGCGGAGATGCCAACCATGGAAGTCGTCGCGGAGTGGAACCAGATGGTGCTCACCCTTGATCGCCTGCAACAAATGATGCGGCATGGGTGATCCCCTCCGATTCGGGGCTGCGCGTTTTCGAAACAGATTTACGCACCTGCGCAAGACTTCAAACAAGTCTGTCGCTAGCCTATTGGGACGCTCGCTGGCACCAGCGAGTCACTTCCATTTGCGTTCTGCCATCCCCTCCGGACAGTCGATCGATGAACAACCAACTGCTGACCCAGCATCGACGCATCGCTCTCCTCACCGACGGCGCTTCCACACCATTTTTGGCGAAAACAGCCATCAGCTTGTTGCGATATCGAACGGCGGATATCGCCGCGGTGATCGATCGCGAACATGCGGGCAAAACATCAGCCGAGCTTTTTGACGCTGGCAACGCACCCGTTGTCTCATCGTGGTCTCCCGAACTGAACTGCGACGCGATCTACATCGGCATCGCACCTCCCGGTGGCAAACTTCCTGAGGCTTGGCGTCCGCAATTGGAAGCCGCGATCCAAGCGGGCGTCGATGTTGTTTCTGGGCTGCATGACTTTCTCTCCGAAGACAGCCAGTGGCGTGAACTCGCCCAGCAGTCAGGTTCGAAAATCATCGATGTCCGAAAGAACCACTGGAAAGAAACCGCCACCGGCAAACCCTTTCGCGAAAACTGTGTACGCATCCATGCGGTCGGGCATGATTGCAGCATTGGCAAAATGGTCACAACGGTCGAAATCGACCGTGGCCTTCAAGCCGCTGGCAAATCATCTCGCTTCCTCGCCACCGGCCAAACCGGAATCATGATCTCCGGCCGTGGCGTTCCCGCGGACTGCGTCGTGTCCGACTTCGTCAACGGAGCCGTCGAATACTTGGTTCGAGACAACCAAGACGCAGACTTCTTGCTCGTCGAAGGACAAGGCAGCATCTCTCATCCGGCTTACTCCGCGGTCACGCTGGGTCTGCTTCATGGATGCGCCCCGCAAGGATTGGTGTTCTGTTACGAAGCCGGTCGCAGCGAAGTCAAAGGATTCGATGGTTGCGCCATCCCACCGCTTGAGAAACAGATGCGAGCCATCGAACAACTCGCGAATTTGCGTGGGCCGAGTAAGTTCATCGGCGTTTCAGTCAACACGCGAAAGCTGTCACCCGGCGAAGCCAAACTCGAAGTCGAACGAGCCGAACACCGTTTTGGTTTGCCTGCCTGCGACGTCTATCGCGACGGTGCCGACAAACTGGTTCGAGCCTCGTTGGAACTCCAGGCCGCATGCGTTCCCAGCGTCCTGCAGGAGACCGGAGCGTGAAGCTGAACCTCCACGCCATTCGCTTGCCCCTGCGTGACCCCTTCACGATTTCACGAGGAACCATCATCCACCAAGACAGTTTGGTCGTCGCGTTGGAACATGATGGAATCACGGGCTACGGCGAAGTCACCGCGAACGACTACTACGGTCACACCATTTCAGCGATGAGCGAGGCTCTCGATGGCCTCAGTGCAGACGACTTGACAATGTGCTTCGAGGACACACCCGAGAACAACTGGCATCACCTCTCAAAACGACTCGCCGGTGACATGTTCTCGTTGTCAGCGTTGGACATGGCCAGCCACGATTGGCACGCGAGAAATTCGGGAGCGACGCTTTGGCACCACTGGGGGCTGACTTGGAACCCCGATTTGCAATCGAGCTTCACCATTGGAATCGATTCCGTCCAAGAGATGCGGCGAAAACTGGATGCGGACTCCGGTTGGGACCTCTACAAAATCAAGTTGGGCACCGATCACGATCTGGAAATCATCCACCAGCTTCGCCAGTGCAACGAAGCCACCTTCCGGGTCGATGCGAACTGTGCCTGGTCCGCTCAACAAACAATCGACTACTCCAAAGAACTGCGGCACCTGGGCGTTCAATTCATCGAACAACCCCTGCCCCGCTCCGCCGATCCGGCTGACAAGCAACGCGTGTTCGAAGAATCATCGCTTCCGATCATCGCGGACGAAGACTGCCAAACCGAAGCCGATCTGGAAACGTGCTTTCAATTCTTTCACGGGATCAACGTCAAACTTTGCAAGTGCGGCGGACTGACCCCAGCTCGCAAGATGCTGACCGAAGCTAAACGCCGCGAAAAACTCACCATGGTGGGCTGCATGGTGGAATCCGCCGTCGGCATCAGCGGTGCTGCCCAGCTCGCACCGCTGCTTGATTTCGCCGACTTGGACGGAGCAAATTTGATCGCGGACAGCCCTACCCGCGGCGTCGAAGTTCAATGCGGTCGCCTGCACATGCCAGCCAGCCTCGGCACCGGCGCAGAATTGGTTCCGACCGTCCTGCCCCAATTCCTGATCCAGTGAATCACTCGGCAACTCTCTGCTTCCTGCGATTCGTTTCACCAAGCCATTCCATACGGCCATGAATCACAAACTGCTCTCCCGCCACTTCGTTCACAAACGATCCCTCGCTTTCCCAAGCTGGCTCGCAGGAATCGCGTTGGCGTTCATTGCCTTGACGGCCCTGCATGCCGACGAGCCCTCTGCGGCAAACAGTGCCGGGCACGACTACAGTCAACTCATTGAGCAGTTAGCACAAACGATCCGTTCCGAGATGGAACAGAAACAAATCCCAAGCTTCTCGATCGCATTGGTGGCGGATGGGAAAGTCATCTCGTCGGCGGGCTTTGGATTTCAGGATGCGGAAAAGACCATCCCAGCTTCCGGTAAAACGGTTTACCGAGTCGGCTCGATCTCCAAGTTGTTGACCGACGTCGCATTGATGCAATTGGTCGAACAAGGCGAACTTGACTTGGACCAACCTGTTCAAAAGGTGTTGCCTGAATTCAAGATCGCCGATGACGAACACAGCAAAAAAATCACGCTGCGACAACTGACTCAACACCGCGCCGGAATCGTTCGCGAGTCGCCCGTGGGCAACTACTTCGATCCCACCGAACCAGGTCTGAAAGCAACCGTCGCCAGCCTCGCGAACACCCCACCAGTTTATGAGCCAGACACTCGGACCAAGTACTCCAATGCTGGTGTGTCGGTCATCGGATTGGCTGTTGAGCAAGCCGCGGGAATGTCGCATCCAAACTATGTCCAACAACACGTGCTCGAACCGCTGGGGATGACGCACACCAGCTTCGAAAAGAACGAAGCTTTAGCGGAACACACGGCCGATGGTTGGATGTGGGGCTATGACCGCCCCGCGTTTGCTGCCCCCGAATTCCTGCTTGGCACCGGGCCTGCCGGAAACCTGTATTCCAGTGTCGAAGACCTGGCCCAGTTCAGCTTGTTCGTGATGGGGCATCATCCCGAGAAAATCCTGGAGGACGCTTCCCTCATCGAGATGCTGAAACCTGGAGTGACCCCCGACGGAAAACCACTGCTCTACGGAATCGGTTTTCGCGTCAGCGACTTCCACGGCCATCGCCGCGTCGGCCACGGAGGAGCCGTGTATGGATTCTCAACTCAGCTCGAGATCCTGCCTGACGCGAACATTGCCGTCATCGCCGCCAGCTCACTCGATGGAACGAACAACTGGATCACTCGCATTTGCAATCAAGCACTTGAGGGCATGCTCGCCGTCCAAAATGACCAAGACCTCACTCCGCCCGTTTCAACCGAACCAGTCCCCCGCTCGCGAGCCCGCAGCTTGGCTGGCGTCTACTCCTCCATGCCCGGCGAGGCTTCTCGAACAGTGACCGTGGACTGGATCGGCGACCGACTGCTGCTTTGGAAAGGAACGTTCCAACGAGAAATTCGCAGTCGCTCGGACACGGGCGAATTGGTGCTGGACGACCGCTTTGGGTTTGGCACATCGATTCGACAAGACCAATCATTCCTGGTGATTGACGACAAGACCTACACGCGACTTTCCAATGCACCACCGCCAGAAGCGCCCGCCAAATGGCGCGACCTCATCGGTGAATATGGTTGGGACCACAACACGCTCTACATCCTGGAACGTCATGGCCAGCTCCACGCTTTGATTGAGTGGTTCTACTACTACCCGCTCGATGAAATCGCTGAAGATCGTTTCGCATTTCCCGATCACGGGCTCTATCACGGCGAAGAATTGATCTTCCGGCGAGATGACTCCGGCGAAGTCACGGAAGTCATCGCCGCCCAGGTCGCCTTTCAAAAACGCGAGGTGGGAACCAAAGCCGGCGAGACATTCAAAATCAAGCGGGAACTACCCGTCGACAAATTGCGTGAACTCGCCGATTCCGCCAAACCACCTCACGAAGAAGGCAACTTCCGCCCGTCGGAATTGACCGAATTGACCACGCTCGATCCCAGCATCGAACTGGACATTCGGTACGCGACGACGAACAACTTCATGGACACGGTTTTCTACCAGCAGCCGCGTGCGTTCGCTCAACGCCCTGCCGCTGAGGCAGCCGTGAAAGTGCACCAGCAATTGGCAAAGCAAAACTTGGGTTTGCTCATCCACGATGCCTACCGACCATGGCGAGTCACCAAGATGTTTTGGGATGCGACTCCCAGCAAAATGAAAAACTTCGTCGCCAATCCGGCCCAGGGCTCACGGCACAATCGCGGTTGCGCATTGGACCTGACGTTGTTCGACCGCACGACTCAAGAAGCGATTCCGATGGTGTCGGGCTACGACGAATTCAGCGCACGATCTTTCCCCTTGTATCCAGGCGGCACCCAACGAGAACGCTACTATCGAGGCTTGCTGCGGCGAGCGATGGAGACCACCGGCTTTCAAGTTTACGAGTTCGAATGGTGGCACTTCGACTTTGATGGCTGGCAACAATATCCAATTGGTAATCTCCCCTTCGAAGAAATTACCAACTGAAGCGCCCCACTCCATTGAGGTCGTGCATTTTATCGAGGCTGCGTTTTAGCGGGTTTCAGCATTTGAGAACCTCTCCCGAAACGAAGTTTCGGGAGAGGTCGAGCGACGCCGTTCAGGCGTACGCGAGGGTGAGGGCCGAGCATGGGAAACGGCGCGGACAGCCCTCCCCAACTGCGTTCAGGAGGATGATTTCAACCTTGCAAGCACGGTACTTCAAAACTGCACGACCTCCATTTCGGTAGTCGACAACCACTCATCGGTGAAGGTCGCGGCCAACGGCCCATGGCAGAATCAAAACTCTTGACAGTGGCAACACCAAAGCGATCACCATCGCGACCGGCAAAAACGCTGGAGTCCAGGTGCCCCATGAGTTGCCCAGGACGATTTGCTCGGGCAGCACGCCCAGCAAAACAGCGGAGAACAACACAACGGTGAGGCACCACACCGCGACTGATTTTCCGATCCAGGCTTTGGGCGTTCCCGGTTGCCGAAGGGCTTGCACGAAAGCCACCACGACCATGACCAGTTTCGCCCACAGCAACCGAGGGATCCAGTCTGGAATCTGCAGAACGCCAAGCCGAAATTCCTGCAGCATGACCTCCCACTCACTTTGGCTGACAAACCAAGATCCCAAGCGATACGATCCCCAAATCAACAGCCCACTGACCAAGAACGCGACCGCCGCCGTGACTCGGCGATCGGCCATCAACGCCAACCACAACAAGGCCACACCGCGCCCAACCAAAATCATGGTTGAGAACATCGCAATCGCCAGTGAGACTCGAATTCCCATCGCGAAGGAACTCATTCCGGTCCCCGATGCCATCGACTCGGCCCATCGATTCCAAACCGGCTGATTGGCAGGAATCGAAAAAACTCCCAGCACGCCAAACGTAACCACCGACGCGAACAACACCAACCGTGTTATTCGCCACACTTTGACTGCTGCCAAGACTTCACGCGAAACCGGGCTGACCGCCAACAACACTGGCATCGCCCTGCCCTGCGGACCTCGTTTCACACTGCTGGTCTCTCCCCAACCGCCCGCCGTCGACACCGCGGTGTACGTCAGCACAATCAAACTGGCGACCACAACAGAAGCAAAATTCAGTGGCAAACAAGCCAGCAACACAAGCGTGGGCACACCGATCCACGCGATCATGGACCACCGCATTGTTCGTGACTGCCGACCTTCAAACCACGCCAGCGCCGATGCTTGCCCACTTCGCCGCACCGACGCCCCCACACCGAGAATCCGCTCGCCAATTGAAGATGCAAACTCACGGATTCTCGCCGTGATCGAACCGGCATCATCCAGTCCATATGAATTGGCTCGAGCCAGCTCCAATGATCGATACGTGATCCAAAGAGTTCCTCCCCAAAGCAAGAGCAACGGCCATGACAAATACCCGAGCAGCATCCATTTCGGATGATCCGTATCCAACGCGATTAACGGCCAACACATTGCCATGTATCCGGTCGGAATCAGCACCAGCAAAGTGAGGACTCGATACCCGTTCCAGGAAAATGGTCGCCAACAAAACGCCAACACCGCCATGGATCCGGTGCCGAGTGAAATCCACAAGGCAGGATAGACCCAACGCTCATGTTCACTGCGGTCTACCATCGACAGCTCAATCGCGAACGCGATCATCAGCAACGAAATCGCAATCGCCGCATGCCGAGCCACAGCAGCGACCAACAACAGCCGGCTCGATGGAATCGGACTGCGCAGCAGGAATGCGTCGAATCCAGAGGCTTTCCGCTCAACATCCGGCCCCGACCAATCAATCGCGAAAATTGACCACAACAGCAACGGAGCTTGCGTCACCGCCATCACCCCCGCGATCACATTGGACGCCAACAAGACATCCGTCCCAAACAATCGGTGTATCCAGGCGGCCATGACGACACCGATCAAGGACAGCAACCAAAGCTTTCTCCACGTCCCGCCCCAGCGAGCCCAAAGCAATCTCGCGGCAGCAAGACAGTCCTTTTGCCAATCGTTCCGACGGTCGCTGTCGAACGTGTCATTCGCGGGTAAACCGGCCCCCGCCGATTGTTGAATGGTCGATGCGTTCATGACACGGGCTCCATCGAGGAATCTTGGCGGCCTGCCATTTGGTCCGAATGATCGCCACCGGGTGCCGACTGCCGCGGGGCTCGCACATGAGCTTCGAACAATCGCTTCAGCGTCACGTGACGGCTTTCGATCCATTGCCACTCGGGCGGCAACGCGGTCGGCGACAACTCGGATTGCCGAGGCACCAAAAGCGACCATTCACCGTCTTCCTGATGCCAGCCCAAACCTGCTTCCACCGGACAATCTCTCCGAGCGTGCTGCGTCGTGATCGTCTCGTCACGCGATCGCAAGATCCATTCTTCGTAGCGTTCGTCGACCGCCATCATCGGCATGGATTCAATCAGTTTGCCCTGATGCATGATCGCGACTTGATCACACACTCGGCTGACTTCGTCGAGCAAGTGACTGCTGAAGATCACAGTCCGGCCTTCCAAGCTGACCGTTCGAATGATCGCTTGCAAAATGTCATCGCGAGCGATCGGATCCAGCCCGCTGCCAGGTTCATCTAAAACCAACAAATCTGGCTTGTGAGCGATCGCGGCAATCAAACCCGCTCTTGCTCGGCCGCCCTTGGATAAAGATCGCAGCTTCGCGTCCGGTGACAACTCGAACCATTCACACAGCTCCGCCGCGTACGCTCGATCCCACCTCGGATAGATCGCTTCGCAAAATCCCGTCAAGTCACGAACTCGCATCCAAGTCGGCAAGCTGTCTTCTTCGGACAAATACCCAATCCGTCGCATCACTTTTTCGCGATCGGTGATCGGGCTGCATCCCAGCACGCGGACGCTGCCGACTCGCGGTTGATGCAAACCCAACAAGTGACGCAGCAGCGTTGTCTTGCCGGCTCCGTTGAGCCCCAACAATCCGAACACGGTTCCCTGCGGGATCGTCAGCGAAACATCGTTCAGTGCTTCCGTCCGGCCAAATCGTTGACTCAGGTTTTCGACCACCACGGCATCTGGCACTGACGCTTGAATATTGTTCATGACGATTCTCCCCGTTTGCGTTGCAACTCTTCATCGCGACGGAGGATCCATTGCGACAACTCTTTCGCATCCACGCCCAGCCCTTGCGAGAGCACGAGCAATTGATCGATCGCGGGCTCAATCGCTTCCCGCTTTCCTTTCGCGGACATCGACGTCGGCGATGACGAAACAAACGTGCCTCGGGTGCGACGTTTCTCGACCAAGCCCGCTTGTTCGAGTTCGCGATACGCTCGCGCGATGGTGTTCGGATTGACTCGCAATCGCTCCGCCAACGTTCGGATGGCGGGCATCTCGTCTCCGCCGGAAAGCTGGCCCGACAGAATTCGATGTCGAATCTGCTGGACCACTTGCTGATAGAGCGGCACGCCGTCGTCGGATAAATGAATTTGCACAACTGACCCCTTGTGTTAACCCATTGATACAACTGTCACGGCCACGAGTCAACTGTTTTCTTGAATTTCCGCCTGACGCTCCGTCGTGCTCAGGTCGGAGACCGGTGCTCTCAACTCGTGCTCAGGTCGG
>TARA_R110002073_G_scaffold149966_10_pt1 | contig 16723 bp, 6 predicted proteins | sample TARA_R110002073 | Tara Oceans TARA_R110002073 (sample SAMEA4397174) | marine metagenome | biome: Polar Biome; feature: [DCM] deep chlorophyll maximum layer (ENVO:01000326); material: water (ENVO:00002006), including particulate matter (ENVO:01000060) such as... | depth 40 m
TGCAGGTGGAGATAAATCAATTACTTCAACTGACAGCACAACAGGAACAAATAAAAAAACCAACGTATTATTGGTTGCCGTTAAAGATGATATGTTTAAAACGGATTACACTAAATATTTAGATGAGGTTGAAAATCAATATGATTCTCATCTGTTTGTATTTGGTACAGAATCAAGAGAAGTTTCATTTAACGATGAAGGCTTTATCAACGAGGTAAGAGGCGGTATTGGTGGTGAAATGCTATCGGATCAGGAAGACAGGTTCTATGCAGAAAATGAAGAGTTTCAATCTAAGCTTGACGAATTAATGGATGAGTATGACGAAGATGGTGAATATTACAGTGAGTCAGAAGAAGCGCCCTCACTAGAAGGCGGTACTGAAGAGGATTACGCTTTATATGATGCTATTTCAAATGTAATTACAACAACACTTCGTAGATGTGATGACGTAATGGATGATGTAACTATTACAATTGTTACTGATCGAGCTGTTGACTTTGGATCAGTTGATAAAAGTAGATCAGATATCCAGGAGTTAATTAGTCAATTTCAAAATGAGTTTGGTTGGAGATTTAACTTCTTATGTAGTGAAAAGACTGCATATGACGAGGCGTTAAAGTTGGGTATAAACCCAAGTAGATCTGCTAACTACAGCACAAGTGAAGAGGCAGTTAATACCTTATGTCAAATGCTTAGTTAATTAATAAATAATCAATCTAAAGTATTTAGATATAAATAACAATACAATAACCCGGGGGGCTCTATGCTCCCTGGTACGTTGTATTATGAAGATTTAAACAAATTAAGATATGGCAAAATTTATAACAGACCAGGGGAAAGAAATTACATTTAGTGAGTCAATCACTAATGAAGGATCGTACTGGGTAGTTGATGGTAATAAAGTGTACAAGACTGAAGATGTATTAGTTTACCGAGCCCTAAAAACTGATAGAGGCACTATTTTAAAGTCCGAACACAGAAACGATTTTAAACAAATTGAAGAGGATGGCAAGATTTATAGTATAGATAGTGGGTTAGAATACCACTTTAATTATACAAGTGGAACGTTGATTCAGTACTATCACACAGACCCAATTGAATTACTTAGAAATGTTATTGGACGTAGCGGCTATGGTAAGGGTGGAAACGGTGAGTACAGACACTCCTTATTAAAGGATATGAGTGATGCTTGGGTTAAAGCCTCTATTGATTATGTTAAAAATAGAGTGTTGGAAGAGAAGGCGAAAGGTAAAGGGCATACAATAAGACATTTAGAGGTGATGCCTGGAATATACGAAAAAGAACTACAATACAGAAAGCAAGCAGGTATAAAAATCGAGGATGAAGAAAACTAGAATATTATGAATCAGAAACAATTACAAAACAACTTAGAGATTCTGCTTAACCCTCATACTAAAGTTTCTAATAGAATAGATATAACTGGCTGTGACGATAAAAGATACTTCGAGGAAGAAGTAATTCTAGATAACGGCATGATTTTTTTGGTTAATTTCTGCTATCACCCATCATGGGAAGACAGCTACGAAAAAGAAAGTGGAGGTAACTACATAGATGAATTCAAGTTAAAATTCCTTGACTATAGCGACTGCTATGGTGATGGTTATGAAATTGAATTAACAGATAGTCAAGAGAGACGAGTAAAGTACTTGCTTATAGAGAATTATAATTAAAAATTTATGATAAAAACAGCTGCACATACACAAGACCCAGATGAAGATGATGACTATGGATATGATATTATTAGTAGACCTGAGAAACCAGTGTATGAAGATGAAGATGAAGATGACTACGATTACTGAAACCCGGTCTACTATACTAGAGTATTATTTAGCCTCCGGGCAAACTTTATAAAGTATAGATTTGATTCTAAAGGACTATAAACCAATTGGTGGGGTATTTTAATCAAACTTTAAACCTGCTGTACCCCCTTATTACTCCTTATATTGTGAAGAATTATATGTATAATTATACTAGATGAATTTAGTATTAACATATACATACATTGAAGCCGTGTACCTAAAAGTGCGCGGCTTTTATTTTACACAAAACTATGGAAGAAGTTAAGAAGAAAAAGCGTAAAGGTGAAATTAAATTTGACATTACTCTAACAGACGAGCAGAAATCAGCTAAAGCAGAAATGCTAAGATCTACGTGTGTTATTTTAGACGGGAGTCCAGGCACATCTAAATCAACCCTAAGTATGAACGTCGCATTGGACCTATTATTTACAGGGCAGATTACAAAGATCTACTGTACAAGACCCCCGATAGAGTTATCTCAGTTTTCTAAATTTGGTGCTATTCCAGGAACAGAGAAAGACAAGAACGCCGTATATATGGAACCTTTCTTAGACGCTATTAAAGCAAACTACAACAATGGAGTAGCTAAGAAGAACCGTATTGAAAAGGCACTAAGCACCGAAGAGATAGTATTTTTACCCATGCCCTATTTAAGAGGTAGAAACCTGGGTAACGCGAATTACAATTGTGTAGTGTTAGTTGATGAAGCTCAGTCTTGTGACCCAGATACTATGTACGCGATATTGACTAGGTTGGGTGAAGGATCTAAAATGTTTTTAACTATGGACGCTAAACAAGCGGATCATAAAGGGGAGTCTGGTGGTAAAAAACTACTAAGAATAGTTGACAAAGTTGAGGGACTTAAATTAATTAAACTATACAATAATTATAGAAGTAAATTTGTACAGGCTATTAATAAGTTTTGGTGGGATACTAAAGATTAGAGTAATATTATTACACGTTAAACTAATTATGGTACATAACGTCTACTGCCCCAGTTCATAGCCCCCTGGTTAATACGATTAATTTTTTATCTTTGTATTAACAATTATAATAATAAGTAAATAATAATATGGAAAATAGTTTTATAAATAATAAATGCCCAGAGGGATACGCTGGGCTCAAGACACTGTACATAGCAGGAAAAATATCCAAGTTTCATGGAGAGTTAAATGATATAGCTCTTCTTAACGGGATCGAAGTTTTAATTGAAGACATACCGGATTTCCCAAGAACCAAATATATAGGAACCACTTTGGTTTATAATAAGCCTGATGAGTCTGTATACATTGTATCCAGGTTTATGGGTGGACTAGATGAGAGAGCTGCAGACAGCTTGGCTCACACTATTATTGATATGTGGCCTAGGGGTAAATTTGACGTGGATACTGAAGAACTTCCAGGTGTATTTGTAGAGTTTCCGGACTTTGAAGAGGTAATACCTTCTTTACTTCCGTTGTCATCCCCAAAAGGGTATAGCTTTTTAGGATCTGTTTTCGTGACCCCTGAACTTCAGTTAATGTATGAAGAGTTTATGACTGACTCTTTTATATATAGTAGGTTATTAAAGATGTGTAAGGTTAGCGGAATCCCTGTAAAACCAGAAATGGATAATTCAGCTGCTTTGCCTATTCATAAGAAAGACCAAGATACGGGAGAACTATTAGTTTCAGATCGTGTGTTAAAGGTATTTAACCAATATCAGTTTTCTAGAAATTATTTAGATGGCTTTGATGCAGGTACTGCTGAGCATGATCTTGGAAAAATACTAAGACTGGATCAAAAGTTTTGTGAGTATATGATGAACCGAGCTGCTGAAGCTTCAAAAGGTAAAGAACTTAGCGAAGAGTTGTACATGCAGAATGTAAACCAAGCAATAGGTAGAATACAAAAAAGTGCCGAGTTGATGAATTTATTTATCAATAACTTAGGATCACCGGTAGAAGATTAACCACCAAATACATAAATATATTTAGCCCCCTATAGCCTTAATTGGTTGTAGGGGGCTATTTTTTTTTTGTTCCTATTCAAAGAAAGAGTAGATGTTCTTAGTTGTACCTGTTACAGATGCAAACCTTTCTAATCCTTTATCTCCTTCTCCGGTAGCCATATATCCTATACCGTTCCATGCAGCGCCAAGTGTTCTTTGGGCGTACCCAATAGTAGCAAATGGAGAACTGGATGACATCGACCCAGCAATGTTAACAATGTTAAGGTCCATAGCGGCATTATGCAAAGTCTTAGCGACCATTAAACCTTCGCCCTTCTTCCAGTATTCATCATCAAATAAAGCTCCCATAACGCTTAGTAAAACAGCTAGCAAAATCATATCACTTGTAAGACGAGCTAAATTTTCTTTCTGTTTCTTATCTAAAGATGTAGCAACATCTTTTATATCACCCCATTTACCTTTATCAGAAGCCTCCTCTTTAAGTATACTACCGAAGTCCTTACCTAGGGAGATTAAAGTATTAAGTATACCCTCCATAGATGCTTGCTGAAAATCAGCATACCCACCGTCAGGGTGTGACTCATCTTTAACCCAAGTAGAATAACCTGTAGTCTTAGTCATATCCTTTTTAGTCCAGTAGTTGTCTTTTTTAGATGCTGCCCAAGACTTAAACTTAACTAACTGTCTACCTATAGCATGTCTTTGCACCTGCAGTCTAGAGTCACTATCCATAGACCCAAATAAGGATCTGGAGTAATCTAACATAGAGATAGCTTCAGCATTAAAAATAGGTCTAGTTGGTTTACCATTTTCGTCAAGTCCACCCTCTTTACCCAACTCTTTAACAAGTAGGTCATAGAACCCCTTCTTTTCAATTAGTGTTTGGTTACCTGCAAGATCAGTTCTTACATCTCCTTTATGGTCAAATATACCTTCAAACCTTGCGTCTTTAGTGTAATCATAAGTAAGGTTTCCTACTTTGTCTACGCTTAAAGATTTAGTAATACCTTTACGATTTAGCTCAGCTATGAAAGCCTGTGTTCGGAACATCTTAAAAGGTAAGTTATTTAAATAGAATCCTGCCTTACTAGCTGTCATCTTGGCACGAGCTTCCTGAAACTCTGTAGTACCTAATGCACCAGCATCAGATCCGTATAACCCGAAAGTAGATACAATAGCCTCAGCCACTGAACCGTCTTTAGGTGTAAATCCTTTACTTCTATCTGCAATTATTTTACCTCCTGCTTTAACCCAGTCTTTAAATGAAAACCTTTTCTGCTTACCAAGCATTGTTTGTGACAATACGGCGGATGTAGATGCAAATAGGTTGGTAGCGCCCTCTAATAGGGGTTGAGAAAGAGAGTAACTAAATGCCGCTTTACTGACAGCACTTCCTACTTTGTCCAATGTTTTACCAGCTTTACCCTCGTCTTTATACTCCTCCAAAACAACCATCTTAATATAATTGTCCATAAATTCTCTCGTCTCTTTAGAAGAGTTAAAGAATTCGTTCTGGTCAATGTAAGCAATCATGTTCATAGCATTGTAAGCTCCTAATGTAGTCTCAAACTCAACTATACGACTTGACTCCTTTTTAAAGTTATTTAGTATATGCTCCAGATTAGTCTCCATATCTTTAGGATCTCTATTATTCTTGCGTTCTCCTTCAGCATCCAGTCCAAGCATATTCATACGACCTTCCTTAATTTTACCGACACCAAGTTGATTACTATACTTGCTAGCAATAAATGCACTAATCTCGTCAAACGTATCTTCAGTGTTCTTCATGTCTTTATTAACACTATTCTGAAGAATTAGCTTTATTCTACTGGCAATATTTTTCTCTTCCTCAATTCTACTTCTACCAGACTTAATCAATAACGGAACACTACCCTCTTCCCAAAGAGTGCCATCTTCAATTTGGGCTTGCTCCTTTTTGTTAGTGATAGACATATAACCGTCCTTTACCGCCTTGTTAAAAAATACAATGTATTTAGACTCAGCTGTGCTAAGACTCTTATCTTTAGGATCTTTTAATTTAAATAAATCGTGCAGCTTACTAATGTCTGTTTCTTTAGATCGATTAAGTGTAGCGTCAGTTAAGTACATGTTATTAAACAAATTCTTATTAGACCCGTTATTACCTGATTTTAATTCCCTAACTAAAGCTTTATGCTCGTTATTCCACTCCTTAAAGTTTCTGGAAAGATTCTGTTTATCATTTTTTACTTGCCAGTCAAGTTGTGCTACGGCCTGGTTAGCGATTCTAGAAGACGTTCTGTAGCTTTTATCCCAAGATAGCTTTTTGGAGTAATCTCCAATCTCTAACTCAATTCCTACGTACTCCATTATAGCTCTACATAGTAATACATAATCTCTATGTTGAGACAGAGATCTACTTGAATCATCTGTAGTACCACTCTTGTCAACTAAGGATTCTGCAAGTAGTTTACGATTAGCCATAAGCTCCTTTACCAACTCTTCCTGTCTGATCTTACCGCCTCTAAATCTGGTGATAGATTTAGACAATGCATTAGCATCTCCTTTTCTTAAATCAGTAAGACCCCCGTTGATTAATCTGTATAGTTCATCTATTGTGTTGTTCTTCCAGTTACTAGGATTATTTAACTTTTTATCGCTAAACAGCTTGTCGTAGTGAGAACTCTGTAGACCGGATTTTTTGGATAAGTCTTTTAGAATTTTAACGTTAGCTAATATATCTCTCATGCTAATAGCTTGAGGAATTTCACTGTTGGTTTCAAAACCAGAGACAGTACCATTAACTATAGCAGAAACGGATTTTATAATACCTTGTTGCTTTAACTCCATGGCTATTAATCCGCCATTTAATAATCTTAGATTAGATGTAGTAGAAGAAAGTCCTTCAATACCATATTTAGTTTGAATGGATCTATCAGACATAAACTTACCAAAAATAGTTCTATGAGATTTAGTATTCTTACTACTATCGTTTAACTCAATACTGGTACTTTTTTTAGAGCTGATATTTATAATCTTGGCTTCACCCGTAGCTTTTTCTACTGCAAGGATCATAGATGCTCCAACATCTTCGAAACCATATATGTTATTAATCTTCTCTAGTGTATGAGTGTCTCTGTTTAAACCAGATAATAAAGTACGAGTTTGTATCGCTTTAGATAATTCAACAGAAGATTGTTTACTTTTAGTAACACCTGAATTCCAAAGCTCCTGGCCTCCATTAAAGAAGTCTATTACTCCTGAAGACAATTTGTTCACAGGATCGGAATCCTTCATACGTGTAAAGTAGGCTGTTAATTGCTTCTTTCTTTCAACAACACTAGTAGACTTATAATACTCGTTTTTTGAATCAAGTTCATTCCAGAAATAGTCTCTACCATCTTTATTAGTTTGAACTCTGTTTAATCTATAAGAAACTTTGGTTGCAATAGAACTGGTATGCTCTATAGCTTCGTCACCAGAGATATACTCCATGATGTCATTAACTGTAGAGAAAGTTCCAGGCTCTATTTTACGTTGGCTATTAATATCTTTACCAACTGTCTTTTTAAATATCTTTCCTAATTGAGATCTGTAGTACCTTAAGTGTACATCTTTCTTATGATTGAAATTTGCATAACGGTATTTGTCGCCCTCGTCAATAACATCTGCCTCGATGTATAGGATTTTTGATTCAACAACATTGATTCCCATTCTCTCCAGGATAAGTCTATATCCCGAAGTTTGTAGAGCTCCGTCCGTTTCTTTATTAGCATATAACTCACTAATAGGATCCGGCATGTGATCAAACCTTTGGTCAAACTTAAATTCAGTATCTGTTTCTTTTGTTTTATAATCGAAAATGTAAGCACGCCCTTCATCATCAAATGCTAAAAGGTCAATACGACCAGCAATCTCTAACTCCTCATCCCATAAACATACCTCAGGTTCAAAAGTGATTTTACGACCACTACCCACACTCATCAAGAATGTTTCAATTTGTTTCAATAGGTTTCTATGATCGTCTGGGTAATCCATATCTCCCAACGCATTGGTTTCTGCAGATTCTAAATCCATCCAACCTTCAGAGTCTGGAGTAAGCTTGTTTCTCTCCAATACATAACGCTCAATTAAATCATGAATGTCTGTACCTGCTTCTCTTTTATGGTCCCAAAGGCTCAAGATTTTTCCCCACTTTGCATCATATGCAGATTCATTAGCTGGGTCTGCAATCCAAGTGTCAGCGTCTTTCTCAGCTTGAGGGTAATCTTTTAACTTAATGTTTCTAAGATCCTTAAAGTCGCCTTTTAGTTTCTTGAGTTCTACTTCCGTAGTATTATACTTTTCCGGGTCTTTAAATAACAATGACTTAGCGTACTGAGTTCTAGCAACTTTCTTAGCCACCTCAACATCTCTAAAATCTTTACCTGTTACTTTACCAAGAAACTCTGTCATACGACCCAACTCTTTTCCATTAGGTAATCTATACGTGTTTCTTTCTTCAGTAGGTAAATCGATCGATCTAGAAAATGCTAGCATATCATTGATACTCATCTTAGTCTTATGGAAATTTACTAAAGCCTCTGAGGCCATAGATTCCATATACAATTTTTCCGCTACAGAGTGACCTAAGTGCAAGTTACCGTAGTAAGCTGCACTTCTTTCACCATATTTATCTAAGTATACTAATTTACATTTACTCATGTTATCTACAAATTTTCTGGATGAAGTCCATATTCTTTAGTTTATCTAAAATCTCGCCTTCCTCCAATACATCATTCATCACCTTCTTAATATTCTTTTTATCCACTCTAGATAAATTACTTAGAACCGAGTTCTTATTAGTAAGTAGGTCTGTTCCGATTCCCTCAATAATTGTTGATAGTGAATCTCCCATACTCACATTATATGGAGTACTTGTTCCAAATATACTGTTAAAAGCTCGATTAAAAAAGTCTATAATAGAAGAAGCTTCATTAGCAGATTTAAGTATCATCTGCCATTTAGACATTGGCTTACCATCTAACTCCTCTTCAGTCTTAACTTGGTTTTCTATTCCTAATAAAGTACTAAAGATTTCTCCACCTAATTGTTCTTCATTGTTCTCTTTGTAGTTAGCTTCAACCTCAGATCTAATCTCATGTTTCAATGATTCACTAATAACGTAAGCATAAGCTTCAGGGTTAGTAGCTTTCAAGTGTGCTAAGTAAACGTGACCAAATTCGTGCATAGGTGTATCCAATGAAGCGAAGTCTAAGTTAATTACAACTAACCCCTCGGAAGTGGTAAATCCTGGTTTGCCCGCGTATGCAGGTCCGTACTCTGATTGAATATCTTCGTTAGACATTGTAACGGCGTCTATATTAGAGTTAAGAGAAAGCTTTTCAAACACTTTAGTTATTACAGATCTGCTCACCATTTTAGACGCATATGTTTTTCCAATAGTGTCCTTAAATGTAACAGGATCTTTTTGAAATTTAGCATCAACCTTTTTAGAGTCTAAATCTGTAGTGTGCCCTTTCCAATCGCTATTCTTGCTTGATACTTTGTAGTTATTATTAGCGTCGGTATCCATTTTAACGGCACCGCCATCCTCATTCCAAGATTGGATTTTGTCATTATTTAATACAACAAATCCCTGATCAATAGAAAAAGCATCAACACCAATAGCTGTAAACAACCTATTAGTACTCTCACCATCTATAACCATACCTTTACTAAATATCTTATTAGGAGCAAATGTTCTAATTAGACTGTAAGCATCTCTGACAGTAGGTTTTGATTCCATAATAGCTTTAACCGTGCTATCAGCGATTGTCCCCTCGTTGATCATATTTAAGTAGTCTTTAGACTTTTCCACCGAAATTCTACTATTATTAAATAAGTTGAAGTTAGTCAGATTTTTTATATCGTAGCCTTCTATTTTAGATATACTTCCGTACTCTTCTTGTAGGTAACCAATTGTAATGTCTCTGTTTCTAGCCATAGCCATAACACCCGCCTCGCCGATGTTAAACATATCCTGGTTATTAATAATCCTACTTTTAAACCCTTCATAGATCTCTACGAAATCATTCTTATCTTCTTTCTTTAACTTATCAATGTAAGCATTAAACTCGTCTATACTTTTAAACTCCTTGCTATTATTAGTCTCCCTTAGTACTAGGTCTCCAATGATCTGCTTAGCAAACTCTTGTTCCATTATGACTAGACGATCTTGTATAGCACTAAATTTATTTCTACCAACGTGAACTCTATTAACACCGGAATCGTACATCATGTCCATTAATGTTTCAGGATCCATTTGAGAATCCCAAGGAAGTACGTTGTCCATAGTCACTTCGTAATCCTCGTAAGTAGATGTAGAATCCTCCATATGCTTGGCTGTAGATGGGTTGTCATAGAGTATAGTACCAAATGTAGTACCTCTGTGATCTCCCTCTCTATTTAAAGTATTATTAGAGTTAAACCTTCCAACACGTTTACCAGACTTCCATAATGTAGTTGTTCTACCTTCTGGGGCTACTTCACCAACTTTAAATCCTGTTCCTGTTAATCCGTAAGACGGGTAGTTTGCAGCAATGTAAGAACGAATCTCTTCATCAATACCTGTACTGTTACCAACTAAAATCTCTGCGCCTTTAGAAGCTACGTGATCAATGTATGGTTTGATTGATTCAAATGTTGCTTTGATCTCATCTGGTGTATTACCATCCTCTAGTCTTGATCCGTAGAACATTACTTTTTCTGAAGCTTTAACGTTAGATAATCTACTATCTCCCAAAGCTTCTTTGTAGTTTGCAATCCAAGGCGTACCAACAAATCCTGATGATTTATCTGAAACTGCCGATTTAGTATCAAAGCCCATAGTAACGTCAGCTCTGCTAGCCATTTCATTATGCTTATAATCTACGTGAACAATCTTCTTAAATTTAATAGTAAAGTCACCAGACTCTCTAGGAGAATCCTCGTTAGTTTCAACATTTACTGTAGTTGATGGTTTAGATTTAGTCTTAGATAAGAGTTTATTATTTCTATCCTCAAAAGCAATATTACCGAAGTTCTTACCACGGAAAATCATATCACTATTTAACGAAGATAGTATTAAGTCACTCATTCTTCTGTCTGTACCATTCACTTCAACCACGTAATTACCAGCCATAGTGTCATAGTAAAGAACTTGTCCAGTTTCCCCTTGAGGGTTAATCTGTACTGTCTCGCCATATTGATATCCTGCAGCGTTAATTCCTGTTAGTCCCGTAGTAAACGGAATAGACTTAGTTGGAAATTTAGGTGTAATAACTAAAAATCTTTTATAAGTCTCATTGTAGTAGTATATTTTACCTGTCTGAGCAGATTTCCATAGTTTCTTTTTAGTCTTAGGATTATTAAAAGATAGATCATAAGCAGAAGCTGAGTAATCTGTAGCATCATAAGGAATACCTGCTTCAGCGTATGCTTGTTGTATTTCAGCTTCAGCCTCCATCTGTTCCATAGTCATTCCTGCAGCTTCCTCAATAGTATCTACTGTAGGCATTAAACTAGGGTTATTTAATAGGAATGTTTCGTCACCCATTTTATTAACCTGATCTAATACCTGAGCTTTTCTTTCGTTAAGCTTACCTAGGAATTTTACGTTGTACTCTTCTACACCATCTGTATCCATACCAAATAAAGCAGAAAAAGAAGATCTACCAATAGACCCTTTATTCATAATTAGTGAGTAGTAGAATAATGCATCATGGAATTTAGCATACTCTCCGCCCATTTCTTTAAGTCGGTTTAACCCCAGCTTCATGTCAGATTGTGCATGAGGAGACATAGTATTTAAGTCCCTGGTTTTAATAATATCCATGAAAGAATTTAGACCGACATCTCTAGATGTATCTGTAAATAACTTTTTAATGAAAGAGTTTTCTGATAAATTATTGTCGTCTCTAAACTTGTTAGTAATCTTAACCATATCTTTAACAAACTGGGATCTCCCAGAGTTGTTAGTAAGGTTATAGGTATTTCCATCTACAGAGAATGCAGTCTTGTTACTTTCCTTTAAGAATAAATCAATACCCACACTATATACAAAGTTAGTAATTTCTCCAATTGAATCAGCACCAATAACATCTGTGTTAGGAACTTTAGAGTAGATTAACTTTTCTACTAGCTCATTTGTAAATGTAGCTTGTCTAATTAAATCTTGACCGTATATTAAAGACTTAAGATACCCTAAGTAGTGATCATTTTTAGAAATAATATAAAATGGATTTAATGCAGTCTTTCTTCTGTCGTAAGATTCAATTAACATTCTAGCGTAATCTCCTGGTGTATCTTCCTCCAAAGAACCATCTAAAGACAAAATAAAGTTCTTTAAACCTTCAGCTCCCATATCGAAACCTTCAGTTCTATTAACAAGCTTTTTAAAGTTGTTAAAGAAAGAAAACGCTTTAATAGAGTCGTTTGGAATACCACCGTTAATACCAAGAACAGAAGTAATAGCTCTCATCTCGTTAGCAGCACTTACCAATTCTTTTAATTGTCTAGGTCCATCAACTAAGTAACTAGACATCATAGAATTTACAGCACTAGCCGTATCTGTTTTGTCTGATTCAAACCTTAATTTAGCTTCGTCAATAATAGCGTCAAACTCTGCGTCACCCATAGTGAACGCATCTATAGTTCTTTTAACTGCAATGTTGATTGCGGTATTAACACCAGAATGAGCCTTTTCAAATAATAACCCAGTAGCGTCAGTAATAGTAGGTGGAGCATCAGTAGAAACCATCTTGCCATCTCTAAGTACTTTAAATGTACCATACTGGCTTACAGAATGTAACGTTTTGCCATTAGCCGTAGCATATGCAATAGCTAATTTTTCAAGATTGGTGTTCATTATTCCACCACCTTCACCCATGATAATGTTCTTACTATTGAACATAGTTCTTAGAGACCTGTCATCAACATTTCTAATTGGTAATCCAGACTCTTTTAATAGGTTATTTTTTATACCCTTTTCAGCAAGTGTCAGACCCTTTTTAGGAGTTGTAGAACTCTTGGTTTTAGTATTATACTTATCAAAGTTTCCAGGATATATTAATCTTAGTTCACTTTCAGAAGAAACACCAGACTTTAATCTAACAACGTCAGCGTATGCGGAATCAAATTTGATGGTCTCCATCTTATCCAACCTTTTTTCTGCCTTCTCTACTTTTTCCAGGAACGATAATTTACCTGTTTCCTCATCTCCTTCATACATCTCATCCATGTACTCGCTAAGAGCCCTTTCTAAGCTGATCGCCTTCTCTTTGGTCTTAGTAGTATCATTAGAGTCATCTACTAGTTTAATAATTCTTTTTACATCTGGGTTATCCATTAGGTTAAGAATATCTTTAATCTTAAACCCAATAGTAATACCGGCAACTACTAGCCCATTGGTAGTGCTATCAATACCTAATCTACCCAATAGTAGTTCCTTGGCATTATCCGTAGCAGCAGATAATAGCTGAGATAAACTATCCCATGCTTGATCATCTTCTTTCCAACTATTTGACATTATCTTGTCAGCATCGTTTATAAGCTCTTTATCTATTTCCTCTTCAGACTTCCCTAATGCTTTAAGTCTGTCTACTTTTACTCTATAAGAGTTTTCTACTTCTGAGTTTTCTGAAGCAAACTTATCAGTATTAGCTATAAATTTACGCGGAGTGGATACTAGTTTCCCATCCTTCATTGAAAATAAATTGTAAGTATTTTTACTAGTACCTACTAACTGCTCATAAGATTTTTGAGCTGTATCTGATCCACTAAATAGCCTTTGTTTTTCGTCTGGGTATTTAATGAATTCGTTATCCATGTCAGATAAAGCTGCTGTAGTTATAGCAGAGAATCCTTTAATACCTGTAGCATTAATACCAACCAACTTTTTACCAATAGAATTTATTCTCTCAAGCATCGGAATAGATGAAGGAGTATATGGACTAATAAACTCATCAGAAGAAATAATTGGGTGCCCATTTTTTAATGTGATCTTCCCAGTAGATGCTTCTTTAGCTTTTAATTCATTTTTTAATTCTTCGATAGAGATCGGTGTAGCTGCTTCAACTGCGTTTTTAGGGTCTCTCCATATGATAGCCAACTTATCTAAAACAAGGTTTTTTGTAGCCTCCTCTAATCTAAGGTTTTCATACTTCTTTAAACTAGACACTTGGTCAGCTATAACTTCTTCGCTTAATCCTTTATATTTTGAATGCTCTACTTTCCGCTTAATTTTATCGTTAAGTATAGTATTGTATTTATCCCTAGAGATAGACCCATCCTCACCCAAGTAAGGAGTGTAATCATATATAGCTCCTTCGTTATCAGTAGAGTATACTAATACGTGAGATTTATCAATATCATGATCGGCTCCTGTTACAGTAAGCATTTCAGCTGGCCCAAATATAGCGTTTCTATTAGATGTAATAAATCCTTTAACAACTCCGACAACACCGGATTGTTTCCCTTGTGCAGGAATACGTGCAGCAAACATAACTAGAGTTTTAGGGAAACTACGAGCTTGCTTTTCAGCTAACATTTGTACGTATGTATCTTTATTTTCTCTACTTACTTGATTTATTTTCCAAACTTCAGAGTAAGGAACTAATTCATCGTCCTTAACATTTTCTGGAAAAGAGTCAGAAATATCATCTAAAATATTCATCATCTTGTTTGAAGCAATATCCTCTAAAGAATTCTCTTCTAAACTGTTGCCATATTCTACCTGGTCCTCAAGTAATCTATTGAAGTCAGCGTAAGTCATTCCTTGTTTATCAGGACGATTACCGCTAAACTTTCTGAACTTTCTATCAAACTTTAATTCACGTCTATTTGCTATAATTCTGCCTTTGAAAAACTTAATCATGCTGTTATATTCAGACTCGAATATACTCATATCTGATTCTTCTTCAGGAACTATTTTTCCATTTTTTAAGAATATCATTTGACCAGTCTGCTCGGTACCAATAATATCAGAGATACTAACATCCGTGTCTGGTTCTGTAGTCCCTGGCTTATTTAAGTTAAAAACTTTAGCATGCATCATCGGCATGTAAAACTCAGCATCTGTAGTCTTCCAATTCAAATTGGGATCTTCAAATAACTCCTTAAGTTTAGTTTCTAATTTAGTTCTTTCCTCAAGCAATACGTTCTTTACATCATCAGATATACCTCTATCAGATAACATAGTACCACTTTCCTGCAGGTCTTTGTATAACTTTAAATCCTCTACATTTACAACATCACCTGATAAAGTAGTGTAGCTGTATGAAGACCACTTTAAAGGTCTACCTTCTCCTATAACCTTACCCTTTACCTTGCCTACAAGATCTTTAATAGACCCAGCAGCTTTAGTAGCTTTTTGTAACGACATCTTCTGTCCATCATAAGTAACCATGTCAGTAGGTATTAACATAGCTAACTCTTGCTTACTAAGGATTGTTTCCTCAACTAAGTCAGAGTTCATGTAATCCTTTCTAGATACGTAAGTACCATCAAGGTTGTACATCTTTAAGAAATCATAAGAAGCAGAAACTACAAATTCCTGTCCTTTAAATTTTACTTTAGTGGTAGCTCTATTAATCTCTGCCATAACAGCTGAATGAACAGCCTTATATAATTGCATTGAGTCCAAAGCAGCTTTATCACTCTTTACTAAATCTTTAGTAATTTCTGCAGACTCTCTAGTGTTAATAGCATCTTCAGTTAATTTTCTTACGTATTCCTTTACTGCAATATCTCTGATACCTAAATCATCAATCATGGTATCTAATTCCGGTAAACCTCCTGGAGTAGTGTCATTAGCTGCGATTAACTCTGCGGCTTTATTAACCTGCTCACTTGGCATAAGACCCGTCTTAACTCGAGCTCTAAGAATAGCGACTGACTCATCACGTACATTTTCAGTAACACGATTTAATCCAATTTCTGAAAGTTCTCTTAGCGCTTTATTAATTTCCGCAGCAACTGAAGCAGTTTCTCCCTGTAGTACGGCTGCAGAAATAATTTGTGTCATCAAAGCCTTTTCAGACTTGTGGTTAGATACGTCTGGGTCATGGTCAGAATTAAGAATAACACCGTGACCTTCGTTAGAGTACTCTGTGTAAACTAAGTTAGATTTGTCACTATCACTATTCCATACATCAGATGTATTAAATCCTCTGTTACCTGTTTTCTCGCCAGATTTAAATCCTACTTTCTCAACATAGGCTTCTCTAATCTCAGGATTCTTACCAAGTATATTAAGAACTAGTTCCCAAGAATTAGGGGAATCAAATCCACCCATATTTTCCCAAAGATCTTGTAAGTGCTTAACATATATAGTGTCTTCACCTTTAGCTGGAACAATTTTTCCAGAAGCTAAATCAATAAACACACCTTTACCATTGTTGTACTTAACGGCCGTGTTCATTTTACGGAATAATCTATGTGCAGCTGGAGTACCCCCAGCCATCAAGTCACCTGCAAATGCATTAAATGATGCTTTCTTTTGTGAGCGGTTGACCCCTGTACGAGGATCGATCTCAACTGAGATGTCTTTAACAGCTCCACCTTTAGTCATAAAACCAGAAGCTTCATTACCCAAAGACTCATTTAATTTAAGTAAGTATAAAGGGTGAACTAATTGAGCAGCATCATAAATTTCCTGCTTAAGAGCTCCACTTAGATTACCAAGTAAGCTTACTACCTCCTCAGGATCTGTAATAACTACTGTATTTGTAGTATAACCAAGACCTTTACCTTCTTCATTTTTACCAAATAATCTAGGTCTCTGAGCACCAGAAGTGATCAAAGAGTTACGTTTAGATTGTGGTGTCATCATGTTATGAAGAGCCTGGTTAATAGAAAGAGCTTCTGCTGCTTCTTTTATCTTAGCTTTACTTTCAGCGCTAACTTTACCATCCACTCTTAATGACTTAGCAAATTCAATTACTCTAGGATCTGT
>TARA_R110002073_G_scaffold18085_15_pt1 | contig 16707 bp, 16 predicted proteins | sample TARA_R110002073 | Tara Oceans TARA_R110002073 (sample SAMEA4397174) | marine metagenome | biome: Polar Biome; feature: [DCM] deep chlorophyll maximum layer (ENVO:01000326); material: water (ENVO:00002006), including particulate matter (ENVO:01000060) such as... | depth 40 m
CGCAGATCAATCTGGGCGTGCCTGTTTTGATTCCCGAAGCATACGTTCCCGATCTGGATGTGCGGCTGGGACTTTACCGGCGGTTGTCGGGCCTGACCACCAAGGTCGAACTTGAGGGCTTCGCCGCCGAACTGATCGACCGGTTCGGCAAGCTGCCGCGCGAAGTGAATACGCTGATGCTGGTGATCCGGATCAAGGCGATGTGCAAACGGGCAGGTATCGCCAAGCTTGACGGCGGCCCCAAAGGCGTCACCATCCAATTCCACAACGACAAATTCGCATCCCCCGAGGGGTTGGTGACATTCATTCAGGATCAACGAGGCCTGGCCAAGGTCAAGGATAACAGAATCGTGGTGCGTCGTGACTGGGCAACCGAAACCGACAAGATAAAAGGTGCCTTCGCGATTGCCCGCGATTTGGCAGGACACGTCATTGCCAAAGAAAAACAGGATGCCAAGGTAAAGGCCTGAGCCAAGATCGGCTCGGCCCAGGTTTTGGCATTCTTGTTTCAGGCATAAAGCGACGGTACGCCGACCTGCGCGTGGATATCGTTGACCTCGTCCGGGGTCATCCCGTAACCGTTGGCGAGCTTGTGCAAGAACTGCGCCTCCTGCTGGGTATCCAGCTCAATCGCGAGCAAGGCCATCGCATAAACCTTGGGCCCCATTCCATCGGGGGTCTGCGCTACAAGATTATCGACATCCACGGGCTCCTCCATCTGTGCCGTGACGAAAGCTTCTTCATCCGGATCGGCACCGCTGAGCTTTGACAGCAGTTTTTCACGTTCCTTGTCGTCGAAAGTCCCGTCCGATTTTGCCGCCTGGATCATCGCGGAAATCATCAAACCGGCCAGGGCTTCCTGATCCTTGGAGGGCGTCACCGGTTTGGCACCGGTGCTGTCGAACTGAGAATTCAGCACAGCCCCGAAATCGGCCTCGGGTCGGTCCGGCGCGGCTTCAACCTTACGGTCCAGTCCCGACATCATCCCGCCCGCGCCCGCAGCGCCTGCCAGACCGCCAAGCAGACCGCCGAGACCACCCAATCCGGCTGACGAACGGCCGCCGGAAGAGCTGCCGAACCGGTCCAGCAATCCGCCCAAGCCGCCTTGGTTCGTGCCCGAGGTGCCCCCAAGCAACCCGCCAAGCATGTCTTCGATACCGCCCCCAGACCGTGTATTTGCACCGCCGGCTTCCGTGGATCGGTTGTTGCCGCCGCCGGTTAGTCCGCCCAATAGACCGCCAAGACCACCCCCACCAGCGCCGGACTTGTTGTTCTGCATGACAGCTTTCGCGCCTTTGGCCACAGCCACACCGATAGCCACTTTGGCCAATGTTCTCATCAAGCTCATGGTTGGTCACCCCTGGTTATATTGTTGAACAGTCAACACAGGGAAACAGCCTGTGCTCAGGCCCAACCAAGAACCAAGGTCAACTGTTCCTCTACATCGCGACCATAAGCGGAAATGCGATTGACAAAGCTTTGCCGTCGCGGGTTTCTGTCCAAATGGAACGCAAATCTCATATCGACGCATTCGGTGCCATCGCATTGATCGCGTTCGCGCTTAACCTTGCCTTCAACCAAGTAGTGATCAAGGTGACCAATGGGGGGTTCAACCCGGTGTTCTCGGCCGGACTGCGGTCGCTGGGGGCAATCGTGGTGCTGGTGATCTGGATGAAAATGCGCGGTGTCAGCTTTGCCTTCCCTCGGGCGGCCTGGGGGGCTGCGGTGTTGTCGGGAATTCTGTTTACCTTTGAATTCACCTGTCTTTTTGTCGCGTTGGATACCACGACAGTCAGCCGCGCGTCGGTGATTTTCTATTCGATGCCGGTCTGGCTGACGATTGCGGTAAACTTTCTGTTGCCTGACGAGCGGCTGACCAGCACCAAGATCATCGGCTTGATGCTTGCCATGCTCGGTATTGCGGTGGCGCTCGGCAACAGAAGCGGCGGGCATGTCAGCTGGACCGGCGATCTGCTGGCCTTGTTGGCGGCGTTAAGCTGGGCAGGCATTGCGCTTTTGGTGCGTGTCACCCCGCTTGAGAAAGTGCCGCCTGCGCAGCAACTGATGTGCCAGGTTGCGATCTCCGGGCCCATTCTGGTGCTGATGGCCCCGCTGTTCGGCCCGCTTGTGCGCGATGTACAGTTGATCCACCTGGCCGGACTGACCTTTCAGATATTCGCAGTTGCCAGTTTCGGCTTTCTCGCCTGGTTCTGGCTGATGTCGGTTTATCCGGCATCGGGCGTGGCATCGTTCAGCTTTCTGTCACCGGTATTGTCAGTCATTCTGGGTTGGGTACTGCTGTCGGAACACGTGGCCCTGTCCGTCTGGGCAGCCTTGGCGCTGATTGCGGCGGGTATCTATCTGATCAACCGCAAACCCCGCATGATCGCCTGAGGCACTAAGTCCCGCAGAATGTGGCCGGCACGATTTCATCCTGACTTGGCGGGCGGTGCAATTCGGGGTCGGTCGCCGTAAACGGGGTGGCCAGTGCGTCCATCAACCGATTGAACGGAGCCATGTCGCCCGCAACCGCCGCCTGTATCATTTCCTCGATCCGGTGATTGCGCGGAATGATAACCGGGTTGGCGGCATTCATGACCGCTTCGGGGTCGTCCTCGGCTGCAAGGCGCGCGCGCCATTTTTCCCGCCACGCGGCAAACCCGACCCGGTCAGTGAATTGAGCCACCGCATCATCGCCCGACAAGGCGCGGAAGGAATTGGTGAAATCAGCTCCGTCCTTTTGCATCAACACCAACAGGTCATCGATCAACGCGCGGTCTTGCTTGGTGGGGGAAGTGATGCCGATTTTTGCCGCGAAGCGCGTGCGCCACGCGGTTTCGATCTGATCCGACATGGCGTGAACGATCTGCGTCGCTTCGGCCAACGCTGCGTCGGAGTTTTCAAGCAACGGTAGCAAGGCTGTTGCCAACTGCGCCATATTCCACACCGCGATTTGCGGCTGATTGGAAAAGGCATAGCGGCCCTGGCGATCTATCGAGCTGAAGACCCGGTTGACGTGGAAGGCATCCATAAACGCGCAGGGGCCATAATCTATGGTCTCGCCGGAAATAGCGCAGTTATCTGTATTCATCACCCCGTGGATAAACCCGACAGACATCCAGGACGCGATCAGGTCTGCCTGGCGGTCACATACCGCGCGCAACAGACCCATCGGGCCGTCCGCGTCAGGATAGTGACGTTCTATCGCATATTGCGTCAATAGTCTGAGGTTCTCGATCTCGCCGCGGTGCGCATAGACTTGAAAAGTGCCTACCCGCAGGTGACTGGAGGCGACGCGAGTAAGTACAGCACCCGGAAGGGCGGTTTCGCGATAAACGTCTTCTCCGGTAGCGACGGCGGCAAGGGCACGGGTGGTCGGAATGCCCAAGGCGTGCATCGCCTCGGACACCACATACTCGCGCAGGACCGGACCCAGCCAGGCCCGTCCATCGCCACCCCGAGAATACGGGGTGCGCCCCGATCCCTTGAGCTGGATGTCGCGGCGCTTGCCCGTTCTGTCGACGACTTCACCAAGCAAGATCGCCCGTCCGTCCCCTAGCTGTGGGTTGTAACTGCCAAACTGATGCCCGGCGTACAACTGCGCCAGCGGATCAGCGCCGACCGGCAGTTCGTTTCCGCCAAGAACGAAGGCAAGGTCGTCTTTTGTCGCGAATTCTAACCCCAGCGACGATGCCAAGGATTCGTTGAACGCCAACAGCCGCGGGTTTGCCACGGGCGTCGGATTGATACGGCTGAAGAAACCCTCTGGCAGGGCTGCATAGCTATTATCGAAGGGGGCTGTAATCGTCATATGTCAGATATAGGGTCGACCCACAGCCTTTGCCAGTCCGATCAGAACTTGCGCGACATCAGCATATAGTCATCGCGCGGTTTAAATCCGGCTCGGGCATACAGTTTTTGTGCAATCCCATTGGCACGGGCGACTTCGATATGTATTGCCTTGATCCCGCCGCCAGCCAGCGCGTTCGGGACTGCCATCAAGGCTTCGGTCGCGATGCCACGCCCACGAACGCCGGGGCGAACATAGATTTCGTCTACGAAGGCATCCAGCCCGCCAAATTCCACCGACCACCCGAACGTCAGGATGATATACCCGATCGGCGCGCGCGCGGGTCCGATAAGGTAAGCGACGCCATGCGGAATACCATCCAGCAGCGGCGCAAGGCCGTTGCGTCGCGTTTCTTCCGTCTGCTCGATACCTTCTTCGGCATGATATGCGGCGACCAATGACACCAACCTGTCCAGGTGTTCGGGTTTGGCGAGGGTGAAAGCCGCGCTCATAGCCGGGCCAACCTGGCGGTCAGCAAATCAAAGAACCCGTCGGCGTCGATGCCGTTCATGAAGGTGGCATTGGGTGCACGATCTGTGACGCCCCACCAATCTGCGACCGTCATGCCCATCGTCAGTTCACTGTGGGTTTCGATCTCGACGTTGATATGACGGCCTTGGAAAAGATCGGGCTGAATTAGGTATGCGATGACGCAAGGGTCATGCAACGGAGCGCCATCCGACCCGTATTTTTCCTTGTCAAAGCGTTCAAAGAATTCGGTCATTTGCGCAACCGCGATACCGACCGGACTGCCGATATCCCGGAATGCGTCGTTGCGATCTTTGGTAACAAGCGCTTTGTGCGTCACATCCAACGGCATCACAACGATAGGCGCGCCGCATTTGAAAACAATATCGGCGGCTTCGGGGTCCACATATATGTTGAACTCGGCGGCCGGTGTGATGTTGCCGCCTTCGAAATAGCCACCGCCCATCAGAACGATCTTGGCGATACGTCTGGCGATATCGGGTGCCTTTTGCAGCGCCGTCGCGATATTGGTAAGCGGCCCTAGTGGGCATAGCGTAACGGTGCCGGGTGCGTGGTCGCGCAAGCTGTCGATGATGAAATCCACCGCATGGCCATCGGCCATCGCCATCGTCGGTTCGGGCAGATCGGGACCATCAAGACCGGTTTTACCATGAACGTGTTCTGCTGTGACCAGATCGCGCCCCAACGGGCGGTCACAGCCGGCAAATACTCTGACCTCCGGTTTACCGGCCAGTTCGCAGACAATACGCGCGTTGCGGGTGGTCAGATCCAACGGCACATTGCCCGCCACACAGGTGATGCCCAGAACGTCGATATCTTCCGGGCTGGCCAAAGCGACGAGGATCGCCACGGCATCATCCTGACCTGGATCAGTGTCGATGATAATCTTTCGCTGTGTCATGCGGTGCTCCTGTCAGGCGTGCTGCCAGAGCCTTGCCGCAACCTGCTCTCCTTGTCCAGCAGGCTAGGGCGCGACTAGCTGCGTTCCGCGTGTTTTACCGCCTCCCAGAGCGCGTCCATTTCGGTCAGGTCACTGTCCTGCGGGGTTTTGCCGATGTCCCGCAACCGCGCTTCAACACCGTTGAAACGGCGGATGAACTTTTTGTTGGCAGCGCGCAGGGCCGCTTCGGGTTCGACACCAAGATGTCGCCCCAGATTGGCCATGACAAACATCAGGTCTCCGTATTCTTCCTCGACCTCTGCCGGGGTCAGCCTATCGCGGGCTTCGACCAGTTCAGCTGCCTCTTCGGCGATTTTGGCGATCACGTCATCCACGACGGGCCAGTCAAACCCGACCCGCGCTGCGCGTTTTTGCAGCTTGTACGCACGCAACAACGCCGGCAGTCCAACCGCGACACCGTCCAGGATACCATCTTGCGCCTTGTGCGTGCGTTCGGCGGCTTTGATCGCTTCCCAGTCGGCGGTTTGTTGTTCGGCAGATTTATCACGGCTCTCGTCGCCAAACACATGCGGATGCCGGGCAACCATTTTGTCCGAGATATTTCGCACCACCGATTGAAAACTGAAATGCCCTTTCTCTTGACCCATCTGGGTATGATAGACTGTCTGAAGCAACAGATCGCCCAATTCCCCTTCCAATTCAGGCCAGTCACAGCGTTCGATCGCGTCAGCTACTTCATACGCCTCTTCAATGGTATAGGGCGCAATACTGTCAAAATCCTGTTCGATGTCCCACGGACAGCCGGTATCAGGATCGCGCAGGCGCCTCATGATCTCCAACAATCGTTCGATCCCGGCATCCCGGTCGTGGATCAGCGCATCATTTCTGGTGTCGGCCATTGCAGCCCTCGTGTGTCTGGTGTCAGATGCAACCTGACGAACATCGCTCGAGGAGTCCACACCAATGCCCGTTGTCAACCGCATCGCAGACTATGGCCCGGAAATGACCGAATGGCGCAGGCATCTGCATACGATTCCCGAACTGGGCAACGCATGCCACAAGACTGCTGCCTTTGTTGCCGAAAAATTGCGTGAATTCGGGGTCGATGAGCTGCACGAAGGGTTTGCGACAACCGGCATGGTCGCAATCATCAATGGTCAGGGCAAGGGACCGACGATCGGGCTGCGCGCCGATATGGACGGGCTGCCGATCCCCGAGGCCACAGGTGTGGAGTACGCCAGCACCCACGAGGGCAGGATGCATGCCTGCGGTCATGACGGACACACGACAATGCTGTTGGGTGCGGCCAGGTATCTGGCCGAAACGCGTAATTTCGCCGGGCGGGTGGCATTGATCTTTCAGCCGGCGGAAGAAACCGGCGGCGGTGCCGAGGTAATGGTCGCCGAAGGCGTGCTGGACCGTTTCGAGATCTCGCAGGTATATGCGCTGCACAATGCGCCGGGTTTGGACAAGGGCGGCTTCTTTACCTCATCGGGGCCGATCATGGCCGCCGTGGACACCTTTCATATCAACATCAAAGGCTCAGGGGGGCATGGGGCGATGCCGCACCAGACGCGTGACCCGATCGTGGCGGCCTGCGGAATAGCCCAAGCCATCCAAACGATCGTCAGCCGCAACCACAATACCCAAGATGATCTGGTGGTGTCGGTAACACAAATCCACACCGGCACGGCCGACAACGTCATCCCCGACACCGCCTATATCAATGGCACGGTCAGGACCTTCGACACGGAAGTACAGGCGATGGTGATGCGGCGCTTGCAGCAGATCGTTGCCGGTCAGGCCCAAAGTTACGGGGTCGAGGCACAGCTTGACTATGACAAAGGCTATCCGGCGACCATCAATACCCCCAATGAGGCGGACTTTGCGGTGTCGGTCGCGAATGATGTGGCGGGCAAAGACCACGTCACCGCGGAATACGGCCGCCAGATGGGTGCGGAGGACTTCAGCTACATGCTGGAAAAACGTCCCGGTGCATATTTGTTTCTTGGGCAGGGCGACACCGCGGGGCTGCACCATCCGCAGTACAACTTTGACGATGCGATCGCGCCGGTAGGGGCCTCGTTTTTCGCCCGACTGGTTGAACGGGCCCAACCACTGGGAACGGTCTGATGGCACTCGAGGACGCGAAAAAACAAGTAGATCAAGCCTTTACCCGGGAAGATCTTAAAGGTCCGAGCTTTGAAAACGCATTTGGCGGTGCGCCGTCATTTCTGCGCCGACGTTATACCAAGAACCTTGCAGGCGTGGATATCGCCGTGACCGGGGTCCCGTTTGACCAAGCCGTGACAAACCGTCCGGGCACGCGGCTCGGGCCACGCGCGATCCGCGAGGCATCAACGTTGCAACCCTATGATCCGCCCTATGGCTGGGACTTTGACGTGCTGAGCGAATTTGCCATCGCCGACTATGGCGATCTGGCGTTCGACTATGGCCACACCAGCCAATTTCCCGACGCGCTGACCGCACATATCGCGGGTATCCTGGACGCAGGGGCCGCCAGCGTGGTTTTGGGCGGCGATCACTATATCAGTTTTCCGATCCTCAAGGCCTATGCACGCAAATACGGTCCCGTCAGCCTTTTGCATTTCGACGCGCATTCCGATACCTGGGCAGATGACGACATGGACAGGATCGACCATGGAACCATGTTCTACAAGGCGGTGAAGCTGGGGTTGATCGACCCGGCGACGTCGGTGCAGGTCGGGATCAGAACCACCAATCCAGATAGTATGGGCGTTACCGTCATCGACGCCCGCGAAGTCCATGAAAAAGGTCCCCAAGCTGCTGTCAGCAAGATAAAACAAATACTTGGCGACCGGCCTTGCTATCTTACATTCGATATCGACGCCCTTGACCCGGCCTATGCTCCGGGTACCGGAACGCCAGTCTGGGGTGGTTTGACGTCGGCACAATGCGCGATCATGTTGCGGGACCTGGCCGGGATCAACATAGTCGGCGGGGATGTGGTCGAAGTGTCACCACCGTTTGATACAACAGGTGCCACAGCGATTGCCGGGGCGCATGTGGCGACCGAGATTCTTTGCCTGTTGGGCTGGAGGATGCGCAACACATGAACCCAAGCAATCAACCTATCAGCGGCAACGACTTGGCCCGGTTTTCAGGCCCGAATACATTCATGCGGCTTCCTCATGCCGGTGATCTGAGTGGACTGGATGTCGCCATATTGGGCATACCGTTGGACATCGGCACATCGTGTCGGTCGGGAACACGCTTTGGCCCCAAGCAGGTGCGGTCTGAAAGCGCGATGCTGAGACCCTACAACCTGGCAACCGGGGCCGCCCCATTCGATTCACTTCAGGTGGCCGACATTGGCGATCTGGCAATCAATACCTTTTCGTTAAGTAAGAGTTTGTCAATAATCAAAGACAGTTACGACGCGATACTGAAGCACGACGTTACCCCGTTGGCGATCGGGGGTGACCATTCGATCACGCTGCCGATCCTGCGAGCGATGGCAAGGCAACACGGACCGCTGGCGCTTATCCACATCGACGCGCATGCCGATGTAAATGATGAGATGTTCGGAGAGCGTGAGACCCACGGTACGGTTTTTCGACGTGCCTATGAAGAAGAGCTGATAAATCCTTATAAAACATATCAGATTGGTTTGAGAGGTACGGGATACGGTGCGGATGATTTCACCGAAGCCGCCGCGTGGGGGTTTCAGCAGTTTCCGGCCCACGAACTGTGGCACCGCAGCCTTGCCGCGCTTGGCGCGGGAATCCGAACAGATATCGGCGACGCACCTGTCTATTTGACCTACGATATCGACAGCCTGGACCCGGCCTATGCGCCGGGTACCGGCACGCCAGAAATCGGCGGTCTCACCACGCCTCAGGCTATGGAGTTACTGCGTGCCTTCAAGGGGCTGAATATCGTAGGCGCAGATCTTGTCGAGGTATCGCCGCCCTATGACACCTCGGGAAACACAGCGTTGACCGGTGCAAATATCCTGTTTGAAATCTTATCGGTCTTACCTGGGGTTGCATACCGTTGAAACCGCCGGACGCTCCGCGGGGAGTTTCAAGGGCAAAATGAAAGGACATCCAGCGATGTGGATCTTGATCGGAGTGCTGGCACTGATTGGCGCGGTGCAGGTCTATGTGCGCTTTGCGCCGACGCAAGCGGACCGCTGGGTCATTGCTCCGAACGAGAAAACTGTCGGCGATTATCGATACGATAATGGTTTTATGGCGGTAAGGGATGTTGACGGGAGCAGGGACAGCGTTTTGAAGCTGTTTGATCAGGAAATGCTGAAGGTGCCGCGGACCCGCAGGATTGCAACCATATCAGGGCAGAATATCTATGAGTCGCGCTCCAAGCTATGGGGTTTTCCGGATTACACGACGGTATCGGTCGCACCCTTGCCGGGAATGGAGCAGTCGCGTGCCGTGATTTTCAGCCGCCTGCGGTTCGGGAAATCAGATATGGGCGTGAACCGCAAGCGGATGAACCATATCTTGCGGCGGCTGGGGCTTGAGCTTTGACGACAGGGTCTGACAGCCTGATTGTATCTCTCGCCACATCGGGACGTTCAGTGACATTTGGCATCGCGCCAGAAAGCTGCGGCCGTTCACCTTGAGGCAAATGGTATCGCCTAGCTCTATCCTGCCGCCACTGCGATCCGTGCAGTAGCAATCCACCGGTCGACCGTCCGGATAGGTCGGGTTGGCCGGAACGCTGACCGGCAACAGCACGAAAAGCAGCAATATCGGTTTCATAAGACGACGATAGCACAGAGCGGCTCTTGACCAAAGCGCCGTCATCAGCGACATCCAACCTATGATCCCCATGGACCGCCTTGCCCAGATTATCCAACGTTTCCAGTTTCTGGAGGCGTCGATGTCGGCTGGGTCTGACGGTGCGGATTTTGCCAAGCTAGCCAAGGAATACGCGGATTTGCGGCCCGTGGTCGACCAGATCGAAACCTATCGTCGGTTGCTGGGCGATATGGAAGACGCGCAGGCCATGCTGAAAGACCCCGAAATGGCTGAATTGGCCGAAGAGGAAATTCCGCGCCTCAAGGCGGCCCTGCCCAAGGCCGAGACTGCCTTGCAGCTGGCGCTGTTGCCCAAAGACGCCGCCGATGCAAAGCCCGCCATCCTAGAAATCCGTCCCGGAACCGGCGGCGATGAGGCGGCGTTGTTTGCGGCGGATCTTTTGCGGATGTATCAACGCTATGCCGAGGCGCAGGGGTGGAAATTTGACCTGATCGAAGAGCAGTTGACCGAACTTGGCGGCATCAAGGAGGTTGTGGCGCATATCAAGGGGCAGAACGTATTCGCGCGGCTCAAATACGAATCCGGGGTGCACAGGGTACAGCGCGTTCCCACCACTGAAAGCGGTGGCAGGGTGCATACGTCGGCCGCCACTGTTGCCGTGCTGCCCGAAGCGGAGGATGTGGACATACACGTGAACGCCAATGATCTGCGCATCGATACCATGCGCAGTTCCGGGGCGGGGGGCCAACACGTCAACACCACTGATTCAGCCGTTCGCATCACGCATATTCCGACCGGCCTTGTCGTTACATCTTCTGAGAAATCGCAGCACCGCAACCGTGAAATTGCCATGCAGGTGCTGAAGTCGCGGCTGTATGACATGGAGCGCAACCGGGTCGACCGCGAGCGTTCGGCCGATCGTGCGGCTCAGGTCGGGTCTGGCGACCGGTCCGAACGTATCCGGACCTACAACTTCCCGCAGGGCCGGATGACAGACCACCGGATCAACCTGACCCTTTATCGGTTGGATTCGGTCATGCAAGGCGATCTGGACGAGATTATCGACGCCCTTACAGCCGACGCGACGGCGCGGGTCATGGCGGAAATGGGCCAATGACCGCTCCCACAGCCGCTCAGGCCATGGCGGCGGCGACCGCCCGGCTGCGCGCCGCAGGTGTGCCTGACCCGGCGCGGGATGCTCGAGTCCTGTTAGCGCACGCCGCATCGGTCGATGCCGCGCGCATAACGTTGATCGCCCCGGAGGAAATAGCGCCCGACATCGCGGAACGGTTCGAGAACCTTGTCGCGTTGCGGGCGGTACGGGTCCCGGTTTCACACCTGGTCGGGCAACGTGCTTTTTACGGACGCGATTTCAAGGTGAGCCGCGATGTGCTTGATCCTCGGCCTGAAACAGAAAGCCTGATAGAACTGTCCCTGTCGGAACCGTTCAACCGTGTGCTCGACCTGGGCACCGGATCGGGCTGTATACTGGTGACCTTGCTGGCGGAACAGACCAACGCCCAAGGCATGGGGCTTGATCTGTCAGAGGCCGCATGCCTGCAAGCCAGCGCCAACGCCGTGTTGCACGGGGTCGCCGGGCGGGCCGACATACGGCAATCAGACTGGTTCGGCGCCGCTGAAGGTCGGTTCGATCTGATCGTTGCGAACCCGCCCTATCTGGCAAAAAGCGAAATGCTTTCCGTGGCGCCGGAATTGCGCCTGCACGAGCCCGAAATGGCATTGACCGACGGTCATGATGGGCTGAGCGCGTACCGGATTATCGCGTCGCAAGCACAGGGATATCTGACCGCCACGGGCCGGGTATTGGCGGAAATCGGCTGGCAGCAAGGCCCCGAGGTCGCCGCGATATTCAGGGATGGCGGTTGGGGCAGGGTGCGTATCCTCCCTGATCTAGACGGGCGTGACCGTGTCCTTTGGGCCGACACACCAGCCTAGAGTCAATAAAAAAACGTGTTTTCCCGCGATTTGCGGTAATTTATGCTTGCCCAAGGTCGACAGCCGTGCTTATTCAAAGATGTTGCAGCGGTGGATGCCAAGTTGGCGGTCCCGCGCGGCGGTAAGCCCAACAGAGCATAAGGCTAGCTTTTGATGGATGCATACGCATCCGGCAGCTTTTTATCGAAGCACAGCATAACAAGGCTGAACTGATTACATGAAATCTTCCAGATCACGGTCCCGGTCCAAGAATCCTCGCAACCGTCAACCGCAAGGCGGCAATGTCGTAAACCGCGTTTTCGACAGCTCTGGCCCCGAGGGCAAAGTGCGCGGCACACCTCAGCAGGTCATTGAAAAGTATAATCAACTGGCCCGCGACGCACAGCTTAGCAATGATCGCGTAGCCGCCGAGAATTTCCAGCAACATGCCGAACACTACTTGCGCATGCTGTCGGAAGCCCAACGCGAGATTGACCAGCGCCGCGACCAGCAAGAGCGTGAAAACCGCGAGCGCCAAGCTGAACGTGACCGCGAGCGCGTCGAGCGTCAGGAGCGCGAGGCAGCGCAGGCCGGACAAAACAACGATCAAGGTGATTCCAGCGATCAGACTGAGCAAGCTGAGCAGACACCCCAATCAAGCCAGCCTGAACAGCAACGCCAACAGCAGGACAATCCTGCGCGGTCGGACTCACCTGAACCCGCTTCGGATCAACCTAAGCGGCGGCGGAGCCGCAACAACAATAACAACAAGCCCGCTGAAGATACGCCCGACGCCAATGGGGATGCCAATGGCACCGCCGAGCAATCGGAAGAAACCAATCTGGTTGAAACACCGGAAAGCAAGCCCAAGACGCGCCGCGCACCGCGGCGTAAACCCCAGCCTAAACCGGACAACACCAATTCGGAAAACGGTGACGACCAGAACGCGCAAAAGCGTGAAAACCGCAGCGCAGACACCGACAACAAGAACGACGGTCAGCCCGAAGCGGCGGAATAAACTACCGGAGTGATTGAATGGCCGTGCGTTATGTGGGGCCATTCCAATTTCATCGAGCCCTCGGTTGTTTTGAGTGTGATCATGGGCCCAGTATGGTGGACGCAACCGGGTGTCGGTCTGGAACCCGCGGCCAAATGACACCTGGGGTATGAGGCATCAAAGGGGCTGTCCAAGCTCTGCGCCACAAGAAATAGTAATGCTCGGGGCACGGGCCGATCATCCATTTTGTGCCACGACACATCGCACTATTCAACTTTGATGCGAACCAGATATTCCGCGAAAGCTCCGGCACTCTTTACCCTTGTTTGACCTACGGGGATGTTCTGTAACGCAACAGAAATCGGACAGTGCCATTTAATTCGGTACTCGCAGGAATGTGCTGCGATACCAAGCGTTTCACCGGCATATCCAGAGTAGCCTGTCTTAAGCGCCGTTCAATTGGTGTATACTTCCGCGGCGTCACACTGTTCGGACACATATCGACTAACACCAGCGTGTTGGGTGTGATCAACGGCGCTTGAGGGTCGGGCTTTGAAGCTACGTTGGTGTTGGAGAATGTCAAAGAGGGTGTGGTCGACAGAGCCAGACAAGGAGCGTTGCTGGCGAAAGTTATCGACCGTGGTCAGACCTTGGCGACTTCGCGTGCCAGGGCGCAGAACCCTTCGAGCGGAACCTGTTCGGCACGGTCGGTGGGTTTTAGCCCGGCAGCCAGAAGCCGATCTTCGATATCGGGAGCAACGCCTTTCAATGCGGATCGCAGCATTTTGCGGCGTTGGTTAAACGCGGCGGCGACAACGCGGTTCAAAACCTCGGGGTCGGCCGGATAACGTGGTTCAGCCAAGGCTGTAAGGTGGACAACCGCAGACGAAACTTTGGGGGGCGGGGTGAATGCCTCGGGAGGGAGCTGTAGCACAATCCGCGCATCGGCCCGCCACTGGGCCAACAGCGCAAGACGCCCAAAAGCCTTTGACCCCGGCTTCGCGACAATACGCTCAGCGACTTCGCGTTGAAACATCAGGGTCAGGCTTTGCCAGAACGGCGGCCATTCACGAGGTGTAAGCCAACGGACCAAAAGCTCGGTACCCACGTTGTAGGGCAGGTTGGCCGCGATGCGGATAGGCGGGGTCAGATGCGCCAGCGGGTCAACCTGAAGCGCGTCGCCTTCAATGACCGTAAGACGCCCCGGATAGGCATCCGCGATCTCCGTCAACGCGGGCAAGCAACGCTTGTCCTTTTCGATCGCAAGAACGTGTCGTGCACCTTCCGCCAGCAACCCCCGGGTCAGCCCGCCGGGACCGGGCCCGATCTCGAGCACATCACACTCTGACACGTCGCCAGCTTGTCGTGCGATCTTGGCCGTGAGGTTCAGATCAAGCAAGAAATTCTGACCCAGCGATTTGCGCGCCTTAAGGTCATGGGTGTTGATCACGTCACGCAGTGGTGGAAGGGTATCGGTGGAGCTCATCAGCGGGCCGGTCCTATATGGTTGTCAGGGCCCGATCCACGGATGGCCTTGTGCCAATCAGTTGTTGTGTGAAACGTCTGCATCATTTCTGTGCCATCTTATAGGCAAGACGGATCGCTTCTATCATACTTGTCGGGTTGGCGATCCCTTTACCGGCGATGTCAAACGCAGTGCCATGATCTGGAGAGGTGCGCACAAACGGCAGGCCGAGGGTCACGTTGACCCCACGGTCGAAATCCAGCGTCTTGATCGGGATCAACGCTTGGTCGTGATACATTGCGACAGCAACATCATAACTGGTACGCGCAGCGGCATGAAACATCGTATCCGCCGGCAAGGGACCGCGAAGCGCATAGCCTTCTGCCTGCATTTCACGCACAAGCCCCACCATCCAGGTTTGTTCTTCGCGGCCCATCGTGCCGCCTTCGCCGGCGTGAGGATTCAACCCGGCAACAGCTATGCGAGGCTGTGAAATGCCAAACTGGGTTTGCAGGCCGGCGGCGGTAATTTCTATCACCCGGCGCAGACGGGACGGAGTAAGCAGGAGCGGCACTTGATCCAATGCAATGTGTATCGTCGCCGGCACCACCCGCAATTGATCACTGGCAAGCATCATTACCACGTCAGCGACCCCCGCAAGGGCTGCAAGATATTCAGTGTGTCCCGGATAGGCGAAATCGGCCCCATCCTTGAGCGCCTTTTTGTGGATCGGCGCCGTTGTCAGGGCGCAAGCTTCGCCGCTGCGCACCAGATCAACACCCCGGGCAATCACGTCGATCACATTTTGTGCATTGGCGGGCTCGGGGATGCCGGGGCGCACATCTTTGGCGAACGTATGCGCAAGGACAGGCAAGGCTTCTGAATTGACCCCAAGTGCCTGGGCAGGGGTATCGATCACCTGATGGGGAATGTCGTGTGGCAGGTGACGCGGGTCACCCAACCACACCATCGGAATCTCGCCCGCCAGCATGGCCCACGCGCGCGCCGCGACCTCGGGGCCGATACCTGAAGGCTCCCCGCACGATATAACGACGGGTCGATCCGGGATCATTTTCTGACGATACGCGCGTTGGCCCGAAGCTGTTCGAGAAGTTGATCGGCATATCCCGACAGGCGTTCCTGACGCAGCACATTTATGACATCGTCCCTGGAAGCGGATTCGTTGGCAGAGGCGGTACGACCGCACAGCATCAAAAATACCAGCGACTGACCATTTGCTCTTGTCAGGGCGGTGGACACTTCTCCTTGATCCAGCTTGGACAGTTCAAGGGCGATATCTTGCGGAATTTCACCGGGTTTTTTGGTTTCACGATCAAGGACGCTTACAGGTTTCCCCTTGGCCACACCGTAAAGATCGTCGCAGGTGTCTACGCGTGCGCGAACCCGCTCAGCCTCGGCGAGGCCGGCTTGGCTACGTCCTCCGGGGATATAGTAGGCGGCGTATTCGATGGCCGAATAGGTCGGTGCGGGCGCGTTTGTCTCCTGGATATCTCGCATCTGAAACAGCGCCACGGCATTGGGGATCGGCAAGGGGTCCGTTACCTGTCCGGGGGCGAGCCCCATGACCAGTGGTTGCAGGCTGGGCGGCAGGTCCGACAGATTTTGCCAATCAAGGCGGCCACCATTCCCTCGGGACGCCGTTGCGGAATATTTGGTTGCATAGTTGGAAAACTCAGCCGCTGTTTTTGACTGAGAAATCCGCTCGGCAAGCGCGTTGATGCGGGCTGCGTCCTGTGGCGGGGCCGGGATGATAATCTCGGACATCAGCACACGAACGCCACTGCCGCGTGTCGATCCCAGTGCGCGGCTGATTTCAGCGTCGGTAATCTGGGTGCGTGATCCATAAAGACCTCGGATAAGCTCGCGCCATCCGATCGAGTTCACCACGAAATCCCGGAAGGTCTCTCTTGAAATGCCGGCCTGCTCAAGGCGTTTCACAAATTCGTCGGTGCTCAAGTTTGCACGGCCGGCAAATTCGGACAGGCTTTGATCGATCGTCTCGGCGGACAGCTCGATGCCGGATTTCGTGACAGCCTCGTTGCGAAGCCGTTCATCAATAAGCGACTCTATGGCCCCCTCACGCGTGGCCCCCGGGGCGTTCAGCGCTTGCAGGAATTTCTGGCGCTGCTGCACTTCGAATTCGGTCACCACCATCTGATTGACCTTCGCAACAGGCGTATAAAGACCCTGCGCCGCAACCGGGGTCGATGCCAATAAGGCCATCCCCAGAACGGCTATACTACACGTCAGTCGCTTCAGGTTCATCTTGCTTACTTCCCACAT
>TARA_R110002073_G_scaffold335058_1_pt1 | contig 16699 bp, 13 predicted proteins | sample TARA_R110002073 | Tara Oceans TARA_R110002073 (sample SAMEA4397174) | marine metagenome | biome: Polar Biome; feature: [DCM] deep chlorophyll maximum layer (ENVO:01000326); material: water (ENVO:00002006), including particulate matter (ENVO:01000060) such as... | depth 40 m
ATTTTTTTGTGGTGTATTCTAAAACTTAGCTAAATTCTGAATGCGCCAATAAAAGCACTTTTTAGACAGCCTCAATTTAATTTTAGGGTTACAACAACTTAAAAGGGTTTAGAATTCGGCTCGCTTCGCCTGATCAAATTCTATGTCTCTTTTTTGTAAAGTCCATCAAATGCGACAGTAATCTCCTTGTCGTTCGTAATGGTTTCCCAGTATTGTCTAACGGTTCCATCATCATTTTTAGTCCAAGTTACACGATGATAAAAAGGTTCGCCATTTTGGTTTTTAGCAACATCTGTTTGTAAAATCATTTGGTTGCCAACCCTGTTTCCTTTTAAGTGTAAGCTTCCGCCTTGGTTATCAATCCAGATTTGTTCCCATTGTTTTTTTGCGGAATTGTAAAAATTATTACTAGTTCCTGTAAAACCTGGAGAGGCACTAATCCAGTTTTCTCTTAATATGCAGTTATCCTGAACTTTTTCAATTGTATTTATCCCAGCTTCTGATCCATCAGGATTTGTTACAGTCCAGTTACCTATCCAGAAATCAAATTCGGTGTGTTTTTCGGTACAGCAATTGCATTTAGTTTGAGTTTGAGAGTTTGAAGTTATAGAAATCATGCTAATAATTAGTATCGCAAATAACTGTTTCATGTGATTTAATTTTCGAATGTTTTTTAAAGATATTAAATCAATGGTAATCTAAATCTAATATTAACATAACATTAAAACCGTTTGAATAAAAGACCTTTGTTGAAAGGCATCATATTAAGTTGTCTTCACTTCACTTTTAAGTTAGTTAGTCTTTAGTTTGTAAGAAACCGATTTCCTTAACTGAAATCGGTTTCTTTTTTATGATAAGTCAATAATTTCACTTTTATTTTTCAAGAAAAAAATGTATATTTAATTACTTGATTTTTAGCAAAATGAATCGAAGCAATATTCTTCTAAATCATCAAAAAAAACTTAGCAAACGCTATAAGCAACTTGTTGAACAGGCTTATAATTTAAGACAAACAGATTCGGCGTTAAGTGATATTTCGGAGTATAAAGCTTTACAGCTTTTAAATAAGCTAAACCGTTTAAAGTATCTATCTAGAGAGCAACAACTGGAAACTAAAGTTCCCGTTTAAATAAGTGTTTTCATTTGCAGCTGTATTTCTTCGGATTTTTTTGCAGCAGCTTTTGCAAAATCAACTCCATTTGAAGCATAAATAATTCCTCTAGAAGAATTTATTAATAATCCAATATCATCATTCATTCCATATTTACAAACATCTTGTAAGTTGCCGCCTTGTGCGCCAACTCCTGGAACCAATAAAAAACTTTCAGGAATAATTTGTCTGATATCGACTAAATACTCTGCTTTTGTAGCACCAACAACATACATTAAATTTTTAGAGTTCTTATAAGTTTTTGAAACCTCCAAAACTTCTTTATACAACTCTTTATTATTGACTTTTAGCGTTTGAAAATCGAAAGCACCTTCATTGGAAGTTAAAGCTAAAAGTATGGTGTGCTTATCCTGAAATGCCAAAAATGGTTCTACCGAATCTTTTCCCATGTAAGGCGCTACAGTAACACTATCAAAACCTAGGTCGTGAAAAAAAGCTTTAGCGTACATGGTACTTGTATTGCCAATATCACCTCGTTTGGCATCAGCAATAGTAAAAATTTCTGGATGATTTTGGTTCAGATAATTGATTGTTTTTTCCAAAGCTTGCCAACCTTTTAAACCGTAAGCTTCATAAAATGCTGTGTTGGGCTTGTAAGCTACACATAAATGATGAGTTGCATCAATAATAGCTTTATTGAATGCGAAAATTGGGTCTTCTTCTTTAAGTAAATGTTGTGGAATTTTGGTTAAATCGACATCTAATCCTATGCAGAGAAAGGATTTCTTTTTTTTGATTTGGTTTATTAATTCTTGTGTTGTCAATCTTTACGCTTTGTCATTCCTGATAAAGCAGGAATCCATTATTTAATTATTCAGTTTCATTTCACGAGATTCCTGCCTTCGCATGAATTTATATTACATCATCACTCGCTTTTAACATCTCAGTATTTTCTGCTAGCATTAGTTCGTCAATTATTTTTTGAATATCACCATTTATAATATTGGAAAGATCATATAATGTCAGTCCTATTCTATGGTCAGTAACACGTCCTTGAGGATAATTATAGGTTCTAATCTTTGCACTTCTATCTCCAGACGACACCATGCTTTTACGTTTTTCGGAATCTGCAGCTTGTTTTTTTGCTAATTCCATTTCGTATAAACGAGAACGTAAAACTTTTAATGCTTTCTCCAAGTTTTTGTGAGACGATTTCTGGTCTTGGCAACTTACAATCATCCCAGTTGGCTCATGATGTAACTTAATAGCAGAATAGGTAGTATTAACCGATTGTCCTCCAGGACCTGTTGATGTTGTACGTTCAATACGTACTTCGGCCATATCCAATTCCACATCAAATTCTTCGGCCTCGGGTAGGACCATAACTGTAGCTGCACTTGTATGAACTCTACCCTGTGTTTCGGTTTGTGGCACACGTTGTACACGATGCACTCCAGCCTCAAACTTCAAGGTGCCATAAACATCTTCGCCAGATACTTCGAAAATTATTTCTTTAAAACCACCCGAAGTACCTTCGCTTAAACTTACAACATCTACCTTCCAACCCTTGTCACTACAATATTTTGAGTACATTCTATACAAATCTCCTGCAAAAATACTTGCCTCGTCACCTCCTGTTCCAGCTCTTATCTCTACAACAACATTTTTGGCATCGTCTGGATCTTTAGGAATCAACATGAACTTAATTTCATCTTCTAAAGGCGATAATTTTTCCTTTGCCTCTTCTAACTGCATTTTTGCCATCTCGACCATTTCGGCATCACTACCATCAGCAATAATTTCTTCAGCTTCTGCAATGTTAGCAGTTAAAGATTTATAGATTTCTCCTTTATCTACAATTTTTTTAAGGTCTTTATATTCTTTATTTAGCTGTATATAACGTTTTTGATCTGATATAATATCTGGTTGAATTATTAAATCGTTAACCTCATCAAAACGCTGTTTTACTATCTGGATTTTTTCTAACATCTACTCAGGTGAATTGTGTGGCAAAAATACGATAATTTATGAATTTTCAATGAATGAAAAACTTCCATATTTCAACGAAATATTTACTTACATTAACCGTTTATTTGAGTATATGCAGCAATTAATGTCCATAATGGCGTTTTATAGATCATTTGTTTTATGGTCTTTTTTTATAAACATAATCATTACTATTGTTAACCCAAATATTCTAGCCGCAATAGTCACTAAGCTGCTTTTGACCATTTTTTTATGGTACGCTGTAAATGAAACTTCGGCAAAGCGAAAACTTATTTTTTACAAAAACCTTGGTATATCCACCTTAAAACTATTTTCGGTATTATTTTTTGTCGATATTTTAATAACCATTACCTTTCTACTCCTTATTAAGGAATTTATATGATTCTTGAAATAGATAATGTAGAATTAAATTTTAAGTCCAAACGTATTTTAAATGGTATTTACCTGAAAGCTGAAACAGGTACTGTTACTGGAATACTTGGCAATAATGGCTGTGGCAAGAGTTGTTTACTAAAAATTATTTTTGGGAATCTTCAACCAAAATATAAATTAATTAGAATAGACAGTAACCCTATTTTAAAACCTCTATACCAAACGAAACTTGTATCATATTTACCACAGCACAAATTCTTGCCAAATCTAAAATTATGTACATTATTTAAGCTTTTTAAAGTAAGTTGGAAGGGTTTTATTTTAACCTTTTCTACATTAAAAAAATACGAAAAAACCAAAATAAATAGCTTATCTGGAGGCGAACAACGTATTGTCGAAATCTATTTGATTTTAAAAAGCGACAGCAAAATTGTACTATTGGATGAGCCTTTTTCGCACGTTGCACCTTTACAAATTGAATACATAAAACAAATAATTAATACTGAAAAAAAGCACAAAGTGGTTATTATTACAGATCATATGTACTCTCATATTATTGAAACATCTGATGAGATTTATCTGTTAAAAAACGGTTGCACAAAAAAGATTGAAAAAATGAACGAGCTAGAAGATTACAAATACCTAAATGAAGGAAGTTTAATATAATTACTTTATTTATAAAAATTGTATTTTGCATCATCATAACTAACCAATGCGAAACAAAGCCTTAAAACAATTTGGACTAATACTAGGACCATTATTATTTACCTTTACTCTTCTTTTTTTCAAACCAGAAGGATTATCTCCTGAAGGAATTGCTGTTTTAGCAACTACCCTTTGGGTTGCAATTTGGTGGATTTTTGAAGTCGTTCCAATTGCTGTTACTGCGATGCTCCCAATTATCTTATTCCCTATTACTGGAGCGATGGAATTGAGTACAACCACTGCTGCTTTTGGGCATAAGTACGTGTTTCTTTATATAGGCGGATTTATTCTTGCTATCGCCATAGAAAAATGGAATTTACATAAACGTATTGCACTCACGGTTATAAACATTATTGGGACAAGTGTTAGCCGTATTATACTTGGGTTTATGCTAGCAACTGCGTTTTTAAGTATGTGGATTTCCAACACAGCCACAACAGTAATGATGTTGCCAATTGGTATGGCAATTATTTTACAGCTCAAGGACAATCCTGAAACCAAAGAAGACGAAAACGAAATTTTTGGAAAAGCACTAATGCTAGCCATTGCATACAGTGCTTCTATTGGAGGTGTTGCCACACTAATTGGAACGCCTCCCAACCTCATATTTGCCGGAATATTAGAAGAACAATACAATATTGAAATGACTTTCTCAAAATGGATTATTTATGGTTTACCTATTTCCATAACCTTACTATATATTTGCTGGAAGTATTTAACAACCATTGCTTTTAAATTTAAACAAAAAGACTTCCCTGGAGGAAAAGCAGAAATAAAAAGACTACTCAAAAATTTAGGCAAAATTAGTTATGAAGAAAAAATAGTATTAACGGTCTTTTGTATCACAGCATTTTTATGGATAACACGTTCGTTTTTAATTTCAAAATTAATTCCTGCCATTGACGATACCATTATTGCTATGGCTAGTGCAACCATTTTGTTTATTCTTCCAACCAAAAACAGGAAAGAGAAAAAGATTATTAATTGGGAAAGTGCGGTAAAGTTACCTTGGGGAATTTTGTTGCTTTTTGGTGGAGGATTGGCTCTAGCCGAAGGTTTTAAAACAAGTGGATTGGCACAATGGATTGGCTCACAAATAACACAGTTTGAAAACCTGCCATTATTCGCATTACTTTTTGTTTTAATATTTGCGGTTAACTTCCTAACAGAAATTACTTCTAACCTTGCAACTACAGCTATGCTATTACCAATAATAGCTCCTATTGCTCTTGTGTTAGACGTACATCCCTTTACGCTTATGGTAGGAATAACAGTGGCTGCATCGTGTGCTTTTATGCTACCTGTTGCAACACCTCCAAATGCTATTGTGTTTGGCTCGGGTTATTTAAAAATTCCTGATATGATGAAAGCAGGAATCTGGATGAATATTATTTCAATTATCCTAATTGCAATAATCACATATTACATACTACCCTTGCTCTGGGGTTTTGACCCAAACCTGTTTCCTGAAGCCTTAAAAACAATCTAAAAAATTATCCACATTTTGAAGACCCACAATCCTTACAAGTTAAGCAGCCTTCTTGGTAAATTAAATTTCCTGAACTACAATTAGTACATGCTTGTCCCTTTACTCGTGTACCATCAGCTACATAACGCTTTAATGCTCTAACAACACCATTTTTCCATGTATTGATTGATTCGCTATCCAATTGTAAACTATTAATTAAATCGACAATTTTATCAATTGGCATCCCATGACGTAAGGTGCTAGAAATTAATTTGGCATAGTTCCAAAATTCTGGGTTAAATTTATGCGACAAGCCTTCAATAGTAGTTTTGTAACCTCTTTTATTCTTATACTGAAAATCGTAACGCGTTGTTCCGTCTTCGTTTTTGTTTTTAATAATTAATCCGCTATTTGCCCAACGTGGAATTAAAATCCCATCTTCATCATCAGCCAAACCAGTAAACACTTCATATGGTTTACCATCTATTAAGCCAATAAAAGCAATCCATTTTTCTTTATTGTTTTGAAAACGTACTACATCGGCTTCCAATACTTGTGGTCGTTTGGTTGGAAAAGCTGTTAAAGTTTCTTGCTCATCATCTTTCTTTTCTTCATTTGAAATCAATACACCAGAGCGTGAACCATCTCTATAAACGGTTACGCCTTTACAACCAGCTTCCCAAGCTTCCAAATATAATTGACCAACCAATTCTTCGGTAGCATCGTTTGGTAAATTAATGGTTACGCTTATGGAATGATCTACCCATTTTTGTACAGCACCTTGCATACTTACCTTGCTCATCCAATCTACATCGTTGGAAGTCGCTTTGTAGTACGGCGATTTCTTAACAATTTTATCCAGTTCTTCTTGAGAGTAATTTTTATCGGTATCAAAGCCTTTTACTTCCATCCATTGCTTGAACCTGTGATGAAATACCACATATTCTTCCCAGGAATCTCCAACTTCATCTACAAAGTCCACACGAACATTTTTATCGTTTGGGTTTACTTTTCTTCTTCGTTTGTAAACTGGCATAAACACAGGCTCAATTCCTGAGGAGGTTTGCGTCATTAAACTGGTTGTTCCTGTGGGAGCAATAGTTAATAAAGCAATGTTTCTACGTCCATGTTCCAACATTTCGTAATACAGCTTATCGTCTGCTTCTTTTAAACGTTGAATAAACGGATTGTTTTTTTCGCGTTCAGCATCGAAAATTGCAAAAGCACCTCTATCTTTTGCAGCATAAACTGATGCTCTATATGCTTCAATCCCTAAGGTTTTATGAACTTCAACAGAAAACGCATTTCCTTTTTTGCTTCCGTATTTAATACCTAAAGCAGCCAACATATCTCCTTCGGCTGTAATACCAATTCCTGTTCTACGCCCTTCGTTGGCTTTGGTTTTAATATTTAACCATAAATTTCTTTCGGTTGCTTTAACTTCATCTAATTCTGGATCGGCATCTATTTTAGCAATTATGGCATCTATTTTTTCTAACTCCAAATCAATAATATCGTCCATGATGCGTTGCGCCACATGAATGTGTTTTTTAAATAAATCGAAGTTAAAAGTGGCTTGCTCTGTAAACGGATTCTCCACATAAGAAAACAAATTCATAGCCAATAACCTGCAAGAATCGTAAGGGCATAAAGGAATTTCGCCACATGGATTGGTAGATACTGTTTTATAACCCAAATCCGCATAACAATCTGGAACCGATTCGTTAATAATGGTATCCCAAAACAAAATACCAGGTTCAGCCGATTTCCAAGCATTATGAACAATTTTTTTCCAAATTTTATTGGCATGAATGGTTTTTGAAAACTTAGGGTTTTGACTAAATATTGGGTATTTTTGAGTATAGGTTGAATTGGCTTTTACAGCCTTCATAAATTCATTATCTATCCTAACTGAAACATTGGCTCCTGTGACTTTGCCTTGCTCCAATTTGGCATCAATAAAGTCTTCAGAATCTGGATGGTTTATAGATACTGATAACATTAAAGCACCACGACGACCATCTTGAGCAACTTCTCGAGTAGAATTAGAATAACGCTCCATAAAAGGCACGATTCCTGTTGATGTTAAGGCTGAATTTTTTACTGGAGAACCCTTTGGTCGAATATGAGACAAATCGTGGCCAACACCTCCGCGACGTTTCATAAGTTGCACTTGTTCTTGGTCAATCTTCATGATACCTCCATACGAATCGGAATTGCCTTCGTTTCCAATAACAAAACAATTTGAAAGTGATGCAATTTGGTAAGGATTACCAATTCCAGCCATTGGACTTCCTTGTGGTACGATGTATTTAAAATCTTTGATTAAATCGAAAATAGTGTCTTCAGATAATGAATTTGGATAACGCGATTCAATTCTTGCAATTTCCTTTGCGATACGTCTATGCATATCGTTAGGCGTTAACTCATATAGGTTGCCTTTGGAATCTTTTAAAGCATATTTGTTTATCCATACACGAGCAGCTAAGTCGTCGCCTTTAAAGTATTTTACAGAAGCTTTAAAGGCATCTTCTTGTGAATAGGTTGTAGGAATTACAATAGGTTGGGTTTGTATTTGCATGTTGTTGGATTAATTTAAAATTTTACATTCAATTAAGTGAGTATAAAGAACGTAAAAAAATAAACTTGAAACATAAAAAAATTTACAAGGTTGACAAATTTTTGTTACAAAAACTTGATTATCAGTATTTTATAATTTATCAACAAAAAAAAGTTAACAAAAAAATGAAGAATAATTTTTTTAAAAATCTACAGACACACCAACTCCTAAAAGCTGTTTCCACTGTACTTTAGCACCTTTAATTACGGTTTCTTCTGGCATGTTAGTATCTTCAACTGCAATTTTTACATCATTATCATATTTTAAATGTGAACCCATTGTAGCACGAACATGATTATTTACTTTAAATTTTAAATTCAGTTCCCAATCGATATCAACATTTCCAAAATCGTTTAAATAATCGGTGTACAAACTTACCAGAGTTCTAATAGAAATGTTTTCCATAAGTATATTTTCGTAAGTGCTGGTTAATAAAACCCCAACTTCTTCTCTTGAATTATTTCCTTTAGATAATCTATTACCTAGATTGTCATATACTGCAGGTGTTACACCAAAAGAACCTGCGTCTGCCAAGTCTTGATCTAATACAAATGTAGATTTTAAGGTTAAAGGAGACATATATGCCGAGAATTCTTCAATATGTTCTCCATAAACTGTCCCAACTCCTAAAAACATATAAGCAGGCGCCATAAATTTTGAGATTGGATTTTCATCGCTATTTGCGTAATTATACCCATTGGTAAACTGTGTTGCAAAACTAAAATTTGCGGAATAATACCAGTTGGATTTTGTATTCTTTCTAAATCCAAAACGTGATTTAAGCTCCAAAATATCATCGGTTTTTCGCAAGCTTTGGTTTTGCTGTTTGTTAACTCCGTAACGCATTACTGCTCTATTTTCCCAAAGTAAGTGCTCTTTTTTATAATTTCTTTGAACTTCCAATCCCAACAATCCTGAAATTGAATTGGAACCTCCCGAGTTCCAGTTTACAAATGCGACTTCGCTAATATCTAAACTGGCTGTATTTACTTTTTCCCAATACGAAGTCACAAAGTCTTCTGGATATAAGGTTAAATCTAAATTTTGCTGGGCTCTTATTAAAAACACACTTAGAAATACTGTAATAATAGATAATTGATGCTTGAAATTTTTAGTCATCATTTAGAAAATTTATCAACTATAATTAAAAACGCCAAATTCACTTTTTATTGTCAATTTTTTAGAATCGCTTGCTTCTACCTTTCCAATTACTTGAGCATCAACATTAAAAGATTTTGAAATTGCAATAATGTCGTTAGCAATATCTGGAGTTACATACAACTCCATTCGGTGTCCACAATTAAATACTTGGTACATTTCTTTCCAATTTGTGTTGGATTGTTCTTGAATTAATTTGAACAATGGTGGAATGGCAAACATATTATCTTTTACAATATGTAGATGATCCACAAAATGAAGAATCTTAGTTTGCGCGCCACCACTACAATGAATCATGCCATGCACTTTATCGTTTTTAAATTTAGATAGAATAGATTTTATGATTGGTGCGTATGTTCGTGTTGGAGACAATACTAATTTACCAGCATTAATGGGAGCGTTTTCTACTTTATCGGTTAACCTTGTTTCTCCTGAATACACCAATTCCTTAGGGACAGATGCATCAAAACTTTCAGGGTATTTTTTAGCTAAATAATTATGAAACACATCATGTCTTGCCGATGTTAAACCATTGCTTCCCATACCACCATTGTATTCCTTTTCATAGGTTGCTTGACCAAAACTTTCCAATCCTACAATAAGGTCTCCTTCTTTAATATTGGCATTATCAATTACATCGTCTCTTTTCATTCTAGCTGTGACAGTTGAATCAACAATAATAGTTCTAACCAAATCGCCAACATCGGCTGTTTCGCCACCAGTTGAATGAATTGTTATACCAAATTCCTTTAATTCAGAAATTAACTCTTCAGTACCATTGATTATTGCAGAAATGACATCACCTGGAATTAGGTTTTTATTTCTTCCAATTGTGGAAGACAGCATAATATTATTAGTCGCACCAACACACAAAAGGTCATCTAGATTCATTATTAAAGCATCTTGTGCTATCCCTTTCCAAACCGAAATATCGCCAGTTTCTTTCCAATACATATAAGCTAACGAGCTTTTTGTTCCTGCACCATCGGCATGCATTATTAAACAATATTGGTTATCGTTGGTAAGATAATCTGGAACAATTTTACAAAAAGCTTTGGGAAACAACCCTTTGTCAATATTTTTAATGGCATTGTGTACATCTTCTTTTGAAGCTGAAACACCTCTTTGCGCATATCGTTTACTAACCTCGTTACTCATTCTGGAAAAGGTATTTTTATATGCTACAAAAGTACTAAAGTATTTAGTTTTTTGAGTGAATTATTGGATTGGAATTAATTACTGTTGGTTCATTTTTTTTAATATTCCTTTTTCTGCCTCTTTTGCCAAAATAAAGGTTTAATCCAATAGCTGCTCTCCAAAATGCATCATCAGACTTGCCGTATATTCTTCCATCTAATGTATCGGTAAATGCCATATTATACTCTGCAAATAATTTTACACCTACTACTGATGAAACTAATATCTCGAAGCCTGCTCCTCCTTGAATTTTAGAATCGGTCTCTTTAAAATAATTAGATGCATTAATTCCTCCTCCCGCAAAAATAAAAGGCGAGAAAATATTTTTAGGGAATGGCACAATTTCCAAATTACCATCAAAAGACATAAAGCCTTCATTAAACACATCTTTAAATGCCAAGTTATATTTATTATAGCTAATATTGATATTTATATAAGGCCCTAAAAAGCGTTTATACCCAATATGCATATATGCTTCGTAAAGAGCATCAGGAAAATCTCCATTAGGACTTGTTGCGCCTGCTGCCATTGAAAACGCATTTTTACCACGTACTTCAACACCATAAGACCTGTTAAAAGTTTTGATGGGCTTTCTTTTTATTTCTTCTTGGGAATAGGTTTTTTGTAGAAAAAATAGAAAAAAAAAGATACAAAAAATGCTATAAAAACCAGTTCTATTAATCACCAATTATAATCTATTTATAAAACAGATTCGCTCATGAACAGATTAAAGGGCATCGCAATATAGTAAAAGCCTACAAATATAATAGCATCTTATAAAAATCAAAAAAGCTTTAACTAACACTAATTGTACTAGTTAAAGCTTTTAAACACTCTAATTAAAAACAAGATTTATGATGATAGATTTGCATCATCAACCAACACAACAGAATTGTCTTGAGAAACTTTCTCTTTCGAATCAACAGTGTCATCTTGAGAAAACAAGAGGGTTGCGACCATAAGTGCCGCAACACTTAGTAGTAACTTCTTCATTTTAAATAATAATAGATTAATAGCAATACAAATTTAATGAAAATAAGTTACTATTTTTTAGTGCTTGGGCTGAAAACGTAAGAATAATCTGTTAAATTCGATAAATTGTAAAATAATTAGCTGAAATACTCAATTTTTATACAATATTTTTAAAAAAATACGTAGTTATACGTAGGTGAATTTCAGGTATTTTTGAAGAAAATGTAATAAAAGAAGCTACCTAAAAAGCAGTGAAGGATTATAAATTTGTCATTATGAACACAGTCGAAAAATCTTAAATATAAGTATGTTAGATATTTCGACTGTGCTCAATATGACGCTAAAAATTACTTTTTAGGCAGCCTATAATTTAAATGCTACACTAGTTTGTAAATAGCATTTCTCGATACTTTGTTAGTGGCCAAAGCTCGTCATCTATGAGTAATTCTAACTTATCACAGTGATAACGAATAACTTCAAAATATGGCTTTACTTTATTACAATATGTATCTGCTTTCTTTTCGGAATCTTCAATAGTATTAGCTTTTTTACGTTCATTGGTCATTTTGGTAACTCCAGAGTTTATGGCTTCAATATGACCAGAAATTTCTTGGATTAATTCCATTTGCTCTTTAGCATAATTTTTAAAATCTTTTCCATAAATATCTTTAAGTCCTCTAACATTTTCTATTAAAATATTTTGGTATCTCACAGCTGTAGGTACTACATGATTTCTAGCAATATCACCTAAAACCCTTCCTTCAATTTGGACTCTTAAGGTGTATTCTTCAACTTCTATTTCGTAACGAGCTTCAATCTCTGTTTTGTTCATCACACCTAAACCTTCAAACAAGCTAATGGTTTTCTTTGCTACTCTAGCTTTTAAAGCTTCTGGAGTTGTTTTGTTATTGCTTAAACCACGTTTTTTTGCTTCTTTTTGCCATTCATCACCATAGCCATTACCTTCAAAAAGTATGTTTTTAGATGTTTTGATATATTCTCGCAAGACATTAAAAATGGCGTCGTCTTTTTTCATGTCCTTCTTTTCAATTAACGCATCAACTTCAGCTTTAAAATCGATAAGTTGTTTTGCCATAATAGAATTTAAGACAGTCATAGGGTTTGCACAGTTTGCTGTAGAGCCTACTGCTCTAAACTCAAATTTATTTCCGGTAAAAGCAAAAGGAGATGTTCTGTTTCTATCTGTATTATCTAATAGAATTTCAGGTATTTTACCAACGACATTTAGTTTTAAATCTGTTTTTTCTTCTGGCGATAGCTTTCCTTTTGTAACACCTTCAAGGTCGTGAAGCACCTTGGTTAATTGCTCGCCAATAAATACTGAAATAATTGCTGGAGGTGCTTCGTTTGCACCCAAACGATGGTCGTTACTAGCACTTGCGATAGAAGCTCTAAGCAATTCTTCGTACTCATGAACAGCTTTAATTGAGTTTATAAAAAATGTCAAGAATTGCAAATTGCTCATTGGTGTTTTTCCTGGGCTCAATAGGTTTATTCCTGTATTTGTACTCAAACTCCAGTTATTATGCTTTCCAGAACCATTTACACCTGCAAATGGCTTTTCATGAAACAGCACTTTAAAATTATGACGATCAGCAATTTTATCCATAACATCCATTAGTAATGAATTGTGGTCTACTGCTAAATTTGCTTCATCATAAATTGGTGCTAATTCAAATTGGTTTGGAGCAACTTCGTTATGTCTTGTTTTTACAGGAATGCCTAGCAACATGCATTCTGTTTCAAGATCGCGCATAAAGGACATAGCACGATTTGGAATGGTTCCAAAGTAATGATCGTCTAACTGCTGTCCTTTTGCAGGAGAATGCCCTAACAATGTTCTTCCAGTTAAAGTGATATCTGGTCGCGAAGTGACTAAAGCACTATCAATTAAAAAGTATTCTTGTTCCCATCCTAAAGATGCATTTACCTTTTTTACATTTTTATCGAAGTACTTTGCCACAGCAACAGCGGCTTGATCTACAGCTTGTAATGCTCTTAATAAGGGTGTTTTATAATCAAGAGCCTCTCCTGTGTAAGCCACGAATACTGTTGGAATACATAAGGTTGTTTCGTAAATAAAAGCAGGAGATGTTGGATCCCAAGCGGTATAACCTCGAGCTTCAAAGGTGTTTCTAATGCCTCCATGAGGAAACGAAGATGCATCAGGTTCTTGTTGCACTAATTGTCCGCCACCAAATTTTTCAATTGCCAACCCTCCTCCAATAGTTTCAAAAAAGGCATCATGCTTTTCTGCTGTTGCACCAGTTAAAGGCTGGAACCAGTGTGTATAGTGAGTAACTCCTTTAGAAATAGCCCATTCTTTCATTCCTGTTGAAATATGATCGGCAACACCTCTACCTATTTTAGAGCCATTTTGGACAGCATCCATGACGCTTTCAAAAGCTTCTTTGGTTAAATACTGTCGCATAGTAGCTTCATTAAATACATTAGCACCAAAAATTGATGAACGACGTTCTTTTTCTTCAATTTTTAAGGGTTTTCGGTTAAGGGTTTCTTTTACAGCGTGAAATCTTAGCGTTGACATTATAAGTTTTTTAAGAATTTATAAAAATTACAAGGCAAATTTATAAAAAATGTTCACTAAACAAGATTTAACCCTTAAATAAATAGGGTTAATTATAAACAATTCGATAAAAAACAGTTAATAACCCATGAATTTAATGGGTAAAGATTAAAAATATAAAGATTCCATACCCTAAAATTAGAACAAATCCATTTGATCTACTTATTTGGTGTTGCTTTGGAATTAATATTAGTGGAATTAGCACAGCAGAAAAAGCAATCATCCAGAAAATATCCCTTGTTAAAATTTGCGATTCGGTAACTGGAATAGTTTTAATCATTGAAGTGATTCCTAATACAGAACCAATATTAAATATATTGGATCCAATTAAATTTCCTAAAGAAATAGCCTTTTCTTGTTTTGCAGCAGCAATTACTGAAGCAGCAAGTTCAGGGACACTTGTACCAATTGCAATAACAGAAACTGAAATAACAGCTTCGCTCACACCTATAATTGCAGCTAAATCAATAGCGCCTTTAACTAGCCATTCTGAACCAAAATACAACGCTGAACCACCAATTAGCAACCAAACACCTATTTTAAAATAAGAGACTATAGCTAGTGTTTCATCAACATCTTCAACAAATGTCTCTTTTTTTGCCTGGATTAACAAGACATATAAAAATGCTATTAAAGCTCCAAATAATGTTAGACCTTCCAAAAATATTAATTGGTTATCGTTATGTAAAAAATAATATAATGTGATGGAAAATAGCATCATTACAGGCCAATTGAGCCTATAAAAGGTATTATCAACTGTAATACTGCCAACAACAGCTGTAATACCTAATACCAAACCTAAGTTTGCAATGTTGGATCCTACCACATTATTAATTGCAATGGCAGGTGAGCCTGATAGCGCAGCATTTAAACTTACCAATAACTCAGGAGCCGAAGTAGCAAAAGACACCACTGTCATTCCAATAACAAACTTTGAAATGCGTAATTTAAATGACAGAGCCACAGAAGCTCTAACCAAAAATTCACCTCCAACAACAAGTAAAACAAAACCAAGTATTACCCAAACAACACTCATTAAAAATATATTTTTTGCGAAGATAGCAAGATTTATTTCTAAGTAAGATATTAGGTTACTTTTCTTAAAACATCACAATAAAAACTAAATTAATCGTTAAATAACTATAATAATAGTTGTGTAACTATAAAAATAGTTATATGTTTGAGCTATTAAAAAATAAGATTTTCGCTTTCGTGGAAATGAAACAAAGTTTTCGATGCAAAAACTCACCAACAAAGAAGAAGAAATTATGCAAATTTTATGGAAGCTGGAAAAAGCTTTTATAAAAGATATACTTGCAGAAATAAGTAATGACAAACCACATTACAATACCTTATCAACTATTGTTAGAAACTTGGAGGATAAGGGTTATGTAAGCTATACAGCTTATGGCAAAACACATCAATATTTTCCAATTATTAAGAAAGAAGTTTATAGAAAACGCTTTTTTAACACAGCTATCGATAACTATTTTAATAGTTCTTACAAAAACGTGGTGTCGTTTTTTGCCAAAGAAGAAAAAATTAGCGTAGAAGAATTAAAAGAAATTATTAACCTTATTGAAAACAAAAAATAATCATGGAATATCTTATAAAAGTAAGTGCCATTTTAGTATTATTTTATGTATGCTATAAAATGTTTTTAAACGGCGAAACGTTTTTTGAATCCAATAGATCGTTTTTGTTGTTAGGTCTTGTATTGGCCTTCGTATTGCCATTAATTACAATAACAAAATATATTGCAGTAGAACCAACGATTAATGAAAATGCTTTTGTTTTAGATGATGCATTATTACAATCTCAACTAATGCTTGAAAATAATTCATCGTTTTTTATTACTCTTATAACATACCTATATGTTGTTGGTGTTTTGTTTTTCTTGGGTAGATTTCTTTTACAATTTAAAGCGTTAATTTCGCTTCTTATAAAAAGCACAAAACAACGTGTCGCATCTTATATTTATGTTATAACAAAAAATATAATATCTCCTTTTTCATTTTTTAACTGGATTGTTTTTAACCCTAATCAATTTAGTGACATAGAATTAGAACAAATAATAAATCATGAAAAAGTGCATGCAAAACAGCTGCATTCCATAGATATTTTATTGGCAGAATTAATATGTATTGTCCTTTGGTTTAATCCACTAGTATGGCTCTACAAAAAAGATCTTAGACAAAATTTAGAGTTTATTGCAGATAAAAATGCACAAGCTACTACCAACTGTAAAAAAAGCTATCAACATTTATTGCTCAAAACAAGTTTGCCAAATTATCAAATAGCACTAACGAATAATTTTTATAACTCATTAATCAAAAAACGAATTGTTATGTTACACAAAAACAAATCAAAAAACAGAAATCAATTAAAATTTTTAATAGTACTACCAGCTTTGGTTTTATTTTTAATGAGCTTCAATACCAAAGACATTTATATTGAAGCTAAATCAAGCAATACAGAAAC
>TARA_R110002073_G_scaffold148818_12_pt1 | contig 16696 bp, 14 predicted proteins | sample TARA_R110002073 | Tara Oceans TARA_R110002073 (sample SAMEA4397174) | marine metagenome | biome: Polar Biome; feature: [DCM] deep chlorophyll maximum layer (ENVO:01000326); material: water (ENVO:00002006), including particulate matter (ENVO:01000060) such as... | depth 40 m
ATCTGCCGGAGGCCGTGCGGCTGGAAGATCTCACGATTCCGGAAGGGTTAAGCTATGTCACTTATGAAAGCAGCCTGGCGGGGTCTGATTACATGTGGGAGGATTATGCGGTTGGCGAGAAGATCAGTCATGTGGACGGTATGACCATCGAGGCGGCCGATCATATGCTGGCGACCCGGCTGTATCAGAATACCGCGAAAGTACATTTTAATCTTCATGCCATGAAAGAGGGCCGCCTTGGCGAACGTATTGTTTATGGCGGTCATGTGATTTCCCTGGCCCGGGCGTTGAGTTTCAATGGCCTGAGCAATGCCCAGACCGTGCTTGCGATTAACGCGGGACGGCATGTCAACCCCTGTATCGCGGGCGATACGGTCTATGCCTGGTCAGAAGTGCTCGACAAGGCGGAAGTGCCGGGACGGGATGATCTCGGGGCGCTCAGGGTGCGGCTGGTGGCCCTGAAGGACAAGACTCCGGAAGGATTTCCCTACAAGACGCCCGAGGGCAAATATGACCCCGCGGTACTGCTTGACCTTGATATCTGGCTGCTGCTGCCGCGCCGGATGGCGTAAAAATGAGGACTGGCCAGTACATATTGGCGTGATTCTGCGCATAATAATATGTACTGATCGGTACGAAATGAAGAAATAAATAGCCTGAAATGTAAAAAATTGTCTATTAATGGCAATTAAAACCAATGTAGTCCTTGCTCTGCCTGACGTTTAGTTTTAAGAAAAAGGGGTACAAGGGTGTATAGAATGACGTGAAAGATCTTTCGCGCATAGAAATCGAAGAGGGAGTATCAGATGGCAACCACTAAGCGGCCAACCTCGCCGCATCTTCAAATTTATAAATGGGGCCCGCATATGGCGCTGTCCATTTTGCATCGGGCGTCGGGTGTGGCGCTGGGCGGCGGAACATTATTATTGGCCTGGTGGCTGATTGCCTTGTCCTCCGGTCCGGAACAATATGCCCAGTTTCAGACCTGCATGGCCAGCATTTACGGCAAGATCGTTCTGATGGGTTTCACGCTGGCGTTGATGCTGCATCTGTGTAACGGCATTCGCCATTTGTTTTGGGACATGGGCAAGGGGTTCGAGATCGAAACCACGGCCCGGACCAATATTCTGGTTTTGCTGGGGACGATTGTCCTGACCGGCATCGCCTGGGTCATCGGCTACGGTCTGGTATAGGAGCATCACATGAGTTTAAATACCCCCATTAGCAAGGTTCGTGGTCTGGGCTCCGCCAAAAGCGGCACCCACCACTGGTGGATGCAGAAGATCGCGGCGGTAGCCCTGATCCCGCTGACCATCTGGTTTGTCGCCTCCATCGTTCAGATGACGCAGGCGGATTATTTCACCGTCAAGGCCTGGCTGTCGTCGCCGGTGTCGGCCATTTTGATGCTGGTTTATATTGTCACAGGCGTTTATCATCTGCGGCTTGGCCTGCAGGAAATTGTCGAGGATTATGTCCCGAACAAGGCGGTGAAAACTTTTTACAATTTCGCCATTCTCTTTGGCTGCACCATCATCGCGGTGGCCTGTATATTCTCTGTTCTCAAAATCGCATTGTAAGGCTTGAATGATATGAGCAAGACATATGAATTAATTGATCACGTCTATGACGCGATTGTCATCGGTGCGGGTGGGGCGGGTCTGCGCGCCGCCATGGGCATCGCCGAGAGCGGCCTGAAAACCGCCTGTATTTCCAAGGTATTCCCGACCCGATCCCATACGGTTGCGGCCCAGGGCGGCATCGCCGCCTCGCTCGGCAATATGGGGCCGGACAGCTGGCAGTGGCATATGTATGACACCGTCAAGGGCTCCGACTGGCTCGGCGACCAGGACGCCATCGAATATATGGTGCGTCAGGCCCCGGATGCGGTTTACGAGCTGGAACATTTCGGCGTGCCGTTTTCACGCACGGAAGAAGGCAAGATTTATCAGCGGCCTTTCGGCGGCATGACCACGGAATTCGGCGAAGGCCCCCCGGCCCAGCGCACCTGCGCCGCCGCCGACCGTACCGGGCACGCGATGCTGCACAGCATGTATCAGCAGTCGTTGAAATATGACACCGACTTTTATGTCGAATATTTCGCCATCGACCTGATCATGGAAGGCGATGAATGTCGCGGGGCGATCTGTCTCGACATGAATACCGGCAAGCTGCACCGTTTCCGGGCCCATACGACCGTTCTCGCCACCGGCGGCTATAACCGCACCTATTTCTCGGCGACATCCGCCCATACCTGCACCGGTGACGGCGGCGGTATGGTGCAGCGCGCCGGCCTGCCGCTGCAGGATCTTGAATTTGTTCAGTTCCATCCGACCGGCATTTACGGCGCGGGCGTTTTGATCACCGAAGGCGCGCGCGGCGAAGGCGGCTATCTGGTCAACTCCGAAGGTGAACGCTTTATGGAGCGTTATGCCCCGTCGGCGAAAGATCTCGCGTCCCGTGACGTGGTCAGCCGGGCGATGTCGGTGGAAATTTCCGAAGGTCGCGGTGTTGGCGAGCATAAGGATCATATCTTCCTGCATCTTGATCATCTGTCGCCGGAAATCCTGCATGAACGTCTGCCAGGCATTTCCGAAAGCGCGCGGATTTTTGCCGGCGTTGATGTGACCAAGGAGCCGATTCCGGTGGTGCCGACGGCCCATTACAATATGGGCGGCATTGGCTGTAACTATCATGGCGAGGTGTTGAACCCGACGCCGGATAACCCGGACCGCATTGTCCCCGGCCTGATGGCTGTCGGTGAAGCGGCCTGTGTGTCGGTGCATGGCGCCAACCGTCTGGGGTCCAACAGCCTGATCGATCTCGTGGTCTTTGGCCGCGCCGCCGCCCATCGGGTGGCCGAGGTTGTCAAGCCGATGCAGCCCCATAAACCGCTGTCCGAAGGCCATGCTGACAAGGCGCTGGAACGGCTGGAACGCTACCGCACGGCTGATGGCAAGACATCAACCGCGGAAATCCGTGACAAGATGCAACGTATGATGCAGGCCAATTGCGCCGTGTTCCGTCAACAGGATACCCTGGACAAGGGGAGCGCGGGCATAGACGAGATTTACGCCATGCTGGCCGACATCAAGACCACTGACCGCTCTTTGGTGTGGAACAGTGATCTGATCGAGACGCTGGAACTGGAAAATCTGCTGATGCATGCGGTCACGACCATGCATTGCGCCGCCAATCGTACCGAAAGCCGGGGCGCTCACGCCCGGGAAGACTTCCCGGATCGCAATGACGAGGAATGGATGAAGCATACCTCGGCCTGGCTCGAAGATGGCAAAGTGCGCATCGAATATCGTCCGGTTCACGATTACACCCTGACCGACGAAATTGATTATATTAAACCCAAAGCCCGGGTCTATTAAGGGAAGGAACACGAGATATGGCTGAATTTAGACTTCCCGCGAACTCCACGATCAAAAAGGGAAAAACCTTCAAGGCGGCAGAGGGCGCGAAAAATGTGCGCAACTTCAACATCTACCGCTGGAATGAGGAAGACGGGCAAAACCCGCGCATTGACACCTATGAAGTGGATATGGACAAATGCGGACCGATGGTGCTCGACGGGCTGATCAAGATCAAGAACGAGATCGACCCGACCCTGACCTTCCGGCGGTCCTGCCGCGAAGGGGTCTGTGGTTCCTGCGCGATGAACATCGGCGGCACCAACACTCTGGCCTGCACCCAGGCCAATGAGGACCTGAAGGGCGACATCAATGTCTATCCATTGCCGCATATGGAAGTGGTCAAGGATCTGGTGACGGACCTGACGCATTTCTATGCACAATATTCCTCCATCCAGCCGTGGATGCAGACGGTCAGCCCGACCCCGAGCGGCGCCGAACGGCTGCAAAGCCCGGAAGATCGCGCCAAGCTTGATGGTCTGTATGAATGTATCCTCTGCGCCAGCTGTTCAACCAGCTGCCCGAGTTATTGGTGGAACAGTGATAAATATTTGGGACCAGCAGTGTTGCTGCAGGCCTATCGCTGGCTGGTGGACAGCCGCGACGAGGCGACGGGCGAACGGCTGGATCAGCTGGAAGATCCTTTCCGGCTTTATCGCTGTCACACGATCATGAATTGTACGAATACCTGTCCGAAAGGCCTTAACCCGGCCAAGGCGATCGCCGAAATCAAGAAGATGATGGTGGAACGTCAGGGATAAGCTATGTGGTAATGCTATAAGAAAAGCCGGTACTGATGTGCCGGCTTTTTTTTATTCGAAATCGGGAATTTCGAGAATATTGGTCAAGACGAAGCCTTTTTTCTCGGGAAATTGCAGGCTGATCATGCGTTTTGCCTGATTTTCATCCCGGGCTTCGACGGGAATGAATCGCTGATCCGCCCAGCCGTCGTCAAACTGAGGGTGAGATTCATTCATCAAAACAAGATCGCGGACTTTCTTGTTATATACTGAGGCTTCAAAGCTCTTCACTGGTTTACTCATCGTGTTGTTAATCAGCCTGTATATTAAAATGGAAATGGTTAACAGATTCTAAATGCGGGGGTGTGCGACGGAAAGAAATCGACAATTTCCGACAGCGCTTCCGGCGACCTTAGGTAATCTGAAGCGCGGGGCCGAGAATAAATCCCATGCGGGCCGGATGTTTGCGCATGCAGGCGGCGATGGCGGCGGTTTCATCATCGGCCTGTATCTCAATCAAATGGACGTCCGCCCAACTGGATTCCAGTGTTTTATGACGGCGTCCGGCTTCGAGATCTGCCCGGACCTTCTCGTTAAAGACGGATATTTCAAAAGTTTTTTTCATGATTCCTGCCTTGCTTTTGGTTATTATTCAGACGCAGTTCAAGCTGCTATTTCCTTGCCAAGGCGGCATAATGCATTAATTTGTTATAAAATTGGTTAATCACTGTATTCTATTTATGAACGGGCTTAAAAATACTTACGGTGGCAGCCCCGCGGGAATTGACGCTGGATTTTATGGATCAGGCAAGTTAAAGCTGACCACAGCAGAAGTAATCAGCCTGATTGTTATGAAGAGTAAGAGAATATTTTGTCTGATCCGTTAAGTCGATATAATGAAATGCTCGCCGCCGGTGAATTGCGGCCTGATGATCACCAGAGGGAGATCGTGACCCGGTTGCAAGGCCTGCATCTGGCGCTTGAGGGGTATGAGGCGGCCTGGCATAAGGCGTCCGAGAAAAGCAGTTTTCTTCGGCGGCTGATCGGCGGACGCGCGGTCCCGACGCCGCCCCGGGGGCTTTATATCTATGGGGATGTCGGACGCGGCAAGTCGATGATCATGGATCTCTTCTATGAGGCAGCCCCGGTGACAGCCAAGCGCCGGGTTCATTTCCACGCTTTTATGCTGGAAATTCACAAGGCGATGCATGACTGGCGTTATATGGACAAGGCCGCGCGCAAAGAGCTGCATGGCACCGATGTTGATGACCCAATTCCGCCTCTGGCGCGTCAGATTGCCCAGACCAGCCTGTTGTTGTGTTTTGACGAATTTCAGGTGACCGATGTCACCGACGCCATGATTCTCGGGCGTTTGTTCGATCATCTTCTGACCCGTGGTGTGGTGATGGTGCTGACCTCCAACCGGGTGCCGGATGATCTATATATCGGGGGTCTTAACCGGGAACTGTTCGTGCCGTCGATCGAGATGATCAAACAAAGACTCGATGTGGTCAGCCTTGACGGTCCGACCGATTACCGGCTGGCGCGGATGAAAGGCATGGCGGTGTATTATCATCCGTTGGGAGAGACGGCGACCAAGGCCCTGTCACAAGCCTTCTGGCGGCTGACCGATCATGAAGTGGCCGACCGCAGCAAGGTCGGGCCGGAAACCCTGACCGTTCAGGGCCGTCGCATCACCATACCGGTGGCGGACCGCGGCGTGGCGGTGGTGTCGTTTAAAAAGCTCTGCGGCGCGGCGCTGGGCGCGGCGGATTATCTGGCCATGGCCTGGCATTATCATACGGTGATTATGGTTGGCATTCCGCAACTGGGGCCGGAGAATCGTAATGAGGCCAAACGATTTGTTACCTTCATCGACGCCCTGTACGAGAATAATGTCAAATTTCTCTGCTGCGCTGCCGTTGCGCCCGAGGATCTCTATGCTGATGGGCACGGTCATTTTGAATTTCAGCGCACCGTGTCGCGGCTGATGGAGATGCAGAGCGAGGCGTATCTCGCCAAGGGACACGCCGTCTGAACAGGTGGTCTGAGGCCCCCGGTGGCGAGTATGATGGGGCAAGATCATGACTTAAGTCGTATATTACTCATCTTAAATATATATTAGGGTCTCGGCCTTATAGTCCCGCGCACCCCTTCGGAGGAAGAGTATCGAAACCGGGTATTCTTTGGTTCTGGATCAACTGGACAAAAAACAGCCAAAATTATTTTAAGATTAAAATATAAATATTGCTTTTTAAGGATATTAATCGACAGAAACTGTTGCGCTGACCGCAAATTCACGCTACATCGAAGGGGTAGAGGATGAAATAAGGCCCGAATTGGTCATAACTGTACTGATCGGTTAACCTTATAGGAATAACGAAATAGACGATCTATTCAACTATATTAATTCAGGAGTGAATTCATCATGGCACGTAAAAAGATAGCGCTGATTGGCGGCGGACAAATCGGGGGCACGCTGGCCCATCTCGCGGGATTGAAAGAACTGGGCGATGTGGTGATCTTTGATATCGCCGAAGGCCTGCCTCAGGGCAAGGCGCTCGATCTGGCGCAATCCTCCACTGTCGAGGGTTATGATGCGGCCATGACAGGGGCCAACGACTATGCCGACATTAAAGACGCTGACGTTGTGATTGTGACGGCCGGTGTGCCGCGCAAGCCGGGCATGAGCCGCGACGACCTGTTGGGCATTAACCTGAAAGTCATGAAATCCGTAGGCGAAGGCATCCGCGACAATGCGCCGAATGCGTTTGTGATCTGCATCACCAATCCGCTTGATGTGATGGTTTGGGCGCTGCAGCAGTTCTCCGGTCTGCCGGCCAATAAAGTTGTTGGCATGGCGGGCGTGCTCGACTCAGCCCGCTTCAAGCTGTTCCTGGCGGAAGAAATGAATGTCTCCGTCGAAGACGTCAACGCCTTTGTGCTCGGCGGTCATGGCGACACCATGGTGCCGCTGCCGCGTTATTCCACCGTTGCCGGTATTCCGGTGCCGGATCTGGTGAAAATGGGCTGGATTGAACAGGACAAGCTGGACCAGATCATTCAGCGCACGCGGGACGGCGGCGCCGAGATCGTTGGCCTGCTGAAAACAGGTTCCGCCTATTATGCGCCGGCAACCGCCGCAATCGCCATGGCCGAATCATATCTGAAAGACAAACGCCGCCTGATGCCCTGTGCGGTTGAACTGAACGGCGAATACGGCGTGAGCGGCATGTATGTCGGTGTGCCGGTCCTGATCGGGGAAAACGGCGTTGAAAAAATCGTCGAAATCGAATTGAACGATGACGAAAAGGCCGGCTTTGACCATTCTGTTGCTGCGGTGCAGGGTCTGGTTGATGCGGTGAAGGCGATTGATCCTTCCCTGGCCTAAAAATGTTTCGGACCGGCTGGATGTCATACGACAGATCAGCCGGTTTGACTGTAATTGAACCGAAGTAGACAGACAAAAAGGTATAGACTAATGAACATCCATGAATATCAGGCCAAAGGCCTGTTGAAGGAGTTCGGTGCCCCGGTATCCCGGGGGGGTGTCGCTTATACGCCCCAGGAAGCCGAGCAGATTGCCAAAGACCTGGGCGGCCCGATCTGGGTTGTCAAAGCGCAGATCCATGCGGGTGGTCGCGGTAAAGGCGGCGGCGTCAAGGTGGTGAAGTCCATTGAGGAAGTCAAGAAAATCGCCGGTGAAATGATCGGTATGACGTTGGTCACTCACCAGACCGGTCCTGAAGGCAAAGAAGTCAAACGCGTCTATATCGAAGATGGCTGCGACATCGCCAATGAACTTTATGTCAGTCTGCTGGTTGATCGCGCCACAAGCCGCATCGCTATTATGGCCTCTTCCGAAGGCGGCATGGACATTGAGGAAGTGGCCGCGTCCACGCCTGAGAAAATTATCACCATCACCATCGACCCGGCTTCCGGCCTGAGCGGCTTTCATTGTCGTAAAGTTGCCTTTGGCCTCGGTCTTGAAGGCAAGGTGGCCGGCAAGGCGGCAAAAGTCATTTCCGCCATGTATGCGGCCTTTATCGCCAAAGATGCGGCGATGCTGGAAATCAATCCGCTGGTGGTCACCACCAATGATGACATCATCGTGCTCGACGCCAAAATGGGCTTCGACGGCAACGCCCTGTTCCGCCACCCGGATGTGGTTGAACTGCGCGATCCCGATGAAGAAGATCCGATGGAACTGGAAGCGGCCAAGCACGAGTTGAATTACATCAAGCTCGACGGCAGCATCGGCTGCATGGTCAATGGCGCCGGTCTTGCGATGGCGACCATGGATATCATTAAACTGAAAGGCGGCGAGCCCGCCAACTTTCTTGATGTGGGCGGCGGCGCGACCAAGGAACGCGTGACCGAAGCCTTCAAAATCATTCTCAGCGACAGCAACGTGGAAGGCATTCTGGTGAATATCTTCGGCGGCATCATGCGCTGTGACGTGATTGCCGAGGGCGTTGTCGCCGCGGCGAAAGAAGTTTCCCTTTCCGTGCCACTGGTGGTGCGTCTGGAAGGAACGAATGTTGAGTTGGGTAAGAAAATCATGGCCGACAGCGGTCTGCCGATTATCTCTGCCGACGATATGGGTGATGCTGCTGATAAAGTAGTTAAAGCAGTGAAGGAGGCGTCATAATGTCAATCTTTATTAACGCAGGGACTAAAGTCATCTGTCAGGGTTTCACAGGCGCGCAAGGCACCTTCCATTCTGAACAGGCGATTGCTTACGGCACCAAAATGGTGGGCGGGGTTACCCCGGGTAAAGGCGGCACGTCTCATCTGGACCTGCCGGTATTTAATACAGTCGACGAGGCTGTCTCAACAACCGGCGCCAATGCATCCGTGATTTATGTACCGCCGCCCTTCGCGGCCGATGCCATTCTCGAAGCCATTGACGCGGGCGTTGAACTGGCCGTCTGCATCACCGAAGGCATTCCGGTGCTTGATATGGTGAAAGTCAAACGCGCGCTGCAGGGCTCCAACACCCGCCTGATCGGCCCGAACTGTCCGGGCATCATCACACCGGGCGAATGTAAGATCGGCATTATGCCGGGTCACATTCACAACCCGGGCCATGTGGGCATTGTCTCCCGCTCCGGCACCCTGACCTATGAAGCCGTGGGGCAGACTTCTGCCGTCGGTTTGGGTCAGAGCACCTGTGTCGGTATTGGCGGCGATCCGGTCAACGGCACCAACTTTATCGACGTGCTCGAAGGCTTCCTGGCCGATGATGACACCCATTCCATCATCATGATCGGTGAAATCGGCGGATCTGCGGAAGAAGAAGCCGCGGAATTCCTGAAGAGCTCCAAGGTCAAGAAACCGGTTGTCGGCTTTATCGCCGGACGTACGGCGCCTCCCGGACGCACCATGGGCCATGCCGGCGCCATTGTTTCCGGCGGCAAAGGCGGCGCGGAAGACAAAATTGAAGCCATGCAGAGTGCGGGCATCACGGTGACAGAATCGCCTGCCGCCCTGGGCACGACTTTGTTAGAAGTTTTGAAAGGTTAATCCTGTAAAGGATAGGGGGCGGTGTGTCATCGCCCCCTGATTCAACATTTAAACGAGCCTGATAGCATGCACAGTAATCTGGATACGGAAAGTCTCATCAACGGTTCAAGCGGCGCTTTCGTCGAAGAACTCTTTGCCCGGTACTGCAAGGACCCGTCGTCTGTCGACGCCTCCTGGGCGACCTATTTTGACGGGTTGGCGGAAGATGCCCGCACCCTGTTGAATGCCGGAGTGGAAAAACCTGGCGCCTCCTGGGATCGCTCGGACTGGCCCCATAAGGTCAAATCCGCGGAAGATGATTATCTTGCGGCCCTTGATCCCGGTTATGTGGATACGACGCCGGCGCTGAAAAAACCTGGCGCGGCCTCCGAGGCCGATATCCGGGCGGCGACGCTGGACACCATTCGCTGTCTGATGATGATCCGCACCTATCGGGTGCGCGGCCATCTGCATGCCAATCTTGATCCGCTGGAACTGGAAGACCGGCCGTATCATACAGAACTTGATCCGGCGACATACGGGTTTGGCGAAAATGATATGGACCGCCCGATTTTCCTGGATAATGTTCTTGGGCTTGAAACCGCGACCGTGCGGGAAGTTCTTGTCATTCTAAAGCGAACCTACTGTTCGACCGTTGGTGTGGAATTCATGCATATCAATGACCCGGACGAGAAAGCCTGGATTCAGTCACGCATTGAAGGCCGGGACAAGGAAATTCATTTTACCGACGAAGGTAAACTGGCCATTCTGCAGAAACTGGCCGAAGCCGAAGGCTTTGAACAATATCTCGCCAAGAAATATATCGGCACCAAACGCTTTGGTCTCGACGGCGGGGAATCCCTGATTCCCGCGCTGGAAGCGATCATCAAGACCGGCGGCCAGCTCGGCATTGAGGAAATCATCATCGGCATGCCGCACCGTGGCCGCCTGAATGTGCTCGCCAATGTGATGAGCAAGCCGATCCGGGCGATCTTCCATGAGTTTCATGGCGGCTCCTACAAGCCGGATGACGTGGAAGGCTCCGGTGACGTGAAATATCACCTTGGGGCATCTTCCGACCGGTCTTTTGATGGCAATGATGTGCATTTGTCCCTGACCCCGAACCCGTCCCATCTTGAGGCGGTCGATCCGGTGGCGCTGGGCAAAACCCGGGCCAAACTGACCCACCGTGGCGACACCACCGGTCATAGCGTCATGACCTTGCTGATGCATGGGGATGCGGCCTTTGCCGGGCAGGGACTGGTGGCGGAATGTTTCGCGCTGAGTGAGCTGAAAGGCTATCAGACCGGCGGCACCATCCATGTGGTGGTCAATAACCAGATCGGCTTTACCACGTCGCCGCATTATTCCCGTTCCTCGCCTTATCCATCGGATATGGCGAAGGCGGTGCAGGCGCCGGTGTTCCATGTCAATGGCGATGATCCGGAAGCCGTGGTCTATGTGATGAAACTGGCCACCGAATACCGTCAGAAATTTAAATCCGATGTGGTGGTGGACATGTTCTGTTATCGCCGTTTTGGTCATAACGAAGGTGATGAACCCTCCTTCACCCAGCCGTTGATGTATAAACGCATCAAGAACCATAAATCCACCCGGACGCTTTATACCGAACGTCTGATGCGTGAAGGCCTGATCAGCGAAGAACAGGCCCAGCAGATGACCAAGGATGTTGTCAACTATCTGGACGTGGAAATGAAGGCGGCGGATAGCTATAAAGTCGACAAGGCCGACTGGTTTGCCGGGCGCTGGTCCGGTTATGAGCGGGATTCCGACGATGTACGGCGTTCCGCCGGCACCGGCGTTCATATCGATGAACTGCAAAGCATCGGGCGGGTCCTGACCACCATTCCGGAAGGCTTCAACGTCCATCGCACATTGCAACGGATTCTGCACGCCAAGGCCAGCATGTTTGACAGTGGTCATAAGGTTGACTGGGCGACGGCCGAGGCCCTGGCCTTCGGGTCATTGATCCGTGAAGGTCACCGGGTGCGTCTCTCCGGTCAGGACAGTCAGCGCGGCACCTTCTCTCATCGTCATTCGGTGTTTATCGACCAGGAAACCGAGGACCGTTATACGCCTCTGATGCATGTGGGCCATGCCGAAGACACCAACGCCACGTTCGAAGTGATCGACAGCGCGTTGTCCGAAGTCGGGGTGCTGGGCTTTGAGTATGGTTATACCATGGCCGAGCCAAATGCTCTGGTGCTCTGGGAAGCGCAGTTTGGCGATTTCGCCAACGGGGCCCAGATGATCTTCGACCAGTTTATTTCTTCCGGGGAGGCCAAATGGCTGCGGATGAGTGGCCTGGTGATCTTGCTGCCGCATGGCTATGAAGGTCAGGGACCGGAACATTCCTCGGCCCGTCTGGAACGCTATCTGCAGCTGTGTGCGGAAGACAACATGCAGGTCGCCAACTGTACGACCCCGGCCAACTATTTCCATATCCTGCGCCGTCAGATGAAACGCAAGTTCCGCAAGCCGCTGATCATGATGACGCCGAAATCCTTGCTGCGTCACAAGATGTCTGTGTCGGATCTGTCCGATATGGCGGAGGATACCGAATTTCATCGCATTCTCAAGGATACGGCGGAAGCGGTGCCGGGCGCGAGCATCAAACTGAATAAAGATGACGGCATCAAACGGGTCGTGCTTTGCAGCGGTAAAGTTTATTTCGATCTTCTGGAAGAACGCGACAAGCGGAATCTGAAAGATACCTATCTTTTACGGGTAGAGCAGCTTTACCCATACCCGAGTGATTCCATGGTTCAGGAACTGTCGCGCTTTAAAAATGCGGAAACAGTGATCTGGTGTCAGGAAGAACCGAAAAACATGGGCGCCTGGTCTTTCATCGATCCGCTGATTGAGGAAACGCTGGCGGAATGCGAACTGACGCCGTCGCGGGCGAAATATGTCGGCCGTCGTCCGGCCGCTTCCCCGGCGACAGGACAGATGAGCCTGCATGTGAAACAACAGAATGAACTGGTCGATCAGGCCTTAACCATTAAATAGACAAAAATGTAAGACTTCGAGAAGAAGATTATAAAAGGAGTAGGGCTTATGGCCATCGAGATCCATGTTCCGGTACTGGGCGAGTCAGTTACTGAAGCCACTGTCGGCAAATGGTTTAAATCCGTGGGGGATGCGGTTGCGGTCGACGAACCCATTTGTGAACTGGAAACAGACAAGGTCGCTCTGGAAGTTAATGCGACCGCCAGCGGCGCGTTGACAGAAATCAAAGTGGAAGAAGGCGATACCGTCGGTGTTGGCGCCTTGCTTGCCATTATTGATGAAACCGCCCACGGTAAGGCCTCCCCGACCCCGACCACCCCGAAAGCAGACGTGGCGCCCGCTGCGGCTGCTCCTGCGGCGGCATCAGACGCGGCACCGGCCGGTGGCGTACGGGCGTCTGCGGCGAAGATTGCCGCGGATAAAGCCGTTGATCTGAGCAAGATTGTTGGCACCGGCGCGGACGGCGTGGTGACCAAGGCGGATGTGTTGAACTATCTGGAACATGGTGCGACGGCCCCGGCTGCGGCGGGATCAAATGATACCGGATCGACAGTTGTGGCGGATGCGTCCCCGCGGGAAGAGGTCGTGCCCATGACCCGTCTGCGCCGTACCATCGCCAAACGTCTGAAGGATGCCCAGAACACGGCGGCGATGCTGACCACCTATAACGAGGTCGACATGACCCAGGTGATCAAGCTGCGCAACCAGTATAAGGACATGTTCGAGAAGAAGCATGGCTCGAAACTTGGCTTTATGTCGTTCTTCGTCAAGGCTTGCGTTCAGGCTCTGAAGGAAATTCCGGAAGTGAACGCGGAAATCCGTGATGACGCCATCGTCTATAAAAATTACTACCATATCGGCGTCGCCGCCAGCACCCCGGCGGGTCTTGTGGTGCCGGTGGTCCGCGATTGTCAGGACCGCAGTTTCTCTGACGTGGAAAAAGAAATCGTTCGCCTCGGCGGCCGGGCCCGTGATGGCAAACTCGGCATGGATGAAATGCAGGGCGGCACCTTCACCATTTCCAATGGCGGCATCTTTGGTTCCCTGATGTCTTCGCCGATCCTGAACGCGCCGCAGTCCGGCATTCTGGGCATGCATGCGATCAAGGAACGCGCCATGGTCGAAAACGGTCAGGTCGTGATCAAACCGATGATGTATCTGGCGCTCAGCTATGACCACCGGGTGGTGGACGGCAAGGGCGCGGTGACCTTCCTGGTGCGGGTGAAAGAATGTCTTGAAGATCCACAGCGTCTGGTGCTCGATCTTTAAGAACGGGCCCGATCACTAAGTTTAAGCTTGAGATAAGCAAGAGGATAAAGAATGTCTGATAATTTTGATGTCGTCATCATTGGCGGAGGCCCCGGCGGTTATGTGGCTGCCATTCGCGCGGCGCAACTGGGGTTGAATGTGGCCTGTGTGGAAATGCGCGGGGCACTTGGCGGGACATGTCTCAATGTCGGCTGTATGCCGTCCAAGGCGTTGTTGCATGCCTCCGAACTCTATGAAGAGGCCCATCAGGGCATGGCGCAATTCGGCATCAAAACCGGCAAGGTTTCTATCGATATCAAGGAACTGATGGCCTCGAAAGACGAGACCGTCAAGGGCCTGACCGATGGTGTGGCCTTTTTGCTGAAAAAGAACAAGGTCGAGTATATTGAAGGCCGCGGCGCCATTCCCGCCAAGGGGTCGGTCAAGGTTGATCTGAATGATGGCGGCGAACGCACGCTGACCGCAAAGAATATCATTATCGCCACCGGGTCCGATGTGGCGCAGTTGCCGGGTATTGAAATTGACGAAAAACAGGTGGTTTCCTCCACCGGCGCGCTCAGCCTGGCGAAAACCCCAAAACATCTGGTGGTGATTGGCGGCGGTGTGATCGGGCTGGAACTGGGCTCCGTCTGGAAGCGTCTCGGCGCGGAAGTGACGGTCATCGAATATATGGACCGCATCACCCCTGAAATGGATGGGGAAGTCAGCAAGACATTTGCCCGTATCCTGAAAAAGCAGGGCTTCAAGTTTAAACTGAAATCAAAAGTCACTGCGGTCAAGAAAACCAAAACCGCGGCGATCGTAACGGTCGAGCCCGCCGCCGGCGGCGACGCGGAAGAGATCAAATGTGATGTGGTTCTGGTGTCTGTCGGACGCCGGCCCTATACCACGGGTCTTGGCCTGGAAGAGGCGGGGGTCAAACTCAATGACCGCGGTCAGGTGGAAATCGACGACCATTTCCGCACCAATGTGGACGGCATTTACGCTATTGGCGACGTGGTGCGCGGCGCGATGCTGGCCCATAAAGCCGAAGACGAAGGCGTGGCCGTGGCGGAGATTATCGCGGGCTTTGCCGGTCATGTGAATTACGACGCCATTCCGGGGGTGATTTACACCATGCCGGAAGTGGCGAGCGTCGGTAAAACCGAAGAACAGCTGAAAGACGCGGGTACGGCCTATGCGGTGGGGAAATTCCCCTTTACCGCCAACAGCCGCGCCAAGGCCAACCGGCAGACGGACGGTTTCGTCAAACTGCTCAGTTGCGCCACCTCTGACAAGGTGCTTGGGGCGCATATCATTGGCGCCGATGCCGGTAATATGATCGCCGAACTGGCGCTGGCGGTGGAAAAAGGCCTGACGGCGGAAGATATCGCCTATACGTCACATGCTCATCCGACAGAAACGGAAGCCGTACGCGAAGCCGCCATGGCCACCGACGGTCGGGCGATCCATATGTAATCGTTTCGACTGTGGAACAAAAAAAGCGGCTCACTGTGGGCCGCTTTTTTTATGTCGGGAGGCCTATGCTTATTTTAAACGCCGGGCTTTATATTGGGTGCTCTGGCCACTGGCGTTAAGGAAATAGCTGCCCATGGCGCCGCGCTCAATGGTTACGGTGAAGGGCAGCTTCCGGGGCAGCTTGACTTTTTGTGTGTCACTTTGCAGCCATACCTGACCGCTTTCGGTGGTGATCATAAACTGCTTTGCCGGGCCAAATTTTATGCCGGTGACGGTTTGTGTGATGCGTTCACCTTCTTTTTCTTTTAAGCCGAAGGTTTGGGGTAATTTTTGGCCGTTGGATTTCGCTTCCTCCCGGGCGTTGTCTGGGGAGGCGTTCACGGCGGGGGGGGTCTTTATTTTATCGGCGACGGCATCAAAACAGGCCAGACGCGCGTCAATGGCGGTAATTGAACGGCAGGTCAGTATGTCCTGTATCGTATCCGCCTTGACGACGCTCGCGCCTGTAGAGAGACTAAAAAGTAATCCGATTATCAAGTGACGCATAATGTTGTCCTGTTCTGCTTTGTTTTTCTTTAAGCCATTTTTCAAGTCGTGTGACGTCTTCTTCCGACCAGCGCAGGCCCAGTTTGGTCCGTCGCCAGAGAATATCTTCCGCCGTTTGGGCCCATTCATGACGGACCAGAAAGTCGACCTCGTAATCATACAGGCCCGGCCCGATCAGATAGCCCTCTGTGGCGAGGTCTTCCACGCCTTCATCCTTCAAAGACCGGCCGGGATAGTCCTTGAACATCTGGTCCATGCGGGTGCCGTATAGGCCGGCATAGCGGGCGCAGAGGTCAGGGTCGAGCCAGGGGTAACGGTCTTGTTGGGCGGCGATGAAAGCGGTGCGGTCCTGATCCGGAAGCGCGCCGCCGGGCAAGGGGGCGCTGTCGGTCCAGGGTTCGGCCATATCGGGGAAATACGGTGCAAGTTTTTCCATCGCCTGTTCCGCCAGAAGACGGAAAGTCGTGATCTTGCCGCCAAAAATAGACAGCAGCGGCGCCCCGCCGTCTTCCCTGAGCGCGAGCACATAATCCCGGGTTACGGCGCTGGCCTCGGCCGTGGCGTCATCATACAGGGGTCGCACCCCGGCATAATGACTGACCACATCGTCTTTCGACAGGGGATGGCCAAGGGTCGGGGTGAAATAAAGATTGATTTGCTGACACAGATAGTCGATTTCCGCATCTGATATCTGAACGTCGCCAGGGTCGCCGTCGAAGGCTTCGTCGGTGG
>TARA_R110002073_G_scaffold127773_10_pt1 | contig 16681 bp, 19 predicted proteins | sample TARA_R110002073 | Tara Oceans TARA_R110002073 (sample SAMEA4397174) | marine metagenome | biome: Polar Biome; feature: [DCM] deep chlorophyll maximum layer (ENVO:01000326); material: water (ENVO:00002006), including particulate matter (ENVO:01000060) such as... | depth 40 m
AAGAACAAGATAAATTATCTAATATCTTTAACATAAATACATTTTTCGCACATGTATTTATCACCATATTTACCATACCAGTGTACTAAAAAAACCTTTAGTGATTCTATATCTTTATTTGTAAATGAACAATTACAACACGTTTTTTTTATATTACAACGTGATAATTTGTTTTTCATTTTACTCTGTGTATAACCAGCTATATAACAGTTGACGCATAAACAGTGTCCCCCAAAAGGACCATGATGAAAAACTTTGAATATCGGGGTTTCGCCATATTCGGTTCCACATAATTCACATGTTATTAAATTTGACATTATCCCCCCCATTATGTAACTGTTATATTTTATATTATACAAAGGAAATCACTACATACAACTAGGACCTCCCGCTGCCATCATCCTGATAACTGCCAAAATAACCACCCCCCAAAGAACAACCCGTGTTGCTTGGACCAGCCTCCGCTACAACTACATTCTGCATGCACGATACCTCTCTTTCCAGTTGCGAGAAACCGGTTCCACCGCCAAGGCTTCCTCCGACTTCGTTGGGAATAGAAGATATACTCCGTGTCTGCGCTGAAGCCACCGCTTTTACAGCGTTGATCGATGAATTTCGGTCTGGTCCCATTTGCAGAGCAAAGTCTTTATTAATTCCCATTCGATTCGCTGTAAACTCTGCATCAATATTCGCACCAATAAACATCGCCGAACCATTATACCTTGATTTGTAAAGTTTAATCAAATCTTTACATTCTTTAAAACCATGTGTCGATAAATTATCTATACCATCTGTCATTATAGCACAACTAGTGCCAATCATCCAAGGATTCTCTTTAATCGTATCCCGAACGCTTTTAGGAAGCGACGAAATCTTATCATCGATGCGAGCAATTTGTCTTTTCAACGTTTCAATCACCGTATCAAACAACCTAGTCATGCTACGCGGTTCCATCCCTTCTCGAACATTCCGCAAATCAATATCAGTGACATTTGTAGCTTCTCCGGAATAAAGAATGAAAGATACGTTATCAAAAGATACAAATTCGAGATGTGAACCCGAAGAAGGATTCAACTTTTCGGCTGTTTCTTTCTGCTGTTGCATATAAGCGACCGCTCCTTCTTGAGAACCACCTCGAGTGCTGGCCATCGACCCAGACCGGTCACCACATAAGCTTACGTCTACATAAACCGGACTGGGTGCAGGGCGCGCATTGTTGGCGCTACGCTTTACGGATTTGATGGAGGAGAGAGTCATGTTGTAATTAAGTCTGTTTTTAGTGTCTAAGTGAGCGAATATCATAGTATATTCGTATCATTGGATTGGTTCAATTTTATAAAGCTATTTACACCTTTGAAACGTATAGATGAACATTTTTAAAAATATGATGTAGTACTAGAATTAGGCTATTGTTATGGTCAGGTTTCTTATATAATTAATTCTAAATTATCAGGTTAGTGTATAACCTGATTGTTCATAAGTGAAGTTCTATTACAATCGTAGATATTAAAGTGTTCATCTGAAAGTTTCAAAGGTGTAAATTAAGAATATAAAAATACTACATCATATGAATATAATGTTATGTGTGTTTTTCTTATTTGCATTGTTGGGTGCAAACATGTTTGAATATGACTTGAGAAACAATGAGTTTTATAAAAAATACTATAAAACTGAGTATAATTTATTTAATAACACTTATTCGGTATCAACAGGAGAAAACTTCTGAATACATTCGAATATCTTCGCCGACTCGTTAATGGCAAACGTGCCTCGTTTTTGCGCGACTCCTATAAACCCGATAAGAACATTAAGAGCAACCATTTCGTTGTCTACTGGGACCGTAAGTAAGTTAACTTGTGAGTTGATAGCTTCTGGTTTTTCTACATCAGGTGTTTTTGTGTTTTCCATTATAATATCATTGTTTAAATATCTTTAAATTAAAAAATCATTATTTATTTCTGGGAATAACAGTGTTAATCGTATTCATCGTTTCTAACTTTGCAATAGTGTTCTCCAAATTCCCTCGTTCAGCGATAGAGTTATTAAATAAATAATCTGTTTTTGGTGTAATCTCATTCTTTTTTACTTGTTTGTAAATAGTATTTATCTTATTTTTAATATTTGTTATTTTGAGCTCTTCTGTATAAATATTGATTGATGTGTCAACGCCATTGGTTATGAATGTTAATGCATTATAAATCAAAAACCGTCTTTTCGTTTTCGAACTTGGTTTGAATTTAATGCAAAACAATTCAAATAATGCATTAATTATATTTTTAATAGGCATTTTGTCACATTCATGTAATATTATTTCCCATACAAGCCATATTATGTCTTTTCTATATTTGTTCTCTACTGGCATAAAATCCCTTGCAGAACAATTAATTTTATGCTTATTTTTATTCTTACACATGACCTCGTAACCCAACATCCATTCAAACCAATAACATGCTTCTCGAGCATTACGAGTATTTCTTAAATTATATACAAACTCATTTATCGCAATAAACAGTTCTTTAGGATCTTCCTTTTTAAAAAATGCATTTCCATAATTAACAGAGTCTGCCCTTAATTTTTCCGGTATGTCAGATATGCTTAAGTTGCTCCCATTTACCTTTACGTGAGATAAAGCATGTGCCTTCGTTGATAAACATAATATTGCCACTACTTCTGCAAACAATGCCCGGACCTTTGCGTTGTTTCTAAGTTTAATCTCATTGTCCACATATCCGCTTATTATTATGTCTTTAAAGTTATTGAATCGCAATTGCATATATAATGGGAATTTCGGATTACACACATTGATATATTTACTATAAAACACCAATAGTATATCCCATAATTCTAAAAAATGACCAGCGCATATGAATTCAATAGACCAATAACACGCAGGTTCAACCTTTCCCTCTATTAAACTATTTAACAGTTCCTTCCTTGAATCAGCTCTTTTATAATTTGAAAATGTTACTCCTTTAAAATCTTTTATCGCACGTTTATCATTTATATCTTCGGTATTCATTAAATAGATTTAATATAAAAAATTTTCTATAATTACATATAATGGACGGTGCTATAATAAAAACGCTATATAATTCGTCATTCTGGTGTAAATTTGTTCTAATTTTATCTGTTTTCATTCTTTACTATTTATTAACAACCAAATCTACAACGGTTGAAGGGTTTGTTCAAAGAGACAAATTCGTAATAAAGGAGGGGACAGCAATATATGATTCATTTTACGCTAGTATATACGATGATCTTGTTCAAGATAAGGTTAAAAACGAATATGAGGTTGGAACCATAATAAACTTAACAAAACCCAACAATCAAAGCCTTATTTTAGATATCGGTTCTGGGACTGGTCACCACGTCGCTGCATTTAATTCAAAAAATATAAATGCCATTGGTTTAGATAAATCACAATCGATGGTGGCGGTTGCCAATAAAAAATACCCTAAATTAGAGTTTAATGTTGGTGACACAAACGATGTTATGCTATATCCAGCCCATACATTTACCCACATAACATGTCTTTATTTCACAATCTATTATATTAAGGATAAATTTTCCTTCTTTCGCAATTGTTATGAATGGTTAAAACCGGGCGGTTATTTAGTAATTCACACTGTAAATAAAGACAAATTCGATCCAATACTTAATGCAGCAAACCCATTCAGCTCTCTATCAGTACAGAATTATGCTAAAGAAAGAGTTACAACATCCTTTATAAAATTTCACGATTTTAAATATCGTGCAAATTTTATACTAGATGAAAATACAGAAAATGCGAAATTTGAGGAAACGTTTACAGATGATAATGGTAAGGTTCGTAAAAACATTCATAAAATGTTTATGCCAACACAAGAGGAAATCGCGCGGATTGGAAAAGAAGCTGGTTTTATTATAAATGCCAAGGTCGATTTGGACACCGTTCAATATGATAATCAACAAATACTACTATTATACAAACCCGAATGAAGCCAATATCGTAATACGTTTAAACCATAAAACTTTTTTACAATATTATTTTAATGTTAGCACACATTTTATATGGTGTTATTTCCTTATTTTTAATTTTATTTTCATACATTAAAATAAAATACCGATTCTGGTCATCCCAACCCGTTTTTCATATATATAATATGTGGTATTTGTTGTTCCCTCCGGGTATAATACAACACCATATACCCCCTCCTACAAAATTTTACGACCCCTTCGTCCATACTACAAAATTTGAATCCTTATCTGCTAAAAAAAAAGCACTAATGTGTAATTTAATACAAGGACATTACTTGCATGGTAAAAAGGCGAAATATACACCAAAACACCGTCATATCCTCGAGTATTTTAATTATAATAAACCATCGGCCATGGTTTCCTTATATAAAGATCCTGGATGTAAAGATACGGTGGCTTGTATAACTGGGAGAGAATTGTATGGACAAGCTCATGGAAACGCATTTACGGTTCATTATGTAGATTTCTTATGTGTTAAAAAAAAACATAGGAAAAAGGGTATAGCGCCTAAACTAATATATTCCCATTATCTTAATTCACGAAAGATTAATTCGTCGGCAATATTTATGTTTAAACGCGAAGGGAACGTCAACTTAATCGTTCCCATTACAGTATATAAAACATATGCGATTACAGATAAAAAATGGCTATATGCCAACATGGATATACCTAATAATATATCATGTCATGTTGTTGGGACACAAAATTATCATCTGTTAATGGACTTTGTTGGAGAGATAAATACCCATTTTAAATGCTTCATTATACCCAAACGTGAGGTTTGGGCGAATTTAATTGAAAATTCGCTAATTATACCTTGTCTTATATGTGACAAGAACTCCCCCATTGGGGTTATATTTTATAGATACCCACATACATCATATAATAATGAAAAGAGTATAGAATGTATAGCGTCGTATTGTAAAAAGGGATACGAGGAGATATTTAAGGAGTCATTCACAAATACAATCGTTTTGCTAAAGAAAACATATACATTTTCAATAATTTTAATTGAAAACATATCACATAATTATTTACTAATTGAAAAAGCACTTTCGCGAAGCACTCCTAAATGGGTCTGTCCTATGGCATATTACTTCTATAATTTTGCATATAGACCTTTGTTATCCCAAAATGTATTTATAATTGCTTAACCTCTACGATATTTACCAGTTTTAGAAAAACTATCAACGACAAATATAACAAATACACCCAGAAACATATACAATACCATTTCTTCTGTTACGCTTCCCGTCTTTTGGTCCTGCTGCTCTTCCAACATATGGACAACATAGTTTAATTTTACCATCAAATCTTCTTTGGGATTTGTTATTTCTCCACCATTCGTCAACTCGGTATAATGTTGGATGTTTTCTCCCATTCCCGAATACGTTGGTTTTTGTGTATAATTTTCTTGGTTTCGGTAATGTTCTCTTTGTTGTTCCATCCCCTCTCGTAACATAGACCCCCCTTGTGTGTTATCATCTACCGGACAATGTTTCTTAATATTATCATTCGGGGGATTACCCCCAACCCATGATGCACCCATTTCATCTTCCTCATCTGGGACGGGTATTGTCTTTTCTGGTAAATATTCTTCGTGCATAGAATTTAGGAACTTTTTTACATTGTTTCCCATAGATCGTTTTTTAAATGTTCGAACCCTCTTTGTGGCACTTGATGATAACACAGACTTATCTTTTTTTTCACGTTCTGGTTGGTTAACAATTTCGGCATATCCTAAAGAGCTGTTCATTACTTATAGAAAAATGAGATATTATTTTCATTTATTGTTCCATAAAAATATTGTTATTATATAAATGAAATTTTATATAGAATTGTCCATATTTGCTATATTATTGTTGTTGGTGTTTGATAAACCAACTTATGTTACCGAAATGTCCAATACCATGTTGGGTAAGACCGTGTTGGTTGTTGCCGTGGCATGTGTAGCCAAATACAGAGGCCTTGGGGCAGGATTAATGGCGGCACTCATTATGTTAATTTTACTACATGATGGTAGGGAGGGGGTAGAGAACATGCCCGGCCCAAGTGGTTCGAAAGTCGATCACTCAAGTGGTTCGAAAGTCGATCACTCAAGTGCCAACGAGCTGCACCACGTGAGACTAGAGGCGGACGAGGCGGTGGCGGAGGAGAAAGATGATGAGGAGAAAGAGGATGAGGCGGTGGCGGAGGAGAAAGATGATGAGGAGAAAGAGGATAAGGCGGGGGCGCAAGAAGGTTTTACAACGATTAGTGATGTTAGGATGACCGAGGGGATGATGAATATGAATAGTTATTCTGAAGGCATGTCTTCAAGTAAATTTACTGATGGATTCACTGGGAATCGTCCAATGTTTAACGGGTTGATTTAATATTTTTAATAGAACATTAATATATATGAATAGACATTCGATGAGATTAGTTATGGTATTATGTTTGTTTGTTATTATTATGGTTTCTATTATCGCACCTTCGCGAGACGGGTTTACACCAAGATATATTAGAGAGAAGAAGAATTATGCTCTACGGCGTCTACGAGGTTTTTATAAACCATATTATAAACGCTTGGGTGATTATGTTCGGCGTTTAAAACGCAACATCTTATAATTTATTTCTAATTATATTATAAGATGTTGAACTATTTTGCCAATGCAATTAACAGCAGTAAATTATTCTCAGGGATGGTGATGATTATATTAAATATCGGTTCTAAATATATTACAGTTAAATTATCTAAATCACAGGAGGCATATCTAGGGGGGGGAATAGCAAGACAATTATTAATATTTTCAGTTATTTGGATGGGAACTCGAGATGTTTTGGTTTCTATAGGTATGACTGCCGCCTTTTTTGTTTTAACACAGCACATGTTTAACGAAGAAAGCCCCTTTTGTATTATACCAGAACAATTAAGAAAATATGAAGATTTGCTAGATGAGAACCACGATGGTCATATAACTCCCGGAGAAATAGAAAATGCTAGACGTTTGCTCGATAAAGCAAAAAAAAATGATAGAAAAAGAAATCATTTAAGACATTTAGAAACCTTTAGATCCCGTTTAATATATTAATTAATTAATTAATAATGTTATTTATATATATATTATATGGAAAAACCAGATACGTGTACTAAATTATGGCGAAAACTTATGACACCATCAGATGAAATAGATGATTCAATAGAACTATTACCCAGTATGGATATGCTTGCCCTTGGTATGCTACCTGATTTAAAGAGTAATTTACAAAGATTCGTTAGGTTTAGTGCCACGCACACTACGATAGACCGAGATTCAGATTTGCCCGAAATTAATGGTGTAATACAAGGTGTAACTGAAGGAAATGAAGCAATTCATATACACAGACATAAGATTAAGAAAAAGGCGGAAAACGGCGGCGGCGGTGGTGGGAATAAAATTGCAACACAAGTGGGTGGTGGGAAGGTACCTATAATTCTAAACGATCCGGATAGTTTTTTTGGTTCAAATATATATGGAACTCTAATCGCAAGTGCTATTTGTGTTGAATGGTTATGTTCACCTATGCCTCGTGATACAGTTACATACAAAAAAAAAGGTGCCAAACCGGGTGATATCCCAACTAAATGGACGTGCGAAACTTGGTCGAATAATTCAATTAAAGATCCTAAAAAATGGACAATAAAAATACCCTGGTTTTCTGGGGGAACAAAAGAGATAGATGCAGGATGGTGGCAAGATTTTTTAACATTATCGTCTCCCAAACAAGCGAATACCCAGAGTCATATATCTAATATTGTGTGGAGTGGAATGCTGAAGGAAAATGTTAGTGGTGGAGAAACTATAAAGAACCTTTATCCGTCTTCACTTTTCGTTGGAAGGGGTTTATTACAAAGAATAGAAAGGTGGGGTGGTTTATATGGTAGTACACCGGAAGAAGAAATAACAAATAGAATAGATGAAATGGTCACTAGTTTTACGGATTTTGTTACGAAAATTTTGGACGGTGATGAGGGGAAAAAGAGAATGCAACAGTGGCAGAATAGATATTCACTTGATTATCAATTCGGAGATGAGGGGGACGCGGCAAGTGCATTGATGGATTTATTGATAGAACCTGATACCGCCAAAAAACTGGTTACCGTATGGTATAATGAGACAGAGTTTACATTTGCTGACACTTCAAATAATAAATTAGGGGCGGGTTCAGTCGTTGAAGAACTGCCTGATCCAAGAAAAAATCTTGTAAGTTCCGAAGATATAGATAAATTATATGGCGATTTTTCTTATGATGGGTTGGTTTATAAATTATTAAAACTTATTCAGATAGAGAAACAAAAGATGGGGGGGCCGGTTATGGAGGGGGTATTTTCTATTTTCGATGGAGAAAATATAACGCCAAACGCCGTCGGGGAGCCACATTTTGCTCGTCAGCGCGTAGCACTAGCGAAGGGTAAAATTATAGGGGGGTTTGAACCACCAGATCGTAGCATGCCAAAAGATGCTGATTTGGTTGAATATCTTAAATCCCTTATAGGCTGGGGTGGTGCAGTGGTTGATGCTGCCACAGTGTTGCATGCCATTTATGAGACCGGTATATATATGATTGTAAATCTTCCTTCTCACGGACATACAGCACTAGTTTTGTTTAAAAATAACAAAATTTATACTGCTGGGGCAGGATTATGGGGGGCGGACGTATGGAGGGCACCTATCGACAAGGGGGGAAACAAAAAATTATTGTGTTTTAGTCCGGATGATACAATATTTGTCGACACTTCTGGTGGGTTAGCAAGTACGGAATTTCAGGAAGGAGATAAGAAAATACATGAACCAAATATAATTACAAAGGTTGGTTTTATCAACGAAAAATTGCTTGAAAATCTTACAACCTTTGCTGTATCAAGTGATTTTGTTGTGGATAAATTTACACTCGAGTCAACCAAATATAATTATAACCGGACCAACCTTTATACGGATAACCCTCCTACACTGAGTTGTTCATCTTGGGTTTGGTTAATGGTTGAGGGAAATGTCAAGCGTGGAATAAGAAAACCTGTTAGTCTAAATAATCCTTATAGTAGAAGAGGTCCTTTCTATGGAATCTCAACAAATCAATTAAATCAGGAGGGTGTTTCAATAACATCAAAAAAAGCGAAGGATAAGAGGAGTTCCATAAGTATATATTTGGATAGTATAGGTGGTGGTAAAAAAAATACACGTAGAAAACGTCGTCGCAAACGTAAACGCACTAAAAGATCTATACCCAACAAAAAAAAGAGAACTAAAAAAGCAAAGAAAAAGACGAAATAAAACAAAAAACGTCGAAAATATTAATTAGCGTCTCCTTCTACGCGTTCTCTTTCTTCCTTCAGCTACCCCCAATGGAATGGACAACACTTGTCTTATCAAATCCACAGGAGCCCCATGCCTTTCTGGTATCCATTGTTTTAACCCCTTTTTTTAATCATTTTTAATTCCGCGCGCTCCTTACTTTCGGGTCCAGCGTTTTGTCGTAAGGCATTATTAATATATAATTGCAACCCGTTGTCCATTATATATTATATATATATATTTAAAACTAGTATTTAACTATATATAATGAGTCACCAAGATTGGGACCAAGTTGTTTTTAAGAAGAGATTGCCTCGTTCTATAGTAGAAAGTAAATCACGTGGTGTTAAAATTTCCAAAGAACGCGCCAATACAAAAAATGAAGCATTTAAAAATACGCTTAATATGCGGAAAGTCGATAATGAGGAAATAGAAATTAAAAAGGTAGGGTTTAATCTCTCCAAATTAATACAAAAAGCTCGTTTTGATTCAAAATTATCCCAGAAGGCACTTGCTGATAAACTTAACATCCAGGTTTCTGTTATTCAAAAATACGAATCCGGTAAGATAATACCTAATAAAACGTTTTTATATAAGATGGGTAAAATTGTTAACGTCCATTTAACCGGTAAAAATATAGGAAAAGTAATTAAAGAGTGAATACTAATGAAAGTTATAATGGATAAACAAACATATAATTTATTAATGATAACTTATGAGACCACATTAACACATTTAAAAAGTTCAATACGGGATACAACATTAACATTTGATTCTAGCAACAATTCACCTAATATGTCAAAATTAGACAATTTTATCAAAGAAGCAATCGATGTTGAAAATAAGATAGCGTTCTTAAAAAAACACATAGACTATTTAATTGATAACAAACATGGTAGCAAAGAAACACGCGACCTAGCGCGAAAAACATGCAGTGAAAACAACACATGCACAGATAGAAGACCATGTAATGAAAAAAATAATATTATCCGATCATGTAATGAAATACGAAAGGTAAAACAGGAGGTAATGGAGGTAAACAAAAACGATTTTGTTAAAGAAAATATACGCGTTGAAATTGTAAATGAACTCAGAGAAAAGTGTATTGATATTTTCAACAACGTTGTAAAAAAGTAATGTATTTATATTATAATAAGTTTTATGCTACCCGTTTTTGATAAGTGCGATGTTATAAGTTTTTATGTAAGGTCAGATTTTACAAATCATGAAAATATGATTATTTCGCATTATATAAATCGCAATGATATATTTGCATTACCCTACTATATAAAACTTTATTTGGATACTAATAAAAAGGAGAGAAGACCCGATACACCTGCGACATTAATAATCCCCAAAGTGCCCCCCGATTACTTACCAGAATACTAAAAGGTATAAAGTATAAACATTATATTTAAATATGAGAAAACTATGTTTAAATATGATTGTAAAGGACGAATCGGAAATTATAGGTGAATTATTGAAAAGTATAAGCAAATACATTGATTACTATATTATTTCGGATACAGGTTCAACGGACAATACAAAGCAAATAATAAAAGACTATTTCGATAAAATAAATATAGATGGGGAAATACACGATGATGTATGGGTTAATTTTGGATACAATCGTTCGAAGGCATTGGAACACTGTAAAGGGAAATGTGAATACTGTTGGATAATGGACGCGGATGATATTATTGTAGGTGACATGACACTTCCTTTGGAAATGAACGATGATTCTTATTATTTAAACATTGGTAAAGATTTTACATGGAAAAGGAAACAAATCCTTAAAGTTGATAAAAACTGGAAATATGTTGGTGTATTGCATGAATACGTAATGTCTGATATAGCGGTTACAACGGGGACCATAGAAGGGGATTATTATATAGATGCTAGGACTATAGGAAAAAGAAGTTGTGACCCTGATAAATATAAGAAGGACGCTAATGTATTGTTGAAAGCATTGGAAGAAGAACCGAAAAATATCAGATATATTTTTTATTTGGCGCAAAGCTACGCAGATTGTAATGAATATGAGAAATCGAACGAATATTATTTAAAACGATTTAATTTCGGTGGGTGGGAAGAAGAATGTTATTACTCTTTATATAAAATAGGAGTAAATAATATAAAATTAAAAAAATCCAAACACGTTATTGTTGAATCGCTGGTTAGAGCGTTTAAATATAGACCAAGCCGGATCGAACCTTTATATGAATTGGTAAATTATTTATATTATAATAAACATATAAATGAAGCAAGCAAATATGCTAAGTTGGGTTTGATGTTGGATCTAACTCTTACAAAGGATTTATTATTTGTATCCAAACACATATATGAATATAAATTTTTAGATTTGGCTTACTTGGCATTATATTATAATAATGATTTTGACAACGCTTATAAGTGTATAAATATTTTATTGAAACGAAAAAAATATCCGGTTGATAATCTTAGTAGACTTGAAAAAAATAGAGATTTTTGTATTCCAAAAATCATAGATAAGTATATTTAATCGATTATTCTGGTGTTTTCCTTCTCCTAGTGCGGGATTTACTGCGGGATTTACTGCGGGATTTACTGCGGGATTTACTGCGGGATTTACTACGGGATTTACTGTGGGATTTACTGCGGGATTTACTGCGGGATTTACTGCGGGATTTACTGCGGGATTTACTCGAAGTACTAACAGGGGAGCCATTAATCTTCGACATTTTTATAAATCGTTTTTGACTAATCATACATTGGCGTTTTATTTCTTTGTTTGGGAGATATTTTAGTACCTTTTTCATGCGATAAATACATCTTCTTAAATAATCATCTACGTTTTCTTGTTCGCTAGCTCTAAGTAAGTTCTGTATATTCTCTTGGTGTTGTTTTATGGTTTGAATATATTTACTTTCCATGTCACCCATTTCCATATTTCGCGAAGGCAAAAAATCAGAGTCTGTAGAGCCATCGTCAATACATAATTGAGCCCCACACTGTGTAATTTCTCCAGATGCAATAAAGTATGAAATAGCATCTTTAAAACATGTTAATGCCTTCATAAGAATGGCAATAATAGTTTTAGTGTAAATGGTTGACATTTTAACTTCTGTAGGGGTTTCTGGAGTGATAATTAAAGCGCGTTTACTTAGTCTAACCATATCATATGAATCTGTCGGAATCTCTCCATTATTATCAAATAAGTATAAATAATCTAATGTTACTCCGTTACACTCGTCTGGAAAATTACAATGATAAATAAAACTTGCCACATTAAGATATGTAGATGTTATTTTTTTAAAATAAGTAGCGATATCAATCATAGGCAACCCCACACTACATATATTTCTATTATTGTGCCATACTAAGTATCGTTCAATAATTCTTTGAATAAGATTTTCAAAATTAACCAGCGGGAACCCCATTACAAAAATATAATTATAATCGTTGCATTTATTTGTCAATTCAGTACATGTTTCAAATAAAAATGATAAAGAATCCATACTAGTTAGAGTAGTTTCATATGTAAAATTAAACCCAAATAATACCGATAATGTGGTTATTATATATAACATAATATCATTATCAAAACTGATATATCCATTTCTTGTATTTATGGGGTATAAATCTGGTGTCTTATTATACAATACAGTCATATCTGGTATCGACTTAAATATAAAATCATTTAGTTTTTGAAATCTATTATGAGTTGATTGTAATAGTAAAGATGAAAGTTGTTTATGTAACTCCTTATTATCGCTCACGGAATTATAAATACTTAAAGCGGTCCCCTTTGCGAAGTCTCTTTTTTCTGCCTTTGTCATTTTAATTCCTGACCACGATTTCGCATTATTATATAACTGATTTTGAGATATCATTAATTCGTGCCATTCGCCTTTATCATTTATATTATTGTATATGTCATTATATTGGTAATCGTTTTTTTCTATATGTTTAGATTTTTCATTTAGTTCTTTTATGAATGACTTATCCTCACAGACAATATCATCATGTCCGATATGATTCCATTTTTTATTGAATGCCCTATGATTAATACGCTTCACTCTTTTTTTAATGTTTTGATTCATAGCAGATTTACCAGAACCGGGTGGACCTGCTGTAATAATAATAAATCGAAATTTAGTGTCACCGCTGCTATAGCTAGGAACGGTATTCGCCAATACTGCTGTATCATACAGATGTGGCATAGATGGTTTTTTAATCCAATCATTACAAATGCCTGCATCTTCTATCACGACAGGTTGATTATTTTCAACATATGTTTTATTGGCTTGTGCTACTAAGCTAGCGGCTGTACTTATATGCCCGTCTGCACACCAGTCCAATGCACTTGGCCCCGGGTCCCATATCCCCCAATCGTTTGATCTACATTTTACAATTTCGGTAATTAATTCTGACATATTATATTATATATAAAATATCATTTAAATATTTAGGTTTAATGTGTTTCTTTCAGAACGCGGCCGTCTTTTAGACTTACCCGGTATACCGTTTAAATTTTCTTGTTGAAGTTCCTTAAGCTCGGTTATACTAATTGTGCTAGACGCGTCATTTTCGCGATTTGTAATATTAATGTTTTTTGATTTTGTTTTAATACCTGATAAAATCTCGTCAATGTCGGATGGTCCTTTCATTTCCCTTTTAGATTTTTGCGGCGAACCGCGTGCCTCGTTAATATCGGGGCGGTTATCATATGTTGGTTGATTTTGCGGAGGAGGCTGTTGCATATTGGGCATCATACTTCCCATAAAATTACCAAATCCAGGGTTTTGTTCCCCCATGCTTTGAGCCGCGGCTTGTGTAAATTGGTGGGCTAGATCTGGATTTTGTTTCATTATATCGTCCATACCGGGCATAGATGACTTAAACATAGTATTAGTCATGTGTAACATACCAGCGCTTCCTCCAAGCATAAACAATAATTTAAGCTCCGGTGCCATTTTTGCCTTACTACCGTATTTTTCATGCAATTCACCGAAAACTTCATCATATTCGCTGATATTTTCATTAACAGCTTCGCCCCATCCATCTATATTAATGTCGAATGGGTCAAATTTACTGTTAAGAAATTCTATACCGGAAGCAAATGCTAGAAGCATTTTACCCTGGAATTTCACTGAGTTTCGCTTCCCTATATCATTTTTAATCATTTCATATTCACCTTGCATTTCTTCTAATTTATCATCCATGTTATATTTGCGACTAATTGTAATGCCCTGTTTTTCTAAAGCTTCTAATTTTCGAATACATGCAAATTTCTGTTTTAAGATTTCTTCGTTTGACAGTTTTGGTTTTCTAGGCGGTTCGACGGTTGGGTTCACGGGGATCTCATTGAATTTTTTATATCCATCCCACGTTTCTGTGTTTTTTTCACCTCCCGTTGATTTACCAAGATTAATTTTTTCGGTAGTTGGTGGTGGGTTGAGTGATGCAACAGGAGACTTTAAAATCTTTATATCGTTGTCAAGAGATCCAATATTAAGTTTAATAGATGAATCACCGCTTAACATCATATTGCTTCTTTCTTGTGCTGTTGTTTTCTTTGGTTCTAATCCTATGGAGTTAATTTCAGATAGTTTAATTTCCGTTTTTGGCGAATTCTGCCTCGATGCTCTTCCTTGATTCATTAGTAAATCTGCACCGGGTCCAAAATTTACAGATTTTTGTGTGCTGAATCCTGTATCAATTGGGGTAATATTTAATTTAATAACACCCTCATCGCCCGTTCCAGTAACATTTAATTTCGGTGATGTCGGTTCGATATTAATTACGTTGTCCATTATGATACAATAAGAACTTTTAATTTTAAGTAAGACGCAATGTATAATCTATTTATTCTTTTGATTAATAAACCATAAGACTTGTAAATATGCATCGGCTAAATCATCTTTTTTTAAATGTTTATCAAAAAAAGGAACCCACTCTTCTATCATATGATTTGTGGTTATTAATTCTCTGGTAATTTTAATTCCCAACTTTTTCCTTTCATTATATGTTGTTTTTTTATTGGGCAGTGTATAACCTTTTAATTTATTTGCCGGCGAAACTTCCTTAATATTTAATATATTGTTATCTATAAAATATTGCATTATCATACCTTGTAACATTTTCATCCGTAAAGCAAGTGGTCCTATTTGATTTTCAATAATAACACAGTCAATATCATAAGTGTTTAATACTTTGTCAAAACAACATTTTACTGCCTGTCCATATGTAATAAAATTAACAGATCTACAATCTACATTTTCTATAGGATGTAGATAATTATTGGAGAGATCTAAAACAAGACAATCTATTATATCTGTTTTTTTGGTGTTTATGGCCAAATTATTATTTTTAAAAAGAGTTAGTATTTTAAGCTCGGAAACCTTCATTTTTTTTAGTTTCTTAGTAGTTAGCAACGATGGTGGGAGTGGGACATCTGCTTTTTTAGCATGTATCTTACAATAGTATTTCGCACCTCCTTGGTATTTTGCCTTTTTATTACATATTGTTTGCGTTTTTAGTAAAAAACCACAATTATTTTTATTTTGATCAGAACACAGATTTATCACATCCCAAGCAAGAATACTATGCGTTAAACAGTGTAAATCCTTATGAATTATACATATTGCTAGATGTTTCATGCCGACGTCAATGCTTAAAATATTCATTATATAATATAAGTATATCGATTTTATATTATTTAATTATAGTTACCCATATGAGCTTGTATAAGTTGTTCCTGCGTTAATATAGGGGTATGTATTCTACGCTCAAGTTCATATTTTGATAAATACATGGATTTTAGATCAGACTGTTCATATCCAAATGGTTGTGTTTTATCAGAACAACCGCTAAATATGTATTTATTTTTTGGCAAGCCAACGTGGTCTTGTATTTTTTTTTCGGTGTTATAAACACACGATTGTCCTATTGCTGAAAGATGATTGGTTGTGATCACATTCTGTGCGTTGTTAATTAACCATTGTCTATAACTATAATTATCTTGTAATCCTACTGTTTGTTTTATTTCATTATTCATTTTACAAGAAGAATCCCAGTTAGTGTAAAGTTCGCCACCATTCATCATGGCGGGAAAGCTTGGATTAATATTATTTGATGCTTTATCACCTGTTGTCAAACTCATTATAATATATTGTGATAATATAATAATATCAATTACTTTTCGAGAAGTTCAATAAGAGCCTGCTTGCGCATAGTTCTAAACCCCGTTAGATTTTTTGCTTCGCACATTTCCTTAAGTTGGGCAACCGTTGCCTTTTTATAATTTATTTTAGATTCTAATAATAAAATTTCACTTCCATCGTCTTTTCCATCGTCTTTTCCATCGT